>Ga0310786_10007363_pt1 | contig 14359 bp, 6 predicted proteins | sample AusTroGonzalo_MG_FD_203881 | JGI IMG/M metagenome (GOLD analysis project Ga0310786, IMG submission 203881) | Bovine rumen microbial communities from tropical cattle in Woodstock, Queensland, Australia - Gonzalo_03 (v2) (version 2) | ecosystem: Host-associated > Mammals > Digestive system >... | reverse complement strand
GTCTTCGACGTGCTCAGCCAAACCATCAAGGCTGCCGAAGTATTGGGCGTTGACAAATCCCAAATTTCAAAACTCAAATCTCAAATCTCAAAACTTCCTCCTATGCAGGTAGGTCAGTATGGTCAGCTGCAGGAATGGCTTATCGACGGTGACGATCCCAATGACGAGCATCGCCATGTCTCACACCTCTACGGACTTTATCCCTCGAACCAGATTTCGCCTTATACACATCCAGAACTGTTCCGTGCTGCCGCCACCACGTTGAAGCAGCGCGGCGACATGGCTACGGGTTGGAGTCTGGGCTGGAAGATCAACTTCTGGGCACGCATGCTCGACGGCGACCATGCCTATCGTATCATTCAGAACATGCTCACCATGATTCCCGATTCCATCGAATGGGGCGCTCATGGCGGTACCTATCCCAACCTGTTCGATGCCCACCCACCGTTCCAGATTGACGGTAACTTCGGTTGTGCGGCTGGCGTCTGCGAAATGCTGTTGCAGAGCCACGACGGTGCCATCCATCTGTTGCCTGCCCTGCCAACGGCATGGAGCGACGGTGAGGTGAAGGGATTACGTGCCCGTGGTGGCTTCATTGTGGATATAAAGTGGAAAAATGGCCATTTGACCGAGGCAACAATTCGTTCCACCATCGGTGGCACGCTGCGTCTGCGGTCGTATGTGCCCCTCAGTGGTTCAGGCTTGAAACCTGCTGAGGGTCCTTGTCCGAATGCCCTTTATGCGCCAGCCGACATCAAGGACCCCATTGTCTCACCCCTTGCTGCTCAGCACGCTTCGGATGTGACAGTCAGCGACCGTGGCGTCTATGAGTACGACGTAAAAACCATGGCAGGAAAGGTCTATAAGGTAGAAATGAAAAATTAATAAAAAATATCAGATATGAAAAGAATGACTGTTTTTGCTGCCCTTGTGATGGCAGCCATGGGCCTTAACGCCCAAAAACCAATGACCGCCCCCACCGGTGGCAAGGCCATTAGTGACGAATTAATCGGCATTTTCTTTGAAGACATCAGCAGTGCCGCAGACGGTGGACTCTATGCAGAACTCATCCAAAACGGCTCGTTTGAATACAGTCCTGCGGAACGTGACGGATGGGGAGCCGGCACTGCCTGGAAACAGGTACGTCCTGGTCACTCATTAGGAACCTTACAGGTACGCATGGACAACGGCATTCATCCGAACAACCCCACCTACATGCGTCTCCATACGGAGCGTGCCAAGGAATATTACGACTACAGGGGTTGGAGAGGTTTCGGTATTCAGAACGATGGTTTTGACGGCATCAGCGTCAAGGCCGGTGCCTATTACGACTTCTCTGCCTTCATGCGTAATGTCAGCGGCGAGGCCAAGAATGTACGCATCGCTCTGGTAGAACTCCAGCAGGGATGGCCTCCCAGAGACCCCAAACTGCTGGCAGACGTCACCATCTCAGTAGATAGCAAGGAATGGAAGAAGCATGAGGTGGTGCTGATACCTGATTCTGACTGTCAGCATGCGGCCCTTCAGATTTTAGTGCTCAACACGGGTGACCTTGACATCGACATGGTATCGCTGATGCCTGAGGACACCTATAAGGGACATGGTCTGCGCAAGGACCTGGCTCAGGCACTGGCAGACTTGCATCCGAAGTTCATGCGCTTCCCTGGTGGCTGCGTGGTACACGGAGGTGGCGACGGATTCTGGGACACCTACCGCTGGAAGACAACCGTTGGTCCAAAGGAGCAGCGTCGCGGTCTGAAGAATACCTGGGGCTACCACCAGAGCATGGGGCTGGGCTACTATGAGTATTTCCAGTTCTGCGAGGATATCAACATGGAGCCACTGCCTATCCTACCCTGCGGCGTCAGCTGTCAAGGAACGAATGGTGGCTGGGGCATGAAAGAGCAGGCACAGGATGTGGTTCCCATGTCTGAGATGGACGAGTGGGTACAGGATGCCCTCGACCTCATAGAGTGGGCCAATGGAGATGCCACCACCAAGTGGGGACGTGTACGTGCAGAAGCTGGTCACCCAGCACCCTTCAACCTGAAATACCTCGGATTGGGTAATGAGGAGCGTATCTCGCCTGAGTTCTGCGAGCGTTTCAAGTATATGTACGAGAAGATTACGAAGGCTCATCCTGAGATTGTCATCGTGGGCACAGCCGGCCCTGGCTCACACCCCGGCAATCCTGACCTGGAGAACGGCTGGAAGCTGGCCGACGAGCTCGGTATGCCCATCATAGACGAGCACTACTACGAGCCGAATGCTTATTTCCTCAGCAGCCGACAGTATGACTACTACCCACGCGACCGCAAGACAAAGGTCTATCTGGGTGAGTATGCCGCCAAGGACAAGAAACTCATCGATGCACTGGCAGAAGGTCTTTACCTGCTGCATGTTGAGCGTAACGGCGACGTGGTATGCATGACCAGCTACGCCCCCCTCTTTGCCAGGAAGACCAATACGAACTGGAATCCTGACCTCATCTACTTCGACAACGAACGTCCTTTCCTGACCTGCAGCTACTACGTGCAGCAGCTGTTCGGACTCAGCAGCGGCGACCGCTACTATGGCGACTGCGTGACCATTGAGAACCCCGACTGTGCTACTCGCTGGAGAGGCCTGCCTGAAGGCCAGAACAGCGGAAACCTGCAGGATCAGTCAGTGGTGCTCAACACCAAGACGCGTAAGCTCTATGTGAAGCTCTGCAATGCTGGTAGCGAGGCAAAGACCGTAAAAGTCAACCTCAGCCGCTTCGGTCTGAAGAAGATGGCGACCAAAACCGTTCTGAGCGGACAGCCTGAGGACGAGAACAACTACGACGCGCAGCCCATTGCACCCAAGAAAGAGAGCATTAAGGCCCAGAAGAAGTTCTCCATGGAACTGGCTCCCTACTCTTTCGTAATGATTGAATATACTTTATAATCTCTATGGGGAAAAGACGGGCAAAATAGCTTAACGGCCGACCTTTAGTGGAGAGTTAAAGGTGGAGGGTGGAGGGAGATGTGTCAGCAGACAGAGTATTCTCCTTTAACCCTCCACTTTCTAAAAGGTGGCATGTATCTCCTCGATAGGTGCCGGATATCTCCTCGATAGGTGGCATCTATTTCGCCGCCATTTTTTGAAAAGACTGGGACGCGTTACAGTTGTTACAGTATTATTTGAATAAAAATAACCATCTCCCGTTTTCACCATAGACATTAACCGATGATGAAGAACTTTGAAAGTGATAAATTATGATAATGGTAACTCCATGATAAAGCGGCAACCGTCGTGATAGTCGGCATCAAGCATCATATCGCCACCTAAGGTAATCACATGACGCTTTGCCAAGGGGAGTCCAAGCCCCAACCCTTCTGACAGATCGTTGACCTTGGTAAAGGGCTCAAAAATCATTTCTCGATGTTCCTCTGCTATACCAGGCCCGGTGTCCTCGCAGACAAAACGGACAGTTGTATCCGTCTTTGTCACGTACAGGGTTATATGTTGCCCATCGGAATACTTGGCAGCATTGTACAAGAATTCACGGAGGCTTCGCATCAGGTAAAGACCGTTAGAGCGAATGGTGAACGAATCGGGTAATGATGTTTCAAAGGCGATGGGCAGTCCTGGAAAATGCAGATGCGTCTGTTCAATACAGTCACGCGCCACATCGTTGCATGCCACATCCTCATTACGATGGCTCTTCATTTCCTCTGCCAGTCCGGTATCCGAGCAGTCGTATATCATCAGCACCATACGGTTAAGCGTCATGGCATTATGCTCCATGGTATCTATAATATCCTTGACGTCCTCGGCAGGCAACATGCTGGCTGCGTCGCGCAACACCTGTACAAAGCCCATGATGATGTTAAGAGGAGTACGTATCTGGTGCGTCACGTTCTGCATAAAGATAGTCTTATTACGTCCAGCCTGCTCAACCAATCTGTTTGCAGCCGTCAGTTCCTCGTTGCGACGATTGGCCTCATCATTAGCCTCCTGCAACTGACAAATATAAGCATTCAATGACTCCTGCATGGTTGCAAAACTGTTCTGCAAGCATCCCACCTCGTCCTGTCTATGACTGTGTGGCATAGGTTCTCCGAGTTGACCTTCTGCTATATTCTTCGACTGGAGTGTCAACTGGCGTAATGGCCGTAGGAAATGGCTGAAAGCCCAATGGCAGAAGAAGAGCAGCAATAGCAGACCACAGATAAGCAACGGCACAAGGATATACACCAACCGATGGTAACCGCTCATAACCTCACGCTCAGGGCAGACCAAGGCAATGCTCCACTTGGTGTTAGGTACACTCTGATAGAATACCAGACAGGACTCCCCGTCTTTCATTACCTTGATATATCCCTCGTTTCCTGTTATCATCTCATGACCCAATGTAATGAGGTCTGCCTGTGTGTCTGGAGTGACGTCAGTAAAGATGGTCTTTTGGAAAAGCTTTGTCGTATCAGGATGCACAAAGTATTGTCCCTTTTCACCCAACAGGACGAAATAGGAGTTCGGATAAGGCTTCACCGTTGACAAAGTATTGGAGAGCCACCTCAACGAGAGGTCGGTGGAAATGACGCCAACAACGGTACTGTCGCTGGAGAACAAGGGACAGCAGTAGGAAGCAATCATTCCCTCAGCCGACAGTTGCCCAGGGTTAGCGTCGTCAAACGGATCTATCCAACAGTTCTCTTCCTGTTGGCGGGCCGTTTTATACCAAGGCATATTAAAGTAGTCATAGTCTTCCTCCCGCTCAGTAGTCAGTGTGTCGTTGATCCACACCGAATAAGCAGAAAAGTAGCGGCCATAACGCGGGAAGAAGTTGGGTTCCATGGAGATGGAGCAGCCATTGATGTCAGGATTCAACTCAACAACCCTTCGCGAGAAGGCCAGCAATGAGTCTGGCTGCAAGTGTCGTACTACCAGCGGTTGGATATTATGGGTAGCAGTTTCCACCTCGTCAAGGACACCTCCGACCCTCAATGCCATATTTCGCCGGACTTGTGTAGCCAGTTCCACCGCCTCATCATGTACCATTCGACGTGAAATAGTAAAGAGTACAGCCAACGACACGACAAAGACCAGTGCGACGCAGAATATGATCAGCGTGCTAAGCTTCAACGAGAGCGAACGGCGTATATGATTAAGGAGCTTTCTCATTGCATCGTATTGGGGGATAGATTGACGTCTTGAGTCTGCTGCGACTGTTCCAACATCTGGTTAAGCACTTTGATAACATCCTTGCTGCTCTTGTCAATAGAGTCCGTCAGGTGTGCCAATTCATTATTATCGCCGACCTCCAGTGCTTTTCTGACAGAGTCAATATCTTTCAGCATCTCACTGACAGGTTGTATCATTTGTCCCGTCATGCTATGTCGGAAGGCAGCTTTCACCAATTCTGCTTCCTTCGCTTTCTCATTAGCGACATTAAGAGCTACGTTTCGTTCCTGAAGAACCGTTGCCATCTGGTTGATTTTTCCAATGTGCTCGGCCAGTGATGACTGCATGGTTTGGAACGAATTCTGCAAGTATCCTATTTCGTCCTGTCGGCGGCTGACGGGCAATGGTTTGTTCAACTCTCCATCGGCAATGTGCCCTGTAACTTCCGTGAGCTGGCGCAACGGCCGTAGCTGGCGCCTAATAACGATGTAACAATATAGCAGCAACAGCAACAGTCCGGCTATTGTCAAGACCGTCATCAACAGCAACAGGTTATTAAGTGGTTCGTAAAGTTCGTTTTCCGGGCATATCAGTGCTATGCTCCAACCAATATTCTTAAAGGGCATATAGAATACGTGACTATCCACTCCGTCTAACCTTAGCGGTTGGTCACCATATTGACCCGCCAGCATTTTCCCTGCCACCTCCTTTACCTCATCCGACTGGGAAGTCATCTGGTTAAAAACACCCTCATGAAAGAGTTTCGTACTGTCAGGATGGACGATGAAATGGCCTCTACGGCTCAACAGCGCACAATAGGAATTGGGGAAAGGCTTAACGGCCATCACCATTTTCGTCACCTGCTCAATAGACAGGTCGGCCGCCACGACACCTATCGTCTTGCCTGTCTGGTCGTGTAAGGGAATGCTGTAAGTGATGACAGAGGCATACACTTCGCCTACATCGCTGCCAACGCTTCTCACCCATCGGCAACTATCCATCTTGATGGGTTGGGAATACCAACTCTGTTCCGTATAAGGAGTATTGCCGAAAGTCGGTGAACTGCATATCTGAGCATCCTCTTCCAATGACGTGCGATAAGAATAAGCCATAAAAAGACTGTCCTCCTTCCCATAGAAACCAGGTTCAAAGGCAATGGCCAAGCCTATAATATCGGTATTATTCTTCAGCACATCACGGGTATAGGCCAGCATGCTGTCAGGTTTATTCAGATGGTGCTCCACGTTCCAGTGGGTCATTTTGACAGCCACCTCAGTCCTGTGTAATAAGTTATCGATGTATTTTACAGTGCCCTTCAGCGTCTGTTCTGCATGTTCATGGGTTTCCGCCTTTAGTGCCGTATAGGCATAATAATACATCACGGAAAGAGAAGCCACAAAAAGTAACACCACAAAAAAAATAACCCAGAGGCTAAGCCGGGCCGACAACGAGTTTCTATGATTTATGGCTAACTTTTTCATTCTGGGACAAATGTACAAAAAAAGTTAGAACAACCAAAGAAATAAAGCGTTTTTGTACAATAAAGATGTCATTTGGCTTCATTCATGTCCTCCGATGATACGTCATCAAAAGTTTTTGTTACAACACAATAGGTCGGCACGCATATTTTATTGTACCTTTGCACAAATTTATAAAATTCATAAACTAAGAACTATAAACTATGATTTCAAGAACTAAACTGATTGGTTTATCACTTATCCTTTCATGTTGTAGCGTAGCTGCGCAGAACAACGGACCACGTCCTGCCGACTATGTAACCCTGCACGAAGAACCCATCCAGAATCCCATGCTGTGGGCAGACGTGCCCGACCCCGACATTATCCGTGTCGGTGACACCTTCTATCTTGTATCCACCACGATGCACCTGATGCCTGGTGCCCCCGTCATGAAGTCGAAAGACCTGAAGAACTGGGAGACCGTGGGCTACATCTTCGACCGTCTGACCGACTCACCGAAGTATGACTTGCTCAAAGGTACTGCGTACGGCCGCGGGCAATGGGCTACATCGCTGAAATACCACAATGGGCGTTTCTATGCACTCCTCGCTCCCAACGAGCAGGGAGCTATGGGCGACACCTATATCTTTACGGCTGAGAAGGCTGAGGGACCTTGGACCATCCAGTCGCGCATGCGCCACTTCCATGACTGCTCGCTGTTCTTTGATGACGACGGCCGTGTGTATGTCATTTATGGCACAGGTGAACTGATGGAGCTAAAGCCAGATCTCTCTGACGTGATCGAGGGCACCTATATGCGCATCTTCGAGCGTGAAGCTGACGAAACAGGACTCTTAGAGGGTAGTCGAATGATTAAGCATAACGGCAAGTACTACCTGCTGATGATTTCGCATGCCTATGCTCCTGGCATGCACCGTCGTGAGGTATGTTATCGTGCAGACGACATCCATGGTCCCTACGAGAAGCACGTTATCTTGGAAAGTGAGTTCGGAGGGTTCTCTTATGAAGCACAGGGTACCATCGTCGATACAGAGGACGGCGACTGGTACGGCATCATTTTCCAGGACCGCGGCGGCGTAGGCCGTGTATTGACGGTGATGCCCTGTCGTTGGATTGACGGATGGCCGATGCTTGGCGACGAGAATGGCAAGGTGCCTGCCACCGTTCGCCCACTGAAGAGCGGACAGCCAGAAACAGCCATTGTGAAGGGCGACGATTTCACGGCATCAACTCTTGGTCTCCATTGGCAATGGAACCACAACCCCATTGACGATGCATGGAACTTGACGGAGCGTCCAGGTTTCCTGCGTCTGAAGACCAACCGCGTGGTAAAGACACTGTATCTTGCTCCCAACACACTGACACAACGCATGGAGGGTCCACAGTGCTGTGGTGCCATCAGCATGGATCTGTCGAAGATGAAGGACGGCGACTGTGCCGGACTGGCTGCTTTCAACAGCGACACGGGTGCCCTGACCATTAAGAAGAAAGGAAAGAGACTCTTCTTGGAGATGAGTGAACAGAAAGTGGAACTCACCGACCGTGACAAAGAAGTCACAAACGTAGATGAGAAAGTCATTGAAAGCGTAGAATTGAAACAAAATACCATCTGGCTTCGCATCGATGCCGACTTCCGTCCAGGTAACAGCGAAAGACGCTTCATGGGCGGTAACGACCGAGCCAACTTCTACTACAGCCTTGACGGCAAGGAGTGGACAAGAATTGGAACAGAAAACTACCGACTGAGTTTCGACTGGCGCCGTTTCTTCATGGGTCAGAAGTTCGGTATTTTCTGCTATGCCACGAAGAATAAGGGCGGCTATGTAGATGTGGATGCATTTGACTATCGTAAAATCACAGAGTCAGACACCCAATATCCTTTCCAGAACCCCAAACTATCGAATCAGGAGCGCGTTGAGAACCTGCTGTCACTGCTGACACCCGATGAGAAAGTGGGATTGATGATGAACAAGTCGGCCTCTGTGGACCGCCTGGGCATCCCTTCCTATAACTGGTGGAGTGAGGCCTGTCACGGAGTACGTCAGGGAGGCTATACCGTCTATCCCCAGCCCATCGGCATGGCGGCTGCCTTCAACGAGAAACTGATGTACGACGTCTTCTCGCAGGTGTCCGACGAGGCTCGCGCCAACTGGAACCGTTCCGACCATAACGTCTTCAATGTACCCCAGGGTGCGACCTATTACCCTGGTAATCCCGAACTCACCTTCTGGTGTCCCAACGTCAACATCTTCCGTGACCCACGTTGGGGCCGCGGACAAGAAACCTGTGGCGAAGACCCCTATCTGAATGCCGTACTCGGCGTGCAGACCGTACTGGGTATGCAGGGTAACGATGACCGTTACTTCAAGACCCACGCCTGTGCAAAGCACTACGCTGTACACAGCGGTCCTGAGCCCCTGCGCCACTCCATGAACGTAGAGCCCACAAACCGTGACCTTTGGGAAACCTATCTTCCCGCCTTCAAGGCATTGGTAAAGAAGGGTAACGTTCGTGAGGTCATGTGTGCCTACCAACGTTTCGAAGGCAAGCCCTGCTGTACCAGTGACCGTCTGTTGATTGACATCCTGCGCAACAAGTGGGGCTACGATGCCATCGTGCTAACCGACTGCGATGCCATCAACAACTTCTATAACAAAGGGCAGCACGAGACGCACAAGGATGGGCTCTCTGCTTCCGTGGATGCCATACTCAACGGTACCGACCTGGAATGCGGCAAGGTATTCATGTCGCTCGGCGAAGGTCTGAAAAAAGGTCTTATCAAGGAGAGCGACCTCGACCAGCATCTGAGAAAGACACTGATGGGACGCTTCGAACTGGGAATGTTCGATCCTGCCGACATGTTGCCATGGGCAAATCTCGGTCCTGATGTCATCAGCAGCGAGAAGAATGATGCCCTGGCCACTCAGGCTGCCCGTGAGTCAATGGTACTGCTGGAGAACAAGGGCGCAGTGCTGCCTCTCTCCAAGAGCATCAAGACACTGGCCGTCATCGGTCCCAATGCAGATGACGTGAATATGCTCAACGGCAACTATGGCGGTACGCCTACAGAAGCCCACCAGCATTCATTGCTCAGCGGTATCAAGGCTGCCGTGCCTGGCGCAAACATCATCTACCAGAAAGCCTGTGAGCTTGATGATGAGTACAGCACCGTCCATCACCTGCAGGACTTCAATGGTGGCAAGGGTGCCAAGGTGGAGTTCTATAACAACAAGGAACTCGCAGGCGAGCCTGCCAAGACGGAGTATTATAATGAGCTGAACTTCTCTACCTTCGGAGCCTGGGGCTTTGCCCAAGGTGTGAACCGTGACACGCTTTCCGTACGTGTCAGCGGCCAGTATGTCTCTACCTTTACGGGAGATATGAAATACACACTGATGACAGACAATGGCTATGTGCTGAAAGTAAACGGTGAAATAGTAGAGGAAGCACAGCCCGGTGGTCGCAGGGGCTTTGGTTTCGGACGGAAGGCCGAGTATAAATCCTTCCCTGTGGAGAAGGGCAAGACCTACGACATTGTTATCGAATACAAGCACGGAAACGGACAGTTCGCCATGTTACGTGGTGACATCTGTGAGCGTAATCTTGTAGATTTCACCAATCTCGCCAATGAAGTAAAAACTGCTGACGCCATCATCATCATCGGTGGTATCTCTGCCCAAATGGAAGGCGAAGGCGGCGACAAGAAAGACATTGAACTGCCGAAAGTACAGCAGATGCTTGTAAAGGCTATGCATGCGACAGGCAAGCCCGTCATCTTCGTCAACTGCTCGGGTTCTGCCATTGCTTTTGGCAGCGTGGAGGGAGAATACGACGCCCTGCTCCAGGCCTGGTATGCAGGACAGGGTGGTGCGAAGGCATTGGCTGATGTCATTTTCGGCGACTATAACCCCGGCGGAAAATTGCCCGTCACCTTCTATCGTTCAAACGATGACCTGCCAGACTTCCTTGACTACTCCATGAAGAACCGTACGTACCGTTACTTCACTGGTGTACCTCAGTATGCTTTCGGCTATGGCCTGAGCTATACAACCTTCAGCGTAGGACAGGGCAAGCTGTCAAGGAGTTCGATGAAGAAAGACGGAAAGGTAACACTTAGCGTACCTGTAAAGAATACGGGCAAACGCGAGGGAACGGAAACCGTTCAGGTATATGTAAAGGCTCTTGACGACGCAGAGGCTCCCATCAAGGCCCTAAAGGGCTTCCAGAAACTGACGCTGAAGCCAGGCGAGACCAAGACTGCCACCATCACACTTGACGGTGAGGCATTCGAGTATTACGAAGAGACCATCGACGAACTCGCCGTGAAACCCGGACGTTACCAGATTCTCTATGGAACCTCATCACTTGACAAAGATCTGCAAGTACTCAACTTCAACGTCCTTTAAATTCCTCTTATCATGAATAGACGAATATTTTTCACAACAACATTAGCGATATTGCTGTCAGTCATAACAGCCAAAGCCCAGTCTATCACCAGTCCCAATGGAAAGGTCATGGTGACAATAGAGTTATATCAGGGAAGTCCCTGTTATCATGTATTCTATGAGGGCCAAGAAATAATACAACGTTCTGCGCTGGGATTGAAAACGAACATCGGCGACTTCACCCAGAGTCTGGAACTGAAGGAAATAGTGAAAAATGAGGTGAATGACACCTACCAGTTACGAAACATCAAACAGAGTTGTGTCGATTACGAAGCTACAGAAGCCATCGTTACTTATACGTTGAAGGATAAACCTGAGACAAACGTATTAGATATCATTTTCCGTGTAAGCAACCGCGACGTGGCTTTCCGCTACAGGCTCTATCCCATAAAAGACACCCGTGTCTGCGTAGTGGAAAGCGAGGCTACCAGTTTCGTACTGCCTGATGGTACGACAACATTTCTCTGTCCGCAGTCAAAACCCATGGGAGGCTTCGCACGCACCTCGCCCAGTTATGAAACGCCTTACTCGCTGGACGAGCCGATAGGCAAGAACGGCTGGGGTGAGGGATACACCTTCCCCTGCCTGTTTAAGGTCCCAAGTGCTGCTACTCAGTCGCAGCTTACAGAACAGTGGGTACTCATCAGCGAGACAGGTACCGACGGCGGCTATGTGGGCTGTCATCTGCTCCATGAGCAGGCAGGTTCCTATCGTATCGGCTTCCCGCAACAGGGAGAGTTGAACGGAGTAGGCTCTGTGACACCCGCTATGGCATTGCCAGGTGAGACGCCGTGGCGTACTATTACTGTCGGACCGTTAGCCAACATTGTAGAAACCACTGTTGCCTTCGACCTCTTGCAGCCCAAGTACAAGGCCTCTCAAGAATACGTCTATGGTAAGGGCTCATGGTCGTGGATTATCGGCATGGACCCCAGCTGTAATTTCGACGAGCAAAAGCGTTATATTGACTTCTCGGCTGCTATGGGTTGGCAGAGCGTGCTCATTGATGCTTTTTGGGATCAGCAGATTGGTTATGAGAAGATGGCCGAGTTGGCCCGTTATGGTAAGACAAAGGGCGTAGGTATTTTCCTTTGGTATAACTCTAATGGTCGCTGGAACGACGCACCGCAGACGCCTATCGGTAAGATGGACAATGCCCGTATCCGTCGCGAGGAGATGAAGTGGATGCACGATCATGGGATTCGCGGCATCAAGGTGGATTTCTTCGGAGGCGACAAACAGCCGATGATGCAACTTTACGAGGATATCCTTGCTGATGCCAACGATTTTGGCCTGTTGGTTATCTTCCATGGCTGTACGCTGCCCCGTGGCTGGGAGCGTATGTATCCCAACTATGCAGCCTCCGAAGCCGTGCTGGCTTCAGAGAACCTGCACTTTGGACAGGGTGCTTGCGATGCCGAGGCCCGGAATGCCTGTATCCATCCTTTCCTGCGTAACACTGTCGGTTCTATGGACTTCGGTGGTTCCACGCTTAACAAGCGCTATAGTGCAGACAACCAACATGGAACTGTTCGCAAGACCAGTGATGTATATGCCTTGGCAACCGCCGTCCTCTTCCAGAGTGCCATCCAGCACTTTGCCATGGCGCCCAACAATATGACCGATGCACCTACATGGGCTGTTGACTTCATGAAGCAGGTTCCCACCACATGGGACGAGACCCGTTTCATCGATGGCTATCCAGGAAAATACATCATCATGGCTCGACGCAATGGTACACAGTGGTATGTGGTTGGCATCAATGCCGAAGAACAGTCGCTGAAGAAGACCATCACCCTGCCAATGTTTGACAAAGGCACACAATTACAGGTATATAGCGATGATGTACAACTCAATGGCAGCGTGAAAACCATCAAGCAGAACAAGAAACAACAGCTTACCGTGACTATTCCATGTAACGGTGGCATTGTTATCGAGAACTAATAAACGCGAAGAAACTTCCAACAAATGAAAAGCGGCCAGCCCAAGCTGACCGCTTTTTATTTGTTGTCCCGAGAAACCTTTTTACCGTTTATATACTATTGTTTGACAAGTCGAACCTCGTAGATTTCTCCAATCTGCTTATGCGGTTTGGCAACGAACTTTACGCGAACCTGCTGTTTGCCCTTTATTACGTCTGCAGGAATGTCGTAAGTCTCGTACTTGAACTCCGAGATGCGATACTTATTCGTGTTGTTCACCGATGTCACCAACACGTCGTCAACAAAGATATCAAACTCATGGGTCTTCCATTCGCCTACGCCCCAGTACTTCAGACGCAACGAGAGAGCTGTCTCTCCACCCGTTTGCATCAGGTAACTGAAGTAGTGACCGTCACGCGCATCACGGAAGAACACATCGTTAGTATTCCCTGTAAACGACTCGTCGGTTTCCATGAAGTGGTCACTTTCGGGCTGCTGTTCACCCGGTTGCACCTTGTCCGTTGTACGGGCTTCCAATTCCTGACGTTCCTGTTCCTGTTTGGCCAGATTGTCAAGATAGTCCTTATAGTTGTCTTCCGAGAGGGCCAGCCAGTACATCATGTAACGGGCATCGTGAAGCTCGAAGAAAGGCAACAGCTCGTTGCGAATCTCATTGACCATCTTGGTCGAGAGGGTGAAGTGGAGAGGCTTCCCGGCCACGGGCTGCAACTGGTTGGCAATACCCTCGATGTCATTATTAATAAGGATAGGCGCCTGGTCAATGGGCAGTTTCTTGCCGATGGCCAGCTGGCCAAAACGGCTATCGTCAGCGATCAGCATAGCAAGGTCTTCCGTACCCGTCTTCATAGCCAGCATGATAGGGCCGTGCATCAGTGCAATATACTGCGACAGGTTAGGCATGTACCTCACGCTGTTGTGCATGGGGAACTGGATGTCAATGACATCGCCCTTTTTCCATTGGCGGTCGATGGTGACATACGATGACGGACCAGTAACGATGCTGACAGGCTGACCATTCACCTTAACGGCAAACTGTCCAGGATTCACCCAACCCGGATAGCGCACCTGAAGGGCGAACTTTCCTTTTCCCTTAGTAATGGTGATACGACTGTTCTCAGTATATGGGAAACCCGTCTCCTGGTGAAGCTGGATACCCTTCTCCTTCCAGTTCAGTTCAGAAGCCACGAAGAGGTTGACAAACAGGGCATCGCCCTTATGGGTATAGACAAACTGTCCGTACTTACCATGATTCTCCATACCTGTTCCCACACAGCACCACATAGCCTCATTGGGTGCGGAATAGTTGCGATAGTGGCGCGGACGGGCAGAAGTGAAATAGACGTAA
>Ga0310786_10007361_pt1 | contig 14363 bp, 11 predicted proteins | sample AusTroGonzalo_MG_FD_203881 | JGI IMG/M metagenome (GOLD analysis project Ga0310786, IMG submission 203881) | Bovine rumen microbial communities from tropical cattle in Woodstock, Queensland, Australia - Gonzalo_03 (v2) (version 2) | ecosystem: Host-associated > Mammals > Digestive system >... | reverse complement strand
CAACATCGTGACAGTGTGGATGTGCATACTGGTAACAAAATTAATATTCAGGGCCATACAAAGATCGTATTTACTCCCGAAAGACCACTCAAGGAAAAAATCAATCTGCCTTTTGCCAACTTCGAGACGGTATTACTCAACGATGAATCGCTCTTAGAAAACACTGAGCTGACAGAGCTTGAAGACTTGGAAGTGGAAACAGATTGTGTGTATTCGGAAGAAGAGACTGAGGCCATGAATGTAGATATGGAGCAGATGGAACCTATGGTTGATCAGCCTCAGGAAGAAGAGAAAGAGGCTTCCTCTGCGAAGCCTGAAGCCCCAACTACCCCTCCTGTGAGAAAAAAAGAACTCAATGGACTTTGGAGCCGTATATTAAGTTTCCTAAAGAATATGTAAAAGTGTTTTAAATTATTGGCTGAGAAGAAAGAAATGCGTAATTTTGAGTCGTTTTTGAATAGTTAGGATAATAATAAAACATATATACATTATGTCTGAAATATTAGATATTAGAGAGTTGAACGAACGTATAGAAAGACAGAGTTCTTTTGTTCTTAACTTGACCAAAGGAATGGACCAAGTAATCGTAGGACAAAAGCACTTGGTGGAGTCTCTTCTGATTGGCCTTTTGGCTGATGGACACGTGCTTTTGGAAGGTGTCCCAGGGCTAGCTAAGACATTGGCTATAAAGACCTTATCGTCACTTATTGATGCAGAATTCAGTCGCATCCAGTTTACCCCTGACCTCTTGCCTGCTGATGTGATAGGTACTATGGTCTATAGTCAGAAGGACGAAGGTTTCCATGTAAAGAAGGGTCCTGTATTCGCCAATTTCATCTTGGCCGATGAAATAAATCGTGCTCCAGCCAAAGTACAGAGTGCTTTGCTCGAAGCCATGCAGGAACGCCAGGTTACTATCGGCAGCGAAACATTTAATTTACCTGAACCTTTTCTGGTACTGGCTACTCAAAACCCTATAGAACAAGAAGGTACCTACCAGTTGCCTGAAGCACAGGTGGATCGTTTCATGTTGAAGGTGGTCATAGATTATCCGAAATTGGAAGAGGAGAAGTTGATTATCCGTCAGAACATCACAGGTGAGAAACGTGAGGTTAGTCCTATCATGAAGTCTGATGAGATTATGGAGGCCCGTAAGGTGGTGCGTCAGGTTTATATAGACGAGAAAATAGAAAAATACATTGTGGATATTGTATTTGCTAGCCGCTACCCAGAAAAATACGGCTTGGACGAACTGAAGGCCATGATTGGTTTTGGCGGTTCTCCACGTGCTTCCATCAATTTAGCATTGGCTGCGCGCAGCTATGCTTTCATCAAGCATCGCGGATATGTGATTCCTGAGGATGTACGTGCTGTGGCACACGATGTGCTTCGCCATCGTATTGGTCTGACCTATGAGGCAGAAGCTAGTAACCTGACCGCCGATGAGATAGTAAGCAAGATTCTGAATAAGATTGAAGTGCCATAATGTATCTTTGATATATGGAAGCAACAGAACTGATAAACAAAGTACGCCGAATAGAAATCAAGACGCGAGGCTTATCGAACACCATCTTTGCAGGTGAGTATCACTCCGCCTTCAAAGGTCGTGGTATGGCTTTCTCTGAAGTAAGGGAATACCAGTATGGAGATGACGTGCGTGATATTGACTGGAATGTGACCGCCCGTTTTCACAAGCCCTTTGTCAAAGTCTATGAGGAAGAACGTGAACTCACGGTCATGTTGCTTATAGATGTTTCTGGTAGTTTGGAATTTGGTACGGTAAATCAACTGAAAAAGGACATGGTGACGGAAATTGCTGCTACTTTGGCTTTTTCTGCTATTCAAAACAATGATAAAATCGGTGTGGTTTTCTTCTCTGACAAAATAGAGAAATTCATTCCTCCCAAGAAGGGAAGAAAGCACATCTTATATATTATCAGAGAGTTGCTGGATTTTCATCCCACTAGTCGAGCCACAAAAATCAGTGTGCCTTTGGAATATCTGACACATGTGATGAAACGTCGTTGTACGGCCTTTATTATGTCTGACTTTATCGACCAGAATGATTTCTCCGCAGCAATGACCATAGCCAATAGGAAACATGACTTGGTGGCTGTTCAGGTCTATGACAGGCGTGTGGCTGAACTACCAGCTGTAGGACTGATCCATATAAAAGATGCCGAGACTGGCAAAGAGCAATGGATTGATTCTTCATCTGCACAAGTACGTAAGGCTCATCATGAGTGGTGGATAAACAAGCAACTGCTACTCCATGAATTGTTTACGAAGAGCAATATGGACAGTGTATCCGTAAGAACAGACCAAGACTATGTGAAAGCATTGATGGCACTGTTTGCAAAACGTAATTAGCGATGAAAAGAATAGTATTCATATTTCTTCTCTTTGGATGTCTGCCTCGCTTAGCTGCGCAGTCGGTACAGGTAAATGCTAAGATGGACTCACTTCAAATCCTTATAGGTGAGCAGACGGGTATCACCCTAGAAGTATCTGCTGATGCTGGCAGAACTATTATTTTACCTCTCTTTGCAGATACGATAGTGAGTGGAGTAGAGGTGGTAGAAACTCAGAAACCAGACTCTGAGTTCTTGAACAACGGGAACAGGTTGGTGATAAAGCAGAAATACATCATTACCTCATTTGATTCAGCTTTGTATTACCTGCCACCTATGCAAGTGAAAGTGGACGATGAAATGTATGAATCAAACCCTTTGGCCTTGAAAGTCTATTCATTCCCTGTGGATACGCTTCACCCAGACGAATTCTTCGGGCCTAAAGACATTCTGAATCCTCCGTTCGTATGGTCTGACTGGTACCTGACTATTGCTTTTTCCGTTCTGCTATTCCCTATGGGATTCTTGCTCTATTACCTCTTGAAACGCATGATGGACAATCAGCCCATTATTCGCAAAGTGAAGGTAGAGCCCAAACGCCCTGCACATGAGGTAGCGTTGCAAGAATTGGAACGTATCAAAGAGGAAAAGGCTTGGCAGAAAGGCATGCAGAAAGAGTATTATACCGACTTGACGGAAGCCTTGCGTAATTACCTGCAAGGTCGTTTTGGTTTCAATGCGATGGAGATGACATCTTCAGAGATTATCGACAAATTGTTGGAAGTGAAGGATGAAACAGCCTTAGCCGAGTTAAGGGGGTTGTTCCAGACATCAGATTTGGTGAAATTTGCCAAGTATGTACCTTTGATTAATGAAAGCGATGCCAACTTGCTTCATGCCGTACAGTTTGTCAATAATACCAAAGAACAAGTAGACCCCAATGCCAAACCAGAACCTACAGAAATCACTGTGATAGAAAAACGGCCTTTGCGTTCGAAACTGTTACTTGGGACTGCAGTGGTTCTGATAGCAATATTTATGGTAATAGCGTTGGTATATATAGGATACGAGTTGTATTACTATGTTAGTTAAGACAGAATTTAAACTATGATATTTGCCAATAGAGAATATCTGCTGTTGTTACTGCTTCTAATACCTTATATTATATGGTATGTATGGAAGCACAATAATTCTGAAGCTTCCCTTCAGGTTTCTGATACACATGTGTATGAGAATGCTCCGAAAAGCTATAAGAACTATTTGATTCATGCTCCGTTTCTATTGAGAGTCGCAACTTTGGCTTTGCTGATTATCGTGTTGGCAAGACCTCAATCTACAGATAGTTGGCAAAATAGCGAGACAGAAGGCATTGACATCATGTTGGCACTGGATGTCTCTACCAGTATGTTGGCCGAAGACTTGAAGCCCAACCGCTTGGAGGCTGCCAAGGAGGTTGCTACTCAATTCATCAATGGCCGACCTTACGATAATATTGGTGTGACACTATTTGCAGCAGAGAGTTTTACCCAATGTCCTTTGACAGTGGATCATATAGTATTGCTTAACCTGATTCAGCAAGCAGAATGTGGTATGATTGAGGATGGTACGGCTGTGGGAATGGGTATAGCTAATGCCGTTTCCAGACTGAAGGACAGCAAAGCTATATCTAAAGTTATCATTCTACTTACTGACGGAACGAACAATACAGGAGATATCTCACCACTTACTGCCGCAGAGATAGCCAAGAGCTTTGGTATCCGAGTTTATACAGTGGGAGTGGGGACCAACGGAACAGCCCCTTATCCATATCCGGTAGGAGGTACTGTACAATACGTCAATATGCCCGTGGAGATTGATGAAGCCACCTTAGGCCAAATAGCCTCTATTGCTGATGGCCAGTATTACAGAGCGACAAGTAATTCAAAACTAAAAGAAATATACGATGAAATTGATAAATTGGAGAAAACGAAAATCAGTGTGAAGCAATTCAGTAAGCGCAATGAGGAATATGAAATCTTTGCCTTTGCTGCCCTATTATGTGTGTTGTTCGAAGTGCTGTTACGATATGCGGTTTTACGTCGAATCCCTTAATTCAATAGAGTTATGTTTAGATTTGAAGAACCTACCTATTTATATCTGTTATTGCTGATTCCTTTGTTATTGGCTTTTTTCTGGTATTCTATCTATCAGCGAAGAAAGTCTATCCAAGATTTCGGTGACCCAGCTCTGATGGATATTCTGATGCCCGATGCCTCTACCTTTAGAATAAGGATAAAGATGGTTATCTTATTGCTGGCGATTTCCCTGTTTGCTGTATTGCTTGCCCGCCCACAATTCGGATCTAAAATGGAAACGGTGAAACGACAAGGCATTGAGCTGATTATTGCAATGGACATATCTAATTCCATGCTGGCGAGAGATGTACAACCTAGTAGGCTAGAAAAGGCCAAACGAATTGTTTCTCAGTTGATTGATCGTATGGAGAACGATAAGATAGGCGTCATCATCTTTGCAGGTGATGCTTATACTCAGCTGCCTATCACCAGCGATTATATCTCTGCCAAAATGTTTTTGGAGACCATTACTCCTTCCTTAATTACCAAGCAGGGGACTTCTATCGGGGCTGCCCTAAACCTAGCGAACAACAGTTTTACCCAGCAGGAAGGTATAGGAAAGGCCATTGTGGTTATAACTGATGGAGAGAATCATGAAGGTGGGGTAGAAGAAGCTGCAGAAAAGTCCTCTAAAGCAGGTATTCAGATCAATGTTTTAGGCATTGGATCTGCAGAAGGTGCTCCTATCCCCAGTGAGGATGGAGACGGTCAGTATCGTAAGGACCGGGAAGGAAATGTGGTGATTACCAGATTAAATGAACAGATGTGCCAAGACATCGCCAAGTTGGGAAACGGCATGTATGCTCATGTTGATAATACAAATGCTGCCCAACGTGCTTTGGAAAAAGAAATAGACAAATTGGCTAAGGCTGATATTGAGACGACTGTCTATACCGCATTTAATGAGCAATTTCAAGCGGTGGCATGGATACTATTGTTTTTATTGTTGATAGAGATTTTGATATTAGAGCGTAAGAATCCGATATTTAAGAATATCCATCTTTTTACAGTAAATTGATGAAAAATATGTGGAATGAGAAAAAATACATAGCGGTTTTTGGACTTCTTCTTTTCTCGTATGTGGCTTTCGCCCAAAAAGCCGAACGTGACTATGTGCGGAGAGGAAATCGACAGTATCGAGATAGTTCCTATGTAGATGCAGAAATTAATTATCGCAAGGCATTGGAGGCAAATCCCACTTCAACGACTGCCATGTTTAATTTGGGCAACGCTATGCTTTATCAACAAAAATCTAAAGAAGCCTTAGAACAATATGCAACGATTGCTAAGGTGGAAAAGAATAAGGAGACTCTGGCTAAAGACTTGCACAATGTGGGTGTAATTTGGCACACACAGAAAGATTATGACAAAGCCATTGCTGCCTATAAGGAAGCTTTGCGAAATAATCCGCATGATGACGAGACCCGCTATAATCTCGCACTGGCCATGAAAATGAAGAAGGACCAACAAGGTCAGAATGAGAACCAACAGGAACAGCAGCAAGAAAAACAGCAACAAGAACAAGATCAACAGCGGCAACAGAATCAGCAGCAACAGCAAGACAAGATGTCGAAAGAAAATGCAGAGCAGTTGCTCCGATCGGTGATGCAAGACGAAAAGAGTGTTCAGGATAAAGTGAAGAAACAACAACAGATTAGAGGTAATAAGTTAGAAAAGGATTGGTGATAAGATGAGAAGATTTGTAATTATACTAATAGCTTTTGTCTTGAGTTATGGACTTTATGCTCAAGACAAAGTCACTTTTAAGGCTTCAGCGCCAGATGCTGTGGCCGTGGGTGATCAGTTTAGGTTGTCATTTGTTGTTACTTCACAGAATATCAAGGATTTCAAAGCCCCTTCCATCTCCAATTTTGAGGTTTTGATGGGGCCTACACGTTCTCAACAAAGCAGCACACAAATCATCAATGGCACTACTACCCATTCCAGTAGTGTAACGTTTACATACATTCTGTTGGCCAATAAGGAAGGAAACTTCACTATCCCAAGTGCCTCCATCATGGTGGATGGCAATGAAGTATTGTCCAATGCTGTACAAATAAAAGTTTTGCCAGCAGACCAAGCTGGCGGCATAGAAAGTAGTGGTGGCACCAGTTCAAGTTCAGCTGGGGTTTCTAATTCCGACCTTTTTATTGTGGGCAATGTAAACAAGACAAATGTATATGAGCAAGAAGCGTTATTGCTAACATATAAGATATATACAGCGATAGACTTGCGTGGCTTTGACAATGTAAAGCTGCCTGATTTCAAGGGATTCCATTCTCAAGAGGTTGAATTGCCCAATGACCGTAGGTGGGAGTTAGAACATTATCAAGGACGCAATTATCGTACTACCATCTATCGTCAGTTTGTGCTTTTTCCTCAGCAGTCTGGCGATTTGACCATTGAAGCTGCCCGTTTTGACGCTTCTATTGCTCAAGCCAATCAAGTGACAGATCCGTTTGATGCTTTCTTTAATGGGCGGAATGCTTACGTAGAAGTGAAGAAATCGTTGTTTACCCCCAAACAGATTATTCATGTGACTCCTCTGCCTTCACCCAAACCTGATAATTTCTCCAGTGGAGTGGGAGACTTCAGACTTTCTTCGTCCATCAATAGTACACAACTCATTACAAACGATGCCATCACACTGAAAGTTCATATTGAAGGAACTGGAAACTTGAAATTAATTTCAGCACCAGAAGTCAAATTCCCAGAAGACTTTGAAATCTATGATCCCAAAGTGGAGACATCCTCACAACTCACAGTGAATGGCCTTTCTGGTAGTGTTGAAGTGGAATACTTGGCCATTCCTCGAAATCCTGGTACGTATAAAATACCGGCTGTTCAGTTCAGTTATTTTGATATTAACTCAAAATCCTATAAAACATTATCCACCGATGCCTACGAATTGCAGGTAGAAAAAGGAAATGCTACCTCAAGCACACAGACCATCAGTAACTATGCCAAAGAAGACTTGCGAGTGCTCAATCAAGACATCCGCTTTATAAAGCAGAACCAAGTTAAACTGATGCCACGAGGAGATTATTTTTTTGGAACGGGTACTTATATATTATGTTACCTGGTGCCTTTAGCGCTATTCCTGATACTGCTTTTCATTTATCGTAAACGCATGGCTGCCAACGCAGATATTGCTCGAGTGAAAACACGTAAGGCCAACAAAGTGGCAGTAAAACGAATGAAGAGAGCAGGCCAGCTATTAAAAGCCAACGAAAAAGATGGATTCTATGATGAAGTACTACATGCCTTATGGGGATATATCAGTGATAAGCTTAGTATTCCTGTTTCTAAACTTTCAAGAGATAATGTGGAAGAAGAGTTGAAGAATTATGGTATTTCTGAATCTTTGATTCATCAGTTTATCAATGTGTTGAATAGCTGTGAATTTGCCCGCTATGCGCCAGGTGATCCTGTAGAGGCAATGGATCAGGTTTATAAGTCTTCGTTGGGCGTTATAAGCCAAATGGAAAACTCAATCAAGCATTAAAATCTAAATAAATAATGAAAAATATAATATTTTTAACCATATCCTTATTCTTCAGCATTTCTTTTTACGGACAGGACAAAGTTGCCGCTGATAGTGCTTATGTGTCAGGAGATTATATCCAAGCCATCTCGCTTTATGAATCTATGTTGGCAGAAGGAGAGTCTTCAGAAGTGTATTATAATTTGGGGAATAGCTATTTTAAGGCCGATATGATTGGCAAGGCAATTCTCAACTATGAGCGTGCGCTTTTATTATCGCCTGGCAACAGTGATTATCGGGCTAATCTTGACATTGCTCGCTCTAAGACACAGGATAATCTGGTTTCTGTTCCAGACGTATTCTTTGTAGTTTGGTTCCGTTCGCTGATCAATATGCTTAGTGTTCGTCAATGGTCTTACATTGGGATTTGTATGTTTCTATTACTCTTGATTTGTTTAGGCTGCTACTTTTTCGCTCGGACTGTTGGCTTGAAGAAAGTTGGTTTTATTTTGGCTTCCTCATTTTTCTTATTAACAATTTTAGCCAATCTTTTTGCTTATACCCAGAAAAACAAACTTATCCATCGAGACAATGCCATTGTTCTTTCTCCAAGTATCACAGTAAGGAGTACGCCCAGTGAAAGTGGTACAAGTCTTTTCATTTTGCACGAAGGAAGCAAAGTTAAGATAAAGGATGATTCTATGCGTGAATGGAAAGAAATCCAACTTCCAGATGGGAAAGTTGGATGGATTCCTGAATCTGCCATGGAGATCATCTGAATCGAACAATGAGATTATAATAATGTGAAAAAGGCGATATTAGTATTTATATTATTTTTCAGCCTAATCGTGATTATGTTTAATATAAAACTGAGGAATTCTTTATTCTATAGATATATGGGGATTTCAGAAACTAACTGAAGAAGATTATGAATGCTGAATAAGGTGTTCAATCTCATCAAACTTTTCACCTAACCTGAGATTGTAATAAACACGATACAAGCCATTCAACCATAACTCTTTTTGTTCTGGTTTTAATATACGGGCTTGTTCGTAGGCGTTTTTGGCTTTCTCATAATAATCCTTGAGGATTTTTTGGTTATCGCTGTAGCTGGAATCGTTTACATCTAAGGAAATGGTATCTGCAAAATTCTGAGCCAAAATGCAATAGACCAACCCTAAGCCAGAATATGCTTCTGCACTTGTATTGTCAATAGACACTACTTGCTGATACGTTTCTATGGCTTTGTTATATTCCTGCATGCTCTGATATAGATAACCTTTCACATAGAGCGCATAAGCATTTTCTGGATATTTATCAAGTACTTCTTTGGTCACTTGCATGGCATCGTCCAACTTGTTGTCTTTCAAGTAGTAATCCACTAGACTTGCGAAAAAGAAACGATCAGACGGATATTCCTCTATACCTTCTCTCAATACTTGAAGATAGTTCAGTGTATCGTTTTGCTGAATGCAGGCTGTTGCTAACAGCTCTTTGGCCGACTGCCCAAAAATATTATTATCTAACGCGAAAGGCGAATATTTAGAAACAGTATTATAATCTTGTATTTTCAATGCTGTGACACTAATGTAATAAGCAATGGCAGAAACCAAGGTGTCGTTTTGTACTTCTGGGATGTTTCCAAACATGGGATGATACGTTGACTCAATGTAAGTAGTCAGAAAATCAATAGCTTTCTTCTTGTCTGAATCTTTTGGCTTATTCATATAATAATAACCACCATTGGCCAGATTGTTTCTCACAGCTAACATGCTTTGCGCATTTGCTTTACGGAATTTGTTCTTTACTTTTCCTTTTGCATCAGGAATCTCAGAAAGGCTGTCGCATTTCAAGAAATATTGTGTCATTTTCAGCACGCTGTTATAAAGTCTTAGCGTGTCATATGCTTTATGGAGATAAGCTTTTTGATTCTCAGTCTCGTAGTATTTCTTTTGTATTTGTCCTGCTATATTCCAGGTATTTGGTAATACATTGGTTGTCGAATCGGTCATAGCTGCATTGATAGCCTTTTCCGCAGCAGCCAGCTTATTTGCTTTCAGTTGGCTGTTAGCTTCTTTAATCGCTTTTGTTTGCGCAAAAACCTCCAAAAAACAAAACAGCAAGCAAATGACAGATAAAAATCGCAACTTCATTTTTACATTATTGTTTTTAGCAAAATAATAAGGGGAAGTCTAAACCCCTGAAGAGCTTAAACTTCCCCTATTCGTTCAATGCAATTAATTGTTCATGATGTCTTCCATCTCTTTGAACTTATCCTGCATATTCAGGTTGTAGTAAACGGTGTAAAGACCATTCAACCACAGGTTGCGCTCTTCAGGCTTCAGCTGACGTGCCTTCTCGTAAGGCTCTTGAGCATTCTTGTAGAATTCTCTCAGTTTCTTCTGGTCTTCATTGTACTGAGGAGAATCCATATCCATAGTCGCATTCTCAGAGAAGTCCTGAGCCATCAAACGATAAGTGTCACCCATCATTGACCAAGCCTCTGCATTCTCTGGATCAACTTGAACAGCCTGCTGGAAAGTCTTAATAGCATCGTCATACTTCTTTGCCTGATCGAATACCACACCCTTCACATAGAGTTTATAAGAGTTCTGAGGATCAGAAGAAAGAGCATTGTCAACGAAAGCGATAGCCTCGTCATACTTATCCTGATTGGTGTAAAAGCTCACAGCGTTAGCGAAGAAATACTTGTCCTGTGGGAACTTCTTAAGACCCTCGGTAAGAGCCTGCATGTATTCATCCATCTTATTCTGACGCTTCAAAGCCTCGGCAGCCAATTCAGCAGAAGGCTGACCATACTGTGCATCATTGCCAGCATACTTTGCATACTTAGCTACACTTGCCCAATCCTCCAGACGCTGAGCAGCTGCACTGGCAAAATAAGCGGCAAGACCCAGATTCTCATCAGTCTGCTGCAGGTTGGCACCCTCAAGCATAGGATTGAAAGCAGATTCTGCATAGAAACCTAAATATTCAACAGCTTTCTTACCAATAGCTGCATCATCGGTCTCATTATACTTGTTGAAACTGGTGATACCACCATTCAACAGGTGCATACGGTTCTCCAGGATAGCTTTGGTGTTGGCATTTCTGAACTTGTTGTTGATCTTACCCTTAGCATCTGGCTTCTGGGCGAGCTCATCGCACTTAAAGAAATACTGAACCATCTTCAGTGCACTGGTGTACATCTGTTCCTCATCAGCAGGCTGTCCCAATACAGACTTCTTGTATTCATTGTCGAGCCAGTTTTTCTGAATGTTTCCAGCCACATCCCAAGTCTCAGCCAGATCCTTAGTTTCAGGATTGGTCAGAGCAGGAGCAAGTGTTGTTTCAGCGGCACCAAAGCTACCCTTCATGAGCTTTTTAGCCTCTTTGATCACACTCTGCTGTGCGAATGCGCCACTGGCAGCAATCAGCATAGCCATTGTAAATAGTACTTTTTTCATAACTGATAAATAATTTTAATTAATTGTTTTTCTTAATATTTTATTCCTCACTCAAATTCTCATTGTCAAATCCAACTTCGTCATAGTTCTGCTGAACATCCGTAGAGTCGAATTCCTCCATACTCTCGTTCAGTATCTCCTCTTCTTCCACTTCAGTTGGAACTTTGCATATAGAGCCTATTTCATCGCCTCGTTTTTCCAGATTGATGAGTTTGACGCCCTGTGTGTTACGTCCCATGATGCGAATATCGGCAACTTTTAGACGAATTGTGATGCCAGACTTGTTAATAATCATTAAGTCATTGTCATTTGTAACAGATTTTAAGGCAACAAGCTTACCTGTCTTATCTGTTATGTTAAGTGTCTTTACACCTTTGGCACCTCTATTGGTCTTTCGATAGTCATCCACACCCGTTCGTTTGCCAAAGCCTTGTTCAGACACAACAAGCACTGTTTCTGCATCAGGGTCGTTGATACAAACCATTCCCACTACCTCGTCAGCACCATCATCATCCAGCGTCATACCCTTCACACCAGTAGCACCACGACCCATCGCTCTCACCGTTTCTTCATTGAAACGAATGGCACGTCCATTACGATTGGCCATGATAATCTCATTGGTACCATCTGTCAATCTGACATTTATCACACGGTCATCATCTAGAATGTTAATGGCGATGATGCCATTTTGACGCGGACGGGAGTATTCCGACAATCTTGTCTTCTTTATGATACCATTCTTGGTACAGAATACAATGTAATGTGACTCATTGTATTCCACATCGCCCAGATCCTTGATACGGAGGAAGGCATTTACACTATCCCCTGGCTCAATATTGAGCAGGTTTTGGATGGCGCGTCCCTTCGATGTCTTGCCTTCCTGAGGTATCTCATACACTTTCAGCCAATAGCACTTGCCCTTCTGTGTGAAGAACATAATGGTATTGTGCATCGTGGCATGATAGATATACTCTACGAAATCATCGTCGCGAGTATCAGTGCCTCGTGATCCTACTCCTCCCCTATTCTGCTGGCGGAAATCACTGAGCGACGTACTCTTTATATAGCCACGGTGTGAGATGGTAATCACCACTTCGTTATCGCTGTAGAAGTCTTCTGGATTGAAATCCTTGGAAAGAGGAACAATCTCAGAGCGACGATCATCACCATATTTCTCTTTAACCTCAATCAACTCATCCTTGATGACTTTCTTGCATAGCTCATCATCGGCAAGGATTTGCTCGAAATAAGCAATCTGACGTTCCAGCTCTTCGTATTCAGCATGCAGCTGGTCTTGCTGCAGACCCGTAAGTTGACGAAGACGCATCTCTATGATGGCACGTGTCTGTACTTCATCCAGGCCAAAACGAGCCATCAGTGCCTGCATGGCCTCTGCAGGAGTCTTGGCCGCACGGATGATATGTACCACTTCATCAATATTGTCGCTGGCAATAATCAGACCCTCCAAGATGTGAGCGCGTTCTTTAGCTTTCTGCAAGTCGTATTTCGTACGACGGATGACCACTTCATGACGATGCTCCACAAAATTCTTCACCAAGTCTTTCAGATTCAACAGGCGTGGTCGGCCGTGTACCAAGGCCACGTTGTTCACACTGAAAGAAGCCTGAAGCTGTGTCATCTTATAGAGTTTGTTAAGCACTACATTGGCATTTGCATCGCGTTTCAAATCGACAACGATACGCATACCTTCGCGATCAGACTCGTCATTAACGTTTGAGATTCCTTCGATTTTCTTCTCACTGGCAAGATTGGCAATGCTCTTTATAAGCTCTGCACGATTCACACCATAAGGAATCTCCGTGACGATAATCTTGTCGTGCTGAGAACCATCCTCTATATTGGCACGTGCACGGATAATCACACGACCGCGTCCAGTCTGGTAAGCCTCTTTTACACCGTTGAGTCCATAGATAAAGCCACCCGTTGGGAAGTCTGGAGCTTTCACATACTCCATAAGTTCCTCTATCGTGATGTCATTATTATCTACATAAGCCACGCAAGCATCAATCACTTCGCGAAGGTTGTGTGTTGGCATATTGGTAGCCATACCCACAGCAATACCCGAAGCACCATTTACCAAAAGATTCGGAATACGAGTCGGCAATACAGAAGGTTCCTTATCAGAATCATCGAAAGTATTGGTCATATTCACCGTATCCTTCTCGATGTCTTGCATCATGTCTTCACCTATCTTACGCAAGCGACACTCTGTATATCGCATGGCAGCAGGTCCGTCGCCATCGATGGAGCCATAGTTACCCTGGCCATCCACCATCATGTAGCGCATCGCCCAAGGTTGGGCCATACGCACTAAAGCACCATATATAGATGAATCACCATGTGGATGGTAGTTTCCGAGTACTTCACCTACCGTCTTGGCCGATTTGCGGTATGGCTTATCGGAAGTATTACCTATTTTATACATGGCGTAAAGAATTCTGCGATGTACGGGTTTGAAACCGTCTCTTACATCAGGAAGAGCACGCGCCACAATCACCGACATGGAATAATCGATGTATGACGATTTCATCTCGTCCTCGATGTTTATCTTTATAATCTTGTCTTGTTCAAGCATTTACAAATAATTTTACAATTTAAATACTTAGCCTTTCAAAAAAACCATGTAAAGGTACAAATTATTTGTGACATACAAAAACTTTTCGGCATAAAGTTTCTTTTTTATCACTTTCTTCATTATTTATAATGTTGTGACAGCAAGAATACTGCATGGCCGCAAGTAAAAAAAGAGCCATACCTCATAAAAACATGCACCTACGGGAGAGAAAATACTTTTTTGGGGTACATATAGTTGAATCAAAGCTTATGATTACTTAATCAAAGCTTGTGATTAATTAATCATAGCTTATGATTACTCAATCATAGCTTATGATTTGCTTTTGCGTTGCTGAAAGAATTTCTTTAGAAG
>Ga0310786_10007359_pt1 | contig 14364 bp, 9 predicted proteins | sample AusTroGonzalo_MG_FD_203881 | JGI IMG/M metagenome (GOLD analysis project Ga0310786, IMG submission 203881) | Bovine rumen microbial communities from tropical cattle in Woodstock, Queensland, Australia - Gonzalo_03 (v2) (version 2) | ecosystem: Host-associated > Mammals > Digestive system >... | reverse complement strand
TAAAAAGGCGAAATTTTTTTCGCCTTTTTGTAACTTTCCCCCGTTTCAATCGTCAATATTATTAGAGAGGATGAAAAAGATCAGTTTCCGGAATGATATCCTGCCGCTCAAAAACGAGCTCTACAGGCTTGCCCTCCGCATCACTCTCAACCCTGCGGAGGCAGAAGACATTGTTCAGGAGACAATGATTAAGGTCTGGAACAAGAGGGAGCAATGGAATGACATCGAATCGATAGAAGCCTTCTGCCTTACCATCTGCCGGAATATCTCGCTCGACAAGATGCGGAAGATGGAGAACCAGAACCAAAGCTTAGAGGAAAGTGAGCACGATGCTCCAGACCAAAGCTACGCATCCAATCCCGAGGAACAGGCTATGCAGCAAGACAAGCTCACGCTGATACGCCACCTCATCAACTCTCTGCCGGAGAAACAGCGAAGTGCCATGCAGCTCAGAGACTTTGAGGGGAAGAGCTATAAGGAAATCGCCCAGATTATGGACATCAGTGAGGAACAGGTGAAAGTCAACATCTTCCGAGCTCGTCAAACCATCCGGCAGAAATTTTTAGAAACAGAAGAATATGGACTATAAGTATATCGAACAACTTTTGGAGCGCTACTGGCAGGGAGAGACCACCCTGCAGGAGGAGATGATTCTGAAAACCTTCTTCAGTCAGCCCGACATTCCTGAGAATCTCAGGAAATACAGCGCCCTCTTCACCTATGAGACAGAGAAAGCCGAAGGCTTAGGCGACGACTTCGATGCCCGCATGCTGGAGATGACAGGCGAGGCTCCCAAGGCAAAGACTGTGACACTGACAAGCCGACTGATGCCGTTGTTCAAGGCCGCAGCCATCGTGGCCATCGTCCTGACCTTAGGCAATGCCGCCCAGGCACCATGGAACTACGGATGGGAAGATCCGAAAGAGGCATACGCCAAGTTCCATCAGCAGAAGGCTGACTCAGTGAACGCATTGGGAACTATCCAGGCTGAAAATGTTGCCGACAGTGCCAAGATCACGACACCGGCAGAACAGCCAGCCTATTATGAGTAAGAAATTAATTCTATGCTTTCTTTATAACAATCATTATTAAACAAAAGAAACTGTGAAGTTTCATTCTCTCAAATCATTGGAAAATACTAACAACGAAGAACGGGCTGCCACCGAGTATCGGGAGCAGCCCACTTCATTTTCTTGAGATTCCACTTTTAACTCTTCACTTCTCCAGTCGCTGATTCAACTGAAATAGCGACGGCAGGAAGATGAGCAACGAGCAGCCCAGTGCCACCAGCACCTTCTGTTCACTGCCAAACATCTCGACCAGTGTAAGGTCGGGAGTGGGATAGATATTATACAATACATAAGCCACTGTATTGTTCACCCAGTGATAGACCACCCCTGGTACAATGCTGTCCGTACGCCAGTACATCCAACCCAAAAGTAGTCCAATGAGGAATGCATGTGGCATTTGGGCAGGATTCATATGGACCACAGCAAAGAGCAATGCTGAGAGGGCGATACCCACCCAAGGATTCGACTTCCAACGAAGTAGACTGCGCAGGATGGCACCACGGAATACCATCTCTTCGGCCAAGGGCGCCAACAAGCCTACGACAAGATAGCCCCAGCGGTCTTTCATAATCATATCGAATTCCCCCTCTACGATATTGGGCAATTCGGGCATGTGTTCCTGTAGCCATACCGACGGTACAATGGCACCCAAAGCCGCCACGATACACCAGAACAAAACAAACCAAGGACGAGTACGTACCCAATGTCGCGACACTACACTCCACTTAGCCAGCAGGAACACGGCCATCGTAAGTATACTAAACACGGCCATCGTGATGATCATCCCTGTGGCATTCATCACCGCATCTTTTCCCATCACCAATGTCCATATACCCTGAACGATGAAACTTACCACCACCTGGATGGCTCCAAAGATGACTGTATAAATCAAAGCATTCTTCATACCAATATCTTTCTTACTTTTTCTTTGTCCTCTTTCAGTTGCGCCACCAATGCCTCAGGGGAAGAGAAACGCTGTTCCTCACGCAGACGGGTCACAAAGGCGATGGTTACCTGTTGGCCATAGAGATTACCGTCAAAGTCGAGGATATTGACCTCCAACGTCTGACGCTTACCCTCAAACGTGGGTCGCGTACCTATATTCATCATGGCAGCCCGCCGCTGACCATCCTCAAGTGTAGCCCATACTGCATAAACCCCAGGGGCCGGAATCAGCTTATCCACAGAAAGGGGCTCTAAATTAGCTGTGGGAAATCCCAACTGATGGCCGATATGCTCACCAGGCATCACCTGACCTGAAAGCTGATATTGACGGGTGAGACACTGTGGCATCAAGTCGACACGGCCCTCTTCCAACAACAGCTGACGAATCACGGAGGAACTCACAGCACAGCTACCATCAGCCATCAACTCTTTATCGCCACGCAGCACCTGCATCCCCAACTCCTGACCATAGCGAACATAATCGTCGAAGCCCTCGGAACGGTTACGGCCGAAACGGTTATCGTAACCAGTGATGAGTGTCTGTACATGCAGCTGTTGGCATAACACCTGCTGCATGAAATCACGAGCCGTCAGTGCAGCCAGCTCCTTCGTGAAAGGTAGTACCACCAATGTCTCGATGCCAAGGGCAGCGATGATGGCCTCCTTCTCCTCCAGAGTGGTCAACACCTGAGGATGGAACGTAGGATCAAGCACCTGACGAGGCTGACGGTCGAAGGTAATGACCATCGGGCACAAGCCACGGCTGCGGGCTTCTTCCCTGACCATACGGATCAGCAGTTGATGGCCGGCATGCACACCGTCGAAAACACCGATGGTTGCCACGCTCTCAGGAAGCTGAAAAGTACCCTGATTCAGACAAATTGTTCTCATAAGGGCGCAAAGTTAAGCATTTTTTCGTTATTTCCGCAAAAAAATTTGGATATTTAATGAATTTACCGTAACTTTGCATCCCAAATCACGGACTTGTAGCTCAGTTGGTTAGAGCAACAGACTCATAATCTGGAGGTCCCAGGTTCAAGCCCTGGCTGGTCCACTCCACTAAAAGCCAGCCGTATGAAGCAGAGTTTTTTGACAAAATATGTGGTTGCCCTTGTTCTTTTATTGACGGCAACCAGCTGTTCCAAAGAAGGTTCTTACAGTCAACCGGAAATAACAGAAAGTTTCAGGGCACTTGTCATGGGTGGTAAGGATATCGACCCTAACCAAACATGGAGTACCGCCACCAGCACTTCCGTCACCATTAACGTCAACTTGAACGCTGATGAAGAATATACTGTGTATATCTATCATACACACCCTGCCACAAGCACCTCTACCCCTTATCTCGGTATGGCCACCATGAAGACTGGTGAATCGAAGACCATTTTTGTGGCACAGCCCGTCAATACCAAACAGCTTTATGCAGCCTGTTACAATGCCAAGAGGCAGGTTATCTGTATGCCAGTCATCAACGGTCAGGTAACATTCAGTGGCAGCATCAACACCTCTACTGCTATACCGTCCATCACTACCGGCAATAACTGGAGCGTTCCCTATCAGGCTTTACCCGATCTCTCCAAATACACGACGGGCGACTTAATAGATATCGCTAACCTTGATCCCGAGCTTCCTGAGGATGCTGGGGCACGTCTGAAGATCAGCAGTAGCTATTCAGGATTCATTCCCTTCCTGAGTACCCATTCCAATATGTCGGTCTATGTCACCTCTGAGTGGACGCTCACCTTCGACCAGCGTATTAACAGTGGTAACGTGATTGTTGTGGGTCAGGGCGGAAAGCTTATTATTCCCAAAGGCTTTAAGTTGACCACTACTCCTCCAGGCGAATCGAGTGTCATGGGAAGAATCTACGTGATGCCTGGTGGCGAGATTTCTGGCGATGGAACGGTAGAGTTCTCCAATGAGGCCGATGGCTACAACTATAATGCCGGTACTATTTCTACGGGAGAAATTGCCGTTACCAGCGGCTCTTTCTATAATAGTGGAACTATCCAGAACGCTCGTCTTACAGGCCCAACGGCTGGCACAACGGCAGAGTTCATCAACCTCGCCTCTGCATATCTCTCTGAGGCCGACGGAACTTCGCTCTCCATCATGAATGCAGGTACCATCAATATCTCTGGTAAACTGACATTAGCCAACAATACCCGTATGGATGATGGCAGTACCATGAGTTGTGGATCGCTCACCCTTCAAGGCAATGGTAATAGCGTACTCTATATGGGTAACAGTGCCTACCTGAACTGTAAAGGAAGCATCAGTGTCAGCAGTTACGGCGTATGGGGACCTTCTGGTGACAAGTACAAAACCAATGCCCGCTTCAGGGCTGAAGGCTGCACGCAATACAGTGCCAACTCAGGTAATGCCAATGAATTCATGCTCGACCACGTACAGTTTGAGACACCACTGGGTTCTTCAAACCTTGATCTCCTCGCTGGTTGGATGAACGGCACAGGCATCGACGACAATCGTCAGACCTGTTTCTATGTCTTGGAAGGCAATCCTGATGTGCCAAAGAGCAACTACATCTTCTATGCCTTCGAGGTTCCTGACAACTACAACGTACGCGACTTTGATTATAACGACCTCGTACTGCGTATCAGTACGCCCTACGATAATGGCGACGGTACCTATACCATCTCCGTAAATGTGATTGCCGTTGGTAGTGACCAGGAGATAAATGTCATCTATAATGGTGAGGATTTTGGTAATGAGGTTCACAAGGTTATGGGTATCGCCACTTCTGGCACCATTAACAATAACAGCGTGACCCGTTCTCCGGAAGTCTTGGGAAAAATTACAATCGACAATCCTAACATTGCCATCGACAAACTGGCATTCTCACTGCGCAAGACAAACAAAGCAGGTACCTCAACGACGCTGAGACAGTCGACCAATTCGGAGGATGCTCCTCTCTACTTGGCCGTCAATGGTAATGCACAAGGGAAATGGCTATGGCCAAAAGAGAGTTCAAATATCGGACTGGCCTATAAAGAATTCAGCACCTGGGCCAATAATGCCCAATCAGCCCTTGACTGGTACGACAGCAAGAATGCCAGCTCCACCAGAATCATCAGTTGGTAAGAAAAGGAAAAGACTCCTTACCAGATATAGACCTGACTCTTTGTAGCGTAGTCGTTTAAATACCAGTCTATAGCCTTATTTCGATTTACCGACCACTCACCAAAGGCATGGTCCTTTTTGGAATAGGCACCAAAGAGAATCTCTATTCCCTCATTATAATCCTTTCGCATACGGAAGCCAATGTTCTGGCCATGCAGCGGATGCCAGAACGAACTTGACGGGATGACCAGTGCCCAAGGTAGGTTCTGAACATCAACATACTTATTCTCATAGAGCGCATCCACTTTACGATAAGGATATGTATGGATCTCCCTGCGCACATTGCCGTAGAGCTTCATCACGAAGGGATCTATATCCTCAAGAGTCAGGTAGTTTAACTTCAACGGATCCTTAATCTTCAGCACAAAGACAATCTCGCGAGGCAGAAGCTCTGCCGTGGTGGAACTGGTACCATAGTTCACGTTATACTGCTTACGGTCGAACTGACCATAATCATTGTTCTTGACTTCACCAATGGCCCAATGGGCATCGGCAAAGAGGTTGATAATAGGCTCAGCGTTTTTACCTCTCACCAGGAGCTTGCCCAACAGATCATCGTCTTCCACATAACTATTCTGCTGCTTGATTTCATCGCCGGCCATATTTACATTGAATGAATTACCACCAACCGCATACAAAGAGTCGATGTCATCCATACTGAATTCAGGCAGACGGATAAGACCAGACAACGGAATATTGGCACCCACAGCAGCCAGTTTAACATGGAATCGCATCTCTTTCTCACCTGTACGCTCTAAAGCCAGATGCATCACCACCTCGTTATAGTCGTAATCGCCTGGCTCTGGCATCTCCCCCTCATAGCAGTAGGCATAGTACAGCAGTGAGGGCTGTTTGACCAATGACTTAGACTGATAGATTGTGCTGGAGAAATCCACGGAGTTGGAAGATGACGGCTTAAACCTCATAACCGTGTAGCGTCCCTCAGCATCAACAAGAGCACCATAGAGCGTGGTCAAGCGCTGGGGATAAGAGATGTTCATAGAGAACTGATCACCCTCCTCTACAGGTTTCTGGGCAATGATGTTAGCGTCTGAAGAAGTCGACGGATCGTCTGTCAGCACCAGGAACATCCTGGCACCCACGCCACCGTTGATATTAACATTCAGCGTCTTCTTCTCAGTCAGTACCCACGTGTGGTTAGGATCAACCGTATCTACTGGCGACTTTATCTCTATCAATGAGTCATACATCTCCTCACTGAATACACTCTTCGAACATGATGAACTGACACCCGTCATGATACAGATGCCGACGAATATGGCAAAAACCAATGCAATCTTCTTCATACCTTATTATATTATTAAGCAGATTTCGCGCCAAAATTACAAAAATTATTGCATACGTGGTATATAAAATGACCTATTTTGCAGATTTTAACACCAGAAATGATACAACTTGCGGATATTTTGCTTAAATTTGCAGCCGAATCGATTCAAAATATATAAGTTACGTAACACCTATTAAGTATTTTTTTGTGCAATGAAAAAGTATTTGATTACAGGAGCAATGGCTCTTTTAGCTGGATTCTATCTTACCAGTTGTACTCATGACGACATTGAGTACTCTTCACTTTATGAAGAGAAGACACAAACTTACGAAAAAGTTTTTAAAGAACTTTACGGTACAATTGACCCCAATCACGACTGGGGCTTCAAATCTCTTGGAAGTGCTAACAGCGACACCAGGGCATTTACGCGTGGCGTAGATATCAATGGTAACATCTGGTATAAGAACTGGGAACGTCCTGTCAACGTGACAGCGGATGAAAAGAAGGAAGACGGGGCGGTGGTTACGTATTTCCAGCAAGTGTTAGGCGATAACGAAATCACCATTACATGGGACAATTACTGGGTTCAACAAGTTTACAAAAGCAGCAACGAATACACTGCAGCTGATGGTTTGAACAAGTATATAGCATCAGAGAAGATGAACCATCTGATGTGCTATGGATCCGGAGAATACCATTCATACGACTTCAACGCAGGCAACAATGAGACAACATTTGTAGACGAGGGGAATGGAGAAGTCTATATTGGTACAACATTGATGAAGGACATGGGAATCTATTCTGGCACCAATGCCCAGTTTGGTTACCATAACAGCGTTGACAGCAAGTACCACTTCGAATACATCATCGTTCCAGGTGCTGAGATTGATGAATCTTTAGCTGACTATTACTATGTAGGCTTCGACTTCTGTGGCACGGGCGAGAACAGCAACATGCAGGTAGAACGTGACCATAAATACGATGACTGGATTGTACGCATCTCGCCTGCAACGAGAAAAACCAGTACAGGCCCACAGGGAGGTGGTGATGAGACAACCACTAGCAAAAAGTACAAAGCCGACAAACACACGATTCTTACTAGAGGTCGTGTCTTCGTTGAGGATCTCTATAATGCCTCTAGAGAAGACCTCGATTTCAATGATGTTGTTTTCGACGCCATCATCTGGGAGGTCACTCGTGGTACCGTCACTGTGGATGAGAACGACAATAAGTCATTTGTAAGAGACGAGACTATACCCGCAAAAGACATTGTAGAGATTAGCCTATTGGCTGCTGGTGGAACCATCCCTCTGAAGATTGCAGGTGATAAATTTGGCGAAGTGCATGAGAGGTTTGCTGATGCAAATCCCGGCCTTGGAATCAGCGGTGTCACAATGGTTAACACACGTGGTAACTACTCTGAAGCCTTCGGAGATTATAAAAATGGCGTGATTCCAGTTTATGACACCTTCGACTATACTGAAGAGTTAAAAGGTAAAACAAACATCACGCTAAATGACATCATAGTATCTGTTCTCTGGAAGTCTAGCGACTATCAAGCTGCTGCCGTCCTGAACAATGGTTATACCCAGTTTGATGAGAATAATAACATTATCAAACAGAGCGCACCACACATGCTCTGCGCCCCCATTGGTACCCGTTGGGCTACAGAGCGCAAGAACATTATGGAGGGCTATCCTGAATTCAAAAGCTACGTCAATAATTCAAGCAACAGTGGCGTATGGGGAACGACAGACGAAGATTACCTCTATGAGGACAATTTCTCACCCCTCAAATATGGAACGATGCCATTGGAAGATTGCGTCTATTATGACAATATTGAGGAGATATCAACTTATGAAGGGACTGTTTTGTGGCAAGGATCGTCAGATGTTTCTCTTCAAGAATCAATTAACTTAACAAACACTAATGTCATTAATTCGAATGGTGGTGGTAAGCTACGTGTATATCTTGAACATACAGGCTTATATGGCCAATTGACCGTAACGAGTCCAGACGGTTGGTCTGTTGTGTATGTTAATTACAGTACGAGTATACCTTATGGTGAAAATAAAGATATAGATCTTAATGGCAATATGTGTCAGAGACTAATAGCTGACAAACAAATAAAACTGGCTGGCCAGCAACTTGTAGTTAAAGCTATTACATATATTGCTCCGAGCAATTAATCGGTATAATCAAATACAATAATATTTTGCACATTTATGCGAGGGGCTTCTGCGAGAGCAGGGGCCCTTCTTTTTGTTGCCCTAAGAACATGACTCCAAGAATCATGGCAGCAGACTGTCCGAAAGTCGTAAGGGGACTCTAAGAATCTCCGTAGCAAAGTGTGCGAAAGTCGTAAGGGGACGTCGAGTAATGCCGTAGCGGACTGGGAGTTTCCCTTACTATAACCTATAGTTACATTACGACTAACTACCAGTTACATTACGACTAACTCAAAGATATAATAAGGTGTGGTTTTGCTCGACCAAGGATATGATTCCCCAAACGTTTTTGCGTCGATTAACTATATTTAACTCCAAAAGTGTTGCATCCCATTTTATTTTTTTGTATTTTTGCCAACGATTATGGATATAATTACCATTAGGGTCGAAATATTAACCAACATTTATAAAACTCTTTAAAAATTTAATTCAATTATGAAGAAGTATTTGATGACGGGTGTCGCAGCCCTTACATTCGCTGCCACATTCACCAGCTGTTCAAAGGCTGGAGACCTTTATGACGAAGGTAAGGTTGAGGAGCAGAAAATTGCTTCTGTTACAGAAAAGTATGACGATGCCTTTATCAAGGCATTCGGCCAGCCTGCAGCAAACCAGGACTGGGGCTTTGGTTCTAGACAATTACCCGCTTCGTTTGGTAGCGGCACTCGTACAGCCCAAACAAATGGTAATCAGTGGGGCACTAATGAAGATAATGGTAAATATAAGAATTATCCTGCCCCAGCAGCTATTACAGGCACAGAACTAGAGAAGGTGTTGGCTGTATTCAACCAGAAAGGTGCCACGTCCTATGAGCCACTTGTTCATTGGGAAAACTATTTCGTACAACAAGTTTATACAGGTCCTAATGGATGGAAGATGAATGAACTTGCAAGTGTTACAGATATGACTGTTAAACAATGGTGGCCGTTAGAATATCAACATACTGGTACATATACAGATGATATCATTAATAATTTCAATGCCGGTACATGTACTGCTTGGGATGGATGTATGTTGATGTGGTATTCATCTACTGAAGATTTCAGCTTTAAGACATCTCAAAGTGGTGGTCAAAGAATCTATGGACATTGGAGAATGGAAGAGATTGACGGCAACTACTATGTTGGTTTTGACCACGAAGCTTGGAGACAAGCCCCTGCCAATGCTAATGAAGAAGATAAACGTGATTACATCTATAATGACTGGATTGTAAAGATTGTACCAGGTTATGGCGAAACTATTCCTGATCCCGATCCCGATCCAAAAACATATAATGTTCGCATTATTTGTGAGGACCTGATGGCAAGCGCAAGTTCTGACTTCGACTTCAACGATGTTGTATTCGACGTGACATACGTAGAAAACGTAAACAAGACAAATATTACCATCAAGGCTGCTGGCGGAACTATTCCTCTCTACATTGAAGGTCGCGAAGTACACAAGCTGTTCCAGGATGCATATCCCAATGCAGGCATCGTTCTTCCTGCTGACGGCGTAAAGGGTTCAATGATTAATACGCATGCTTCTGGTGGTGTTGAAGTTGATGACGTTTCCCTGCCGCTTGATGGCATCATTGCTCCAAAAGATATTAAAATTACCATCAACAATGGTGGAACTACAATCCCCTTAAAGGCAGAAGTTGGACAGCCCGCAGCAAAGATTGCTGTTGATCCCTCATTCCAGTGGCTTGATGAAAGAGTTGACATTACTAAGACATGTCCCGACTTCCCAACTTTCGTGAAGAATGGCGACATTAATTGGTATTAATAAAGACATCAAATACTTAAAATAACTAAATTAAGGAAAGGGGCTTCTGCGGGATGCAGCGGCCTCTTTTTCTTTTTAGCATAAAAGGCACTCGGAGAGACTGCCGAGTAAAGTGGGACTTTAGTCGGAGTAAACCCAGACTTTACTCGGAGTAAAGTCCAAGTTCCCATGGTGGGAATATTGACTTCTAAAAGGCAATAGCAAAGCTAAACCTGTGAATTTCTGTTAAATATAAGGCAAAAGAGTTGGTTGTTATCGATATTTTTCTTACCTTTGCATGAATAAAGATATCTTTTAATAGAAATTAGCTAATTGAATAACAGTATTTGAGTATGAAGAAGTATTTTTTGACCAGTGCAGCAGCCCTTGCATTCTGCGGGCTCTTTACCAGCTGTACACACGATTTGGGCTATGACGGAGAAACTGCAGCCCAGAATTCTGTCATGAGAACCTATGAACAGGCTTTCATAACCGCTTTTGGCCAGCCCGATCCCAATCAGGAATGGGGTTTCGGCTCATCCACTGCCAAGGCCGCCACGCGTACTGTCACTGTCAATGGTGATGCTTACACCAAGTTCCCCTCGAAAGATGATGTAGACGCATATTTCCCAGATGCTATTCCTGGTAATGCAGATGAGGTCTCTCAGCTTGAAGCGAAGTATAAGGGAACAAAAGTTCAAACGCAATGGGGAGAAGAAACTGTGTGGGATATTTACGCCATCTATAAAAATATAATTGTAGAAGGCTTTAACCTGAAAATTACCCAAGCAGGCATTACTGAACTGGGAGGTAGCTACCAAAATGTCTCTGGTAATCGAGCCCTTCCCTACAATGTCTATGTCGACGTGGATGGCGATGTGACCATCAGACGTAATGGCGCTACGCACTTCAACCTTTATATTCTCCGTGGTAACGTAACCTTAGAGAGCAACTATGGTGAGCAAGCAGGACTTATCTCTGTGGCTGAAGGGGCAACACTGAATGATCAGCGCAATAGCATTGCTGCAAATCAGGGTGTAAAGCTCTTCAACAGAGGAACCGTCAATGCTACTAATACAGAGAAATATGACATTGGTAACTTCTGCACAGTTTATAACGAAGGTAAATTCAATGTTACAGGTGCTCTCACCTATTCTCCTGGCGATGCTAACGATTCTTATTTCATGAATTTAGGCGACGATGCAGAACTGACAGCTCCTTCTATGACCCTGAACTCTACGGGTAACTTCTTCAATAGTGGTAAGACAACAATCGCTGGTGAGACAAAAGTCACACAAGCAAGACTCTACTGGGTGAATGCTGGTCATTATACAACTGGTACAATGACTTTCAGTGCTAAGAATACCACATTCTTCAACTACTGTCAGCTGATTGTAAGAGGCAATGCCCACATGTATGATGGTGAGTTCAACCTGATGACCAACAGCTACACTGAGGCTGGCTCAGCTGAGTTTGACAACTTCTTCATCAACATGTATGGCAGCACTGGTATACATATCAAGGGAGCTGTAAAGCTTGAGGCTCAGGGCGATGGAACCTTCCAAGGCTTTAAGAACAAGGACAATACTGGTAAAAAATACTTGCTCGTTGATGGTAAGGTGACTATTGCTTCTCACAAACAGACTCTTTCTATCGAGAGTGGCATTACCTATAGCATCAATTCGATGGAGATTATTAAGGGTGGCAAGGTTGTAACAGAAGAGTATCTCCAAAGTATAGGTGATGGCGACTATCCCGTAACTGTTTTGCAAGGCACAGAGTGCCCCTATGGCGAACTCACAGTTACTCCTAACGCGAACAGTTGTGGTGCCAACTGGGGAGATGACCCAGGTCCTGATCCTGATGCTATCCGCGTGATTTGTGAGGACCTGTCTGTGACTCAGGCCAGTGACTGGGACTTCAACGACGCAGTATTTGATGTCAAATTAAAGAAAGGGGACAACAGCCAGGTTGAGATTACCCTGCTCGCTGCTGGTGGTACACTTCCTCTGTATATTGCAGGCTACGAGGTTCACGAATTGTTCCAGAAGAAGAATACTGCTTTTGCTATTAGCTCAGGAACAATGGTAAGCTCTGGCTTGACTAACTCTACTGGCAATTACCGTTGGACTGGCGCAGATGGCATAAAGGCTCCCGTATTCACTATTAATAATGACTATGGAACAAATGATGTCAAGGAGATAGCCAAGGCTATTCCTGTACAGGTGGTTAAGTTAGTAAATGGTGAGAAGAGAATGGTCGACATCCCATGGCAGAAGGGTGCACCTTCTGCAAGGATTGGCGTTGGCACCGACTATAATTGGTGTGATGAACGTGTTAGAATCAAAGATTGCTTCAGGGCCTACTCTGCTAGTAGTAGTGGTGATTCTTATTCTACTTTCCAACTGTATGTAGATGGTGTTCTTACTGAATCAGAAGGTGAGAACGCTTGGTACAATGTGACAGTAATCGAATAAAATCCAAGTAATTAACATAGACAAAATACTTCTATAAACAATACTTAAATACTAGTGGTGGGCATCTGCGTGAGCAGGTGCCCATTCTTATTTTTTCTTAAAATCGAGAAAAGGGTCGGTTCATGTTGTTTAATTAAAGAATTTGTTGTACCTTTGCAGTCAATATGGTATTAAATTGGATTTGGGTTGCGTTTTTCATCGTAGCATTCGTGATTGCACTGGTGAAACTCGTGTTCTGGGGAGACTTCGAGGTGTTCCCAGCCATGATGGATTCGACGTTTGCTTCGTCGAAGACGGCATTTGAGATTTCTTTGGGACTGACTGGTGTGCTTTCGCTCTGGTTAGGAATTATGAAGATTGGCGAGAAGGGCGGCGTGGTGAATGTGCTGGCCCGACTGCTGAGTCCTATCTTCACGAAACTGTTCCCAGAAATCCCCAAGGGCCATCCTGTGACGGGTTCCATCTTTATGAACATCGCTGCCAACATGCTTGGTCTGGACAATGCCGCCACACCCCTCGGTCTGAAGGCGATGGAACAGATGCAGGAGCTGAACACCAAGAAGGATACCGCCTCTAACCCGATGATCATGTTCCTCGTACTGAACACCTCGGGCCTGACGCTGATACCCATCTCTATCATGGTGTATCGCGCTCAGATGGGTGCTGCCCAGCCTACGGATATCTTTATCCCCATCTTGTTGGCCACATTCTTCTCGACCTTGGCAGGTATCATCATCACGAGCCTTTTCCAGAAGATCAACCTGCTGAACCGCACCATCCTGCTCACCCTGGGCGGAGCAGCCCTGGTAGTGGCTTCCGTCATCTGGGGCTTCGGACAGATGGACTCGATACTGATGAACAAGGTGAGCACCTCGACAGCCAACATCATGCTGATGGTGATCATCATCGCTTTCATCCTGGCTGGTGTGAGAAAGAAGGTAAACGTGTATGATGCCTTTATTGAGGGTGCTAAAGAGGGATTCACGACTGCCGTCAGGATTATCCCCTATTTGGTGGCCATCCTCGTGGGTATCGGCGTGTTCCGTGCCTCTGGAGCGATGGACATGCTCATCGACGGCATCCGCTATAGTGTGGAGGCCTGTGGTGCCAACAGCGACTTCGTGGGAGCACTGCCCACAGCCCTGATGAAGCCTCTCTCCGGCAGTGGTGCACGAGGCATGATGGTCGACGCTATGACCACCTATGGTGCCGATTCGTTCATTGGCCGTCTGAGTTGTATCTTCCAAGGCTCGACGGATACGACGTTCTATATTCTCGCCGTCTACTTCGGTAGTGTGGGCATCGTAAAGACGCGGCATGCTGTGGCTTGCGGACTCTTGGCAGATCTGGCTGGCATCATTGCCGCCATCGCAATAGCTTATTTATTCTTCAGTTAGACTAGACTATGGCAAATCTGAAATCATTGGCAAAGGACACGGCCATCTACGGCCTGAGCAGCATCGTTGGCA
>Ga0310786_10007357_pt1 | contig 14373 bp, 13 predicted proteins | sample AusTroGonzalo_MG_FD_203881 | JGI IMG/M metagenome (GOLD analysis project Ga0310786, IMG submission 203881) | Bovine rumen microbial communities from tropical cattle in Woodstock, Queensland, Australia - Gonzalo_03 (v2) (version 2) | ecosystem: Host-associated > Mammals > Digestive system >... | reverse complement strand
TCTTGCATACTCTTTTTTGTACACTTTTAAAATCAAAGGTTTCTTTATCCCGACATACGAAAGCGCCACCACTGTCGTGGGTACATTTGAGAACAAATTGATTTGGCAATTTTTCAAAATCAATGCTTTCCCAGCTATCCCAAACCCCATAATTATCAACCACGTATTGTTTTCCGATACGCTCTTCTATAAATGCTTTTACTGCATACTTATCCGCAAGTTTTGTGTATAATGGATTACGATCATATACTTTCACCCAATTCAGTTTCTCATTAAATGACCTGGGCGACTCCCAATTGAGTTTACCTCCAATATTCAGTCTGTATAGTACTGAAAGATATAACTTAGATGGTAACCAGTGTCCACAAACTTTGCGAAATAAATACTCAGTTAACCTGTTGGGATTACTTACCCTATAACTGATTTTTTCTTTAATGCTTATCATTTTTGATTAATTATTTTACTTTTCCGCTTGCTACATCTTCCAAGAAATCCACTGTGGAATTATAATAGTCTTCAAAACTTCTGAATATAGACAATCTCTCTTTCATCTTGTCCTTAAGATTATCCGCCAATTTTTTATTACTTGACAGCTCAACCAACTTGACTGCGGCTTCCTCAGCATTCATTGGCGTATAATAAAGACACGAATCTTTAAAGACCTCAGTATTAAAGGGCAAATCCGTCGCGACCGTTGGAAGACCAAAATACATAGCTTCAAGGGTACTTGCTGAAAATACCTCTAAAACAGTTGGGAGAAAGCAATAATTACACCTTCTATATAACTCGGACAATTGCTGCTGGCGTAAATTACCATGATTGATAAAACGATCTTCGATGCCCAGTTCCTTTACCCTTTCATTAATGTCATCTAAGCCCAATGCGCCTTCTGGCAGTGTCACGTGAAAGCGCATATTCTTGAGGCCAAATTTTTCCTCTAACAGTTTAATGACCTCTGGAATAATATTCAAGTTCTTATGGTAACCGGCACCTACCGATGCCACATCAATCCAACCTTCGTCGTTCTCAACATGAGTGTTGTCAAGGCCATTAAAAATTGCCGGCAATACATTGGGGACCACCTTTATTCTTTCTGGCAACAAGCCAACCTGATGTATTAATCCATCCCTTACGGCATTAGTCTGTGTAATCACATACTTCTTCTTCTTGACAAGATACTTGAGAAGTATTATATGTGATTTCATCTTGATTTTTTCTCGTAATGGGATATTAGACCACGCATATTGATTCGAAGTAACGACCCAGGGATGGACAAATCTTATAACTTCTTTTATGTTAAATAAATGATAGTTCGGCCCAAGTATTGTGTACACTACGTTAATCTTCTTTGCTTCTTCCAACTCATGAAGTTGTTTCTGAACACGACAAAACGAATGTTTAAAATCAGGCTGATTAGGAAAAATGAAATAATGATCAGCATCTATTTGAGGCTTGAAATCCTCCTTCAAATAAACACTATCCATTGTTTCGGAGACAGCATAAAACCACTCGATGTCAGGACGCTTAAAAACAGTTGTGTGTTTTACAAAATTAACCGCAACTTGTAATCCTCCCCCCACATTTCTGGCATTAGTAACATTAATCAATATTCTCATTTTTCTGATTTACTGTTTATCATAATATACCATATCCTTCTTTCTCTCATCAAACGTATCACTAAGAATATCCTCCATCAACGTATCATAAAACATATCATTGAGATGCTTTACGCTGAAACTATGGATTGTACGGTCATACATCTTTTCTCCTATTTCTTTTGCCTCGGCCTTGTTAGTCATAATATATAATATTTTCTCTCTTAATGACTCTATATCGCCTTCCGGCACTATCATTTCAGGAAAGCCTATTTGATAAGGGACAGAACCTGATGTATTGCCGATCACCGGTTTTTTTATTGCTTGAGGCTGAATGGCAGCTAAGGAAAACGTCTCACACCACTCTTGAGTAGTTCTAGGAACGTGTACCGCACAATCAATCGCATTCCAATAATTTGCCATATCAAAACGATCAATATAACCAGGCATTATTATTTTATCTTCAATCCCTTTTTCTTTAACTAATGCCTTCAAATGATCTATTTCTTCTTCAGTTCCAGATCCCATCATCAAGTATTTCCAATTCCCCTCAGTAGGTAAAGCGGCAATAATATCATCAATCCCTTTCTCAGGAGAAAAACGTGTGGCACTCCCAAAAACGAATGTGTCGTCGGCAATATTAAATCTCTTACGAATTTCTTTACCACTCTCTTCGTTTTGGAAAAACCACTCAGTATTGACACCAACAGATGTTTGAATATAGATTCTTCCGTGATACCCTTCACGTCGGAAACAATTCACAGCCTCCGGGTAATGACAGAAGACAGCATCATAATTCTTATTAACATATTTGACGACATAAGTGGCTATCAATTTTTCAAGACCATGCCTGTTACTCAGATCAAAAGCAGGACCTCTCATACTGAAAAGAATCAACTTTGTGTTCGGCAAATATTTCTTTACAATATTACCGACCTGACATAATGAAGGTTGCCAATGAAATCCAATATGGTACACCACATCGGGTTGAACACGAATAAACTCCTTTTTATAATCTTTGGAAAGCCATGTGCGTTTAAATATACGTTTGAATGTACGCACATGATAATTGTTATCGTCAATAGGCTTACCTTCTACCTCAAAAGTTTTACCAAAGGTATATTTGGTACCTTTGAACCAAGTAGATTTAGAGGGTATCATAAGTGTAACATCCACATTAGGATGTTCTTTGGCAAACAACTGCCATCTCCTTGAGAAAAACTCAAGTTGGCAAGCTTCATTAACGATTAATAGTTTAAGTCTTTCTTTCATAATTATCCTATCTCTTTGATTACCTTATCCCAATCTATTTTAAAAAGTACCATATGGTGTTTGTCGTTGAAGGCTGAATCAACGGCGACGTAGTTATTATTTCTGCACAACTTGGGATGCAGATCACACGTAGCCGGCGTATGGTTATAGTACGCATACAAATCAGCCACGACCATACCCTTCCCCGTTTCAACATTATGGATAATGAGATGCTGGTAATTATGCTCATCCGGGTATGTGTCCGTAACCATATATTTCCCGTCATTGGAAAAAGAAGGATGTCCATCAATGTTGAAATAAGGCTGCTCAATCACCTTCGCCAAAGCATATTTCCCGTCATCCTGCAATGTGTAGTACTGATAGTATGACTTTCCTCCTTTCATCTTCTTCCTGACAGATGCGGGCAACATGTGAACCAACTTTGATGCACATTTAAAGGCAAACGTCTTCAGGTTAAATCCCTTTGAGGCATTATTACCCATAGTTTTATACATCGTACCCATTCCGTTGTTAGGTACTGTGTATATGGCAAAGTCATTCTTGTTCCAACCAAAATGAGACCAGTCCACCCTGTCCCAGCCTGAAATGACTTGCAGATTATTTCCGTCAATATCTGCTACAAGTAGCCTTGTTTGATAAGCATTAACATTATACTCCGGCGAGAACCTGTGAAGGAAACAGAACTTTGTCCCGTCCTGATTGATCATTACATGCTCAAACCAGTGCTTCAGCTTAGGGAACTCCGGGATGGGTTCAAGATTCAGAACATCCTGAATTGGTATTATCCGTTTTCTTGTATTGTTCTGGAGATCTATTTCAAAGATACCGTCCGACTCGATGATGTTTCCTTCAAGCTCTTTATTGGCCACACTTTGGTAATGATATGCCCGGCACCAGTATGAACGTTCCAAATCTACCGCAATACTCTTTTTGCCGTCAGGTGTAATGCCGTAAATAGGCCAGTTCAATTCCCTTGTTTCCCCATTCTCTATATCCTTTATAATGGAAATAAGATGACCGTTCTTAGAGGTATTGTAAATCACACACGACTCATTCCCGTTGCCGGGAAGCCATTGCATCATTGCTCCCTGTTGCCAGTTCCACGAATCAGAATGGCCAATATGATGCCATTGGCCAGAAGGAATGTCGTAATAGCCCAACTCAATAACATCCCCTTTTTCAGGCGCCACACCATCCTTCTGTGCTCTGTTACACAGCATTTTGGTTTGGTCATGGTTCAGTGTGTCATAATTGTAATACCCAAACCAATTGATATGCTCGTCATTGGTTTTAAAAACCAATTCCAAATAATCAGTTAGTTTTATTCCTTTCATATAGTGCGTCTTATGAAATCCAACAATTTCTCACTCTGAACTTTTGATGAGAATTCTGTGTAAGCCAATTCCTTTCCTTTTTGTGCCACTTTCAACGCCGAAGGATAATCACTGGCAACCTCTATAAGCTTATTTGCAAAATCTTCTACATCATCAGGGTCAGCCATGAATGCGTTCTCACCATCATGTAAGAACAATGGAATTTCACCCACCTTGGTAACAACCACAGGCTTGCCCGTTGCGAGATATTCTCCTAATTTAGTAGGGAACCCATACTGGGACTGTGTGTTATTGGGTCTTGACAATGCCAGCATCTGTGCTCCAATCAACATTTTAGGCATATCATCCGCATTGACACGACCTGTTAGCACTACGCTGTCACCAAGTCCAAGTTCGTTTATCAAGCCCTTTATTACACCTTCTGAACCTAATTTATCAAAATCTCCTATCAAATATAACTTATACTCCGGAAAGGACTTTCGGAAAACATCAAACGCTTTGAGCAACGTATCAACTCCATCCTTGTGAACAGAGATGGTCCCACAGTAAGCGATATACATATCTTTTGTATCGACCTGTACATTCTCGAAACGAGAGGTATCAACAATCATATTGATCACCTCAATATTTTTAACGCCCTCTTTGGAATAATAGTCCTTAAGTCCCTGTGAAATAGTAACAACACCATTAAAATGCTTATTCGCAAACAACCTTATTGCTTCTATCACTTTTCTGATAAAGGACATCTTATATCCATAATTAGGGATTTCCGTTTGCTCCGATACAGTTCTATATTTTGGCGCCCTAAAAAGGACGGAATAAAACTGAGGCTCATAGAAAAAAATAACAGAATTCTTTGTGTACTCCTGTTTAATTCTACGCACGAATTGGCAATAACACCTGATGATATGTTTCCGGGTTTCTTGTATTTGAATAATACGAATACCCTCTAGTTCTGCAGGTAGTGGAGTTTGTGTAGAAAGGATCATCACCACTTGATGTCCTTTCTCAATAAATGCTCGTGAATATGCCAATAGACGCCGTGCCACCGGTCCTGAGTAGTGAAACCGATGTTCTACTATAATAATTTTCATTGGTTTTGCTATTTTTTGCTAGTTCAACAATGCTTCGAAATCACTTATGATAGAAAGTGTTTCATCTTGATAAGAATCTTCGCTGATGCTCAGTGGATGATTCATCTGTTTCATTATATAATCTACAATTTCTTCCATTGGGCATATTACCCCATCAACTCCATTTCGTATGGATTCAGCCGCACTCGGGAAATTGTTTGATATTACCGGTATCAAAAGAGCCTTAGCCTCATTGACCCCCATCGGATAGGACTCAGACCAGGATGTACAGACATATAAATCTGAATTTGCAATATAAGGATACACATTCTTCTTCATACCTAAGATGAAAACTGCATCCTTTACATTGTATTTTTCTATCTCTGCTTCTATAGCATGTTGTTCCGTAGCATTCCCGCCACCTATGATATACCACTTAAACTGTTTCGCGCCCCGGTCTTTTAATTGAGCCGCTAATCCAGGAATCAGCGAGAACTGCTTGACGGGGTCTAAACGTCCACATGAAACAAGGGTATAAGCTTCTGTTATAAACCGCGTATCGTCTATTGCTGCCTGTGCTTTCTTCCGGATGTCTTCCACATTGATAACATTATGAATGGCATAAACCTTATCCGCATATTGAGGGTACACTTCAGCGAAAACACCCTTAACGAAATTTGACACACAGACTACTGCATCAATCTTATCATAGTATTTAGTTTCATCACGTCCTTGGGAGAAACGTCTGTAATCACTATGTATCCAATTAATTCTTTTCTTGGCTGGGAAAAAACTTATCAGTCGAGCCATAGACTCATCATAACCTATCACAGCATCATACTCATCTGAATGAATCTGTTTACCTCCTATTCTGTGATAGAGTGCATACATATCTATACCTACTGGCTCCAACGCTTTCCTAATAACCAAAAGTGTCTTCGTGGCTATTTTAGCAAAGATGGAACGCTCAAAGATGGTATGCGACAACCAGATATTTTCAGGAAGTATGGTACAGTTGGGCATCCGTTTGTAATACGGGCCTCTATGCACACGCGAGAAGATATCCACTTGTATCCTGCTTGGGGCAAGTACTGAGAGCAACGAATAAAGGCTACTCATGGTGCCTCCTATGCAGAATTCAGAAACGAGTATTAAGATTTTATTTTTTTTCATGAAAACAGATTCTCTATTTGATAGCCTGAATCAACTGCCTTGCAATGTGCGAATAGTACAGCCTGCCGAACAGTGGATACAGATAGCCATAACCATCAATCACGGCCAGTCCGTTATGGAAATTAATGGTATGAACCCCCAAGTTATATTTATAGTTCAAAGGCTGAACGGTCAACTCTTCGTGCTCCTGAAAAGGAGTGATAGACTCCACTCGCATCAATTTCAATGCACCACCATAATTGACCGAGCAATCCTGGGCAGGACGATAAAGATTGTTGTTTGCATAGAACCAGTTACCACCAGGACGTGAGCAAGAACGGCTCATCTGGACAGGGGCTTCTTCAACTTGCTTATAAGGGCCATCCATCTCATCCGACACATACAGGTATGCCTTCTCTAATGACTCTGGGTATTTTACTGCGATCAAATAATACTTACCACCCTTTTCTAAAATCGTTGAATCGGCCACTCTTTCGTTTAAGATGACTTTAGGATTCATAAGCTGATGGTTGACAGAATCATATTCATACATCTTTAAAGGACCACCAAGGGCATTCTCCGGATAAACATAGATATGCCCATCCTTCCGTATAATTGCTGGATAGGACAGGTGGGAGTCGGGGGCAAGTATCACATACCGTTCCTTTATCTCAAGTGTCCTCCTGTCAATCACAAGCTCCGACAGATAACCTCTGTCCGCTATCACCATACGTTCTTCGACGAATACAGTAATGGAATCTTCTGTAACATCTAAAAGGAACGGATCTGCAAACCAACGGTCTTTATACGGATTCTTCATCCAAACAACACGCCCTAACTTCCGAGAAGAGATAAACTCTTCCGGGGTTAAGTCGCAGAACCCGATATTCCAGTTCTGATTGCAAATCAATCGCCGACGTAAACTGCTCATTTTCTTAATCCAAGTTTTCTCAACACTCCTACTGCCGCAGAAGTCAAGATGGCCTTCTTCTGAAGCCACATTAAAGCCCAAAATGGCTTCGTATCACCGGGGAAATAAGTAATGTAACAATTAACTTTCTTCATATTCCTACGCCATTCCTTGAATGATAACTCCCCTCTTAGCATAGAAGAAAGATACGAGTCTTCCGGCACAGAATAGGTTTCTTTGACGGTCGATTCTACTATCTCTTTTTGATAATTTCCCCCAGTATTATACAAATACCAAATGTAAGGCAAATTGGTCCCTGCTGCCGTAACAACCGCACCGTTCCCGTCATTACGGAAGTTCATCTCCAAGAAATAGTCGTCTCCGTCCTTTCCTTGCATAAACTCTACGCTGAAAAGACCAGTATAACCCGTTTGACGGATAAACTCCTTGCAGAGCTTCAACGTCTCTGGGCTTTCTATTACTTTCTTTTCCCCGTAGCGAAGGAAAGTAAGGTTATTGAAACCATTGCCGGGTTCTATATAAGTATCTCCTGGTATAATAATCTCATCCCCTCCGTTCAACGAACATCCAATAAATTGGAACTCGTATTCTTTGTCTATAAATTGTTGTACCTGTATAGTTTCGGACGATGTCTTAGTTACAAGAAAAACCTTTAGCTCTTCCTCATTCTGGCATAACGCAAACTCCGACTTCCCCAATTTTACGCTTGTTAAAGATTTCGTGATACAAGGATATTCCATATCAGAAGGTATCACTTTGTCTTTAACAACCCAAGTCTTAGGGATTGTCATACCTATCTTGGCAGCCGCCTCAGTCATATACTCTTTATCCTGCCAGCGTTTGAGCGAGCCTTGTGGCTGTGTGCCAGGAAGGTACAGGAACCGTTCCAATAGTTCACCATGCTCATTTAATAGACAAGCGGCATCATCACAACAGGCTATAGCGACCGCCTTGTTCTTCGTATCAGTGAAATTGGCAATAATTGTTGATATAACATCTTCATCTGTATGACATATCCACCTACGGGCAATATACTTGCTCTTCAAGACAAAACTCTTCTTGTGTTTGCCCATGATAATCACGTCAGACAGAATACCTTTCTGCCCGAATGCCTCAATTACACCGAGAGGATTCTGATGATTTCCCCCAACAACCAGAACTCTATTTCCCATCAAACTTTTCCTTCTTCAAGGTATTAATTTTGAACCCAAACAAATAACCGTTATAGAATGTGCCTAACTCCTCGAAACCACTCTTCAACTGGACTTTCATAGCAGGTGTATTACCGTCCAAAACCATTGCCAATACAGTGGTTTTCCCTAACTCATAGAGCTTTTCAAGACGATAGAAATTCATCAAGCCATGAAGACCACGTCCCCGGGCAATAGGATCGCAAAAAGAGTCCTCCAGTAATCCCTCATGAGGAAGCAAATAGATGGGTTTTGTGTTTACCGAAAGACCTAAACGTTCAAGAGAAATCCACGTAGAATAAACAAGAACATCGTTTTCAATAATGCCGTAACACTTATAATTCTTGTCTTGTAAACGAGCCTTGATAATCGCCAACTTCTTCTCATTGAAAGTTGTCTTGTTTCCTTTTAAGAAGTCCTCATATGTCAATTCTTTAACAGGAAGAGTAAATCCCTCCAGTTTCTTATTAACCACGTCAATATCAGTGTTCAGACGTAAATAATGCATTTTTCCAATGCTGGTATGCAGAATGCGATGCAGAAAGAATCCCCACGCATTCTTAAAGCTGTACTTGCTTGCCATATTCTTTAAAACTCATTAATTGCTTGTCCTTCTCAGAAATAATCAAATTCTCTTCCCCTCCAATCAAATCCATAGGCCACTCAATAGCGAGGTGAGGGTCATTGTACATGATACCACTGTCGCCCTCGCCATAGAAAACTTCACCACACTTATAGGATACCACAGAATCTTCAACAACCAGATAGCCGTGTCCAAAATACTGCGGAATATAGAGTTCCACCTGGTTCTCACCTGTAAGATGAAATCCCCTCCACTGCCCAAAGGTAGGTGAATCCGGACGCAGGTCTGCAATCACATCATAAACATGACCACTGATACAACGCACCAACTTTGCTTGCTGCTTCACCAACTGAAAGTGCATGGCACGGATAACACCACGCTTGGAAATAGTATAGAACACCTCTTTCAGCTCATGCTGAATGCCATTGGCTTTGAACATATCAATGTTGTAGTCCTTTACGAACCCACCACGTTCATCCGTTGCATAGAACGGTTGAATCTTATATGCACCTTTGAGGTCAAGTTCCTCAAAACTGAATTTCGTTATCATTGTTCTATTGTTTTAAGCCAGTTCATTGTCATCTTGGTTCCCTGCCCGAAAGGAACCTCAATCTCAAAACCACAATCATTCTTAATGGCTTCAATGCTGAAGGTGCTGAGCGGCATGTTGGTTCCCGTAAAAGGCACATCACCGAACAGCGGCTTGGACTCTGGACCACAGGCAGCCACCATCTCCAGGATAAACTCCTTCAATGGTCTTGCATTGCCGCTGCCAATCATATATTCGCAGAAAGGCTTGCCTTTTTCTGCAACCAGATAGAAAGCCTTGGCCACATCCGAGACATACACAAAGTCGTAATTCTGTGTTGCAGCTGTGAACTGAAGAGGCTCTCCGCTGATAATCTTACGGAGCGTTGTGTTAACAAACCTCGGGGAGAACTCACCTACTCCGTAAGCATTAGTAATCATGGGCCAAAGCAGGTCAATACCGATGTTTGCTGCCACACTCTTACACATGCAATGGGCAATGTGCTTACCCATACCGTAGATGTAAGCCATCCCTGGATGACTGCCTTGTGAATGGATAGCGGCCTCAACCTCATATTCCATGATGCTACCCGCACAGACAAAACGGGAACACCCCAGGCCCTTTGCTGCCTTCAACACCTCAACGGTATTGAGAGCATTCTGCATCTGGAGATTATAATCCACACGAGCAGGTCCAGCAGATCCTGCCCAAGCAAAGTGGATGAACGTATCATACTCACCTGCAGGTATCTTCTCCATCATGCCTTTTATATCAGTAATGTCACACTGCATATAGGTAAGATTGGGGTGTGCTTCCAACCTACGGGCTGTTTCACCCATATCAAGCGCAAGGACAGTCTTTCCATTATTGAGGAAGTGCTTAACTGCATAACTTCCCACGAAGCCATCTGCTCCAGTTATGATTACCTTTTCCATATCGTTAGCCTATGAATTTTTCAATTTCATCCACACAGAGACCATACACGTCTTGCGTCTTGTATTTCTTATACCAATCGGATGTCAAGATAGCACAGTTCTTTGCATCCAATCTCGGCTTCCAGCCCAGACGGGTCTTGGCTTTGGTAATGTCCAGCATCAACAGGTTAGCCTCGTGAAGCGCATTGGGGTCTGACACGTCCTTTAACTCACCATAACCAAAGTTCTCAATCATAGCGGTTGCCACCTCCCAAACGGTCAGCACAGACTCCATTTCAGGCCCAAAATTCCAGCCCTCGCAATAGCCAGTAGGATCGTCCCACATTTTCTGGGCAAGCAGCATATAGCCACTTAATGGTTCCAGGACATGTTCCCAAGGACGCACGGCTTTAGGAGAGCGAATCTCAATGGGCTTACCAGCCTCTAAAGCACGGATACAGTCAGGAATGATGCGGTCTTTTGCCCAGTCTCCTCCACCTATCACATTACCAGCACGGACACTGGCAAGGCTGACATGATGCTTCTTGCCATAGTCATCAGGATTGAAGAAACTCCTTCGCCAGCTCTGGATAGCAATCTCACAAGCACCTTTACTGCTACTATAAGGATCATAACCGCCAAAAGGATCATCCTCCTTATAGCCAGTCATTTGTTCCTTGTTGTCATAGCATTTGTCAGTGGTGATCATAACACCAACCCTCACGCTATCTGTAGCACGGATGGCTTCCATGATGTTGATGGTACCCATTACATTGGTCTGATAAGTCTCGACAGGAATCTCGTAGCTAAGACGCACTAATGGTTGTGCAGCAAGGTGGAAAACAATCTCCGGCTGATATTCTGCGAAGATTTCTTTCATCTTCTGACCGTCACGGATATCAGCACGGATATCAGCTTTAATCTTCCTCCCTATCCCACTGAGGACAAAGTTGTCTTTCTCAGAATAAGGCTCAAGACCTACACCTATCACTTCCGCACCTAACTCATGGAGCCATATACTGAGCCAACTTCCCTTGAAACCGGTATGGCCTGTTACGAGGATACGTTTTCCTCTATAGAAATCTTTAAAGATGTCAATCATAACTAATATTTAGGGATCTCGCTCTCCCACTTTTTCCAAGGAGCAGTGCCATTGGCCAACAAACTCTCAAGCAAATTTTTCTCACGGATATTATCCATACACTGCCAGAAGCCCTCATGGATATAAGACATCAGTTCTCCTTCTGCCGCAAGACGCTCCAGGGGCTCACGCTCAAAGGGTTGCGAGTCACCATCAATATAATTGAACACAGACGGTTCAAGCACCATATAGCCGGCATTGATGGGGGCACCATCCATAGAATTTTTCTCCCGGAAAGCACGGACATTCATATCCTTGGTAATGTCAAGTACGCCTTTTTCCTGCTTCATCTTCACAGCTGTAAGCGTAGCTTTTTTACCATGACTCTTGTGGAACTCCACGAGCTTGTTGATGTCCACATCGCAGACACCATCACCGTAAGTCATCATAAAAGTCTCGTTGCCAACATACTCCTGGACACGTTTGATACGACCACCTGTCATAGTGTTATATCCGGTATCAACAACGGTCACCTTCCAAGGTTCCAGTTTGCTATGATGGACAATCATCTCGTTCTTCCCGTTACGGAAATCGAAGCTGACATCACTATTGTTAAGAAAATAGTTTGCAAACCACTCTTTAATGTATTCCTGTTTGTAACCGGCACAGATGATAAACTCATTGTGCCCAAAATATGCATATTCCTTCATGATATGCCATAAGATAGGCATCCCACCAATTTCTATCATAGGTTTGGGCTTATATACAGATTCCTCAGAGATACGGGAACCAAAGCCGCCGGCTAAGAGAATGACTTTCATATTGTTGTATTTATTTGTTTATCAAATCGTCGTGATGTTTGAAATACCATTTGGTAATAAAGATTCCCGGAAACCACAAAAGTGCAGCAAGTGCATTGTTAGTGAACCCTTTCAATCCTTCCTTTGCCCAATCATACGATGGATACATGTTGTGTTTGTTCAAGGCGTTCTTCCAAACCGTATAATAGATAACCTTTTTTATTCTCTCTTTGAATGGGAAAAGGAAATCATTCCAATGATTGAGATAGTACTGGTCACGCCATAGAGAACTGATACAAGCGTTCTTTGTAAGACCTGTCTTATACAAGTTGGTGATGGAATCGCAAGATTCTGTATAATAGACACGGACTATATCATTGATGAAATATGACTTGTATTTCTTCGCCAGGCGCCACCAGATGATGGTTTCCGTTGAATCCGTTACCCCCTTTGGGTTCAGGAATGGATTCTCCTTTAGAAGAATTGTCCGGCTCATATTGGCATGTTCATATCCCAACTCTGGACGTTGAACAATCTTGAAAGCCTCCTTAATGGATACATCGTTAATCCCATCAGGGAAAGGTGCGCCACAGCGTTTTCCATGCTCATCCTGACATTGAGCCACCACCTCACGATATTCTAACCTGCGTTCTTCTGGGATCGCTTTCCAGGCATTGACCAGCGTTTCCATCGCATGGGGAAGATAGGCATCATCGGAATCAATCATGCACAAATACTCTCCTCTCGCCTGTTCAATGGCAGAATTGCGACCAGTGTGACGGCCAATCCCGTTAGAGCGTTTTATAAACATCATAGGGATAGTAGCTTCTACCATAAAGTCTTCCATAATGTCATCAAAACTCACGGAAGATCCATTATCCACTACAATGTACTCAATATCCTTGAATGTTTGAGCATCTACGGACTTCATACACCTTAGAAGCACTTCCCTACGGTTGTAGTTGGAAGTGATGATCGTTACCAACGGATGGGGATGTTCTTCCCATAGATTGTTGGTCTTGATAAAAACAATATCTTTCATGCTCTTATTATTTATCTAATATGCTGTGGTATACTGTATATAAAGGATTCCCCGCCACATGACCAGCAGTCATCCATAGATACATTGAATATATGGACATGACTATGGCGACTATACACAGTATCTTCGACAAGCTATTATGTTTCGAGCCAAAAGGAAGAAGAGCTGCTACAGCACCCGCAAAAAAAACATTATAGAAATAACCCGCACGCATCGAAATGGTTCCCATGTATAGTGATGCCACATATAATAAGCCTAAACGCAATAATGAATTCTGGCTTGGTGTAAGTTTCTTTCGATTAGCATAAAACAATGTAAACAACAGGTAAAATAGTATCAATGTTGTTATTACCATAAGAAACCCTTGATGCCCAGTAAATTCATTGATATATAGCTCATAACGATCGAAATATGTCATTAGAAAAGGAGTAACTGTATTTAACAAACCAACAGAACTCATCGTTCCCAAGACCGCGAGAAGAACAATCCAAATGATTATTTCGATTTTGGTTATCTCTGTTCTTCGCCCTATTAAATAAGCAATTGGCAAAAAGAAAACTGCTGATGTGTGGAAAGACATTGCCAATAGCGTAACCAATGCAAAAAGGGGCCACCGTCGCTCTTGTATAAAAACCGAACCTAATAGAAATGTAATAACGGCAAATCCATTGCGCATTCCTACCATACTACCGTAGATATTCTTGTCTACATTGAAGAAAATAATAAGAACGGCCACCCATATATATTGCTTCGGGACATTTCGATAAATGAATAGACCAAAAGCAAGACAGAGCAGGAAAGTATTTAGCACTATTATAGAACGGTGTGACGGCATAATATAACAAAGCAATTGATATCCAATTTCAGCATGAGAAGT
>Ga0310786_10007355_pt1 | contig 14376 bp, 12 predicted proteins | sample AusTroGonzalo_MG_FD_203881 | JGI IMG/M metagenome (GOLD analysis project Ga0310786, IMG submission 203881) | Bovine rumen microbial communities from tropical cattle in Woodstock, Queensland, Australia - Gonzalo_03 (v2) (version 2) | ecosystem: Host-associated > Mammals > Digestive system >... | reverse complement strand
GAAGAGATCGTAGAGCAGATTTACAGACGCTACTACTCAATTCTCCCATACATCGACCGCTGGAAGGGAACTGACGAGTCAGTCTATCTTCTCTATCGTGTTCTCGGAATAAGCGCTACGGTCGTTCCGTTGTGGGAGGGACCGAATGGAGACATGGTCCCAGAGGAAGAGGCTGGCGATGACTATCGTCTGTCGTCTCACATCAGAATAGCGCTCAAGTCCGACAAGATCAAGCGCAGAGACATGGTCTCTCTGTCCAACTTCGCTATCAAGGCAGTCAAGTCGATCCTTCCGGTCGTCCGAGTAATTTCTGAAGTCAGAGCAGACGATGAGACAGAGTCAGACGCGACTATCACTATCACTGTCGTCAAGGATCAGGTAGAGGAGCAGAGTAAGAAGATCGAGAAGATTCTGTTCGTATGGGCGCCTAACTCACTCAAGAAGGCAGTCAGCCACGACAGCTACTACACGGTCGAGCTTGACGCATACCCTGGAGCTGGCGTAGAGGTCGGACATACAGCTGCATCTTCGTCTGAATATCCGATTCCTGACTATGCAGGATTCTACTTCAGCAGACTCAAAGACTATCTGAAGACATTCAAGAAGAGCGACGTTACATTCACTATCACGAAGAGAGTCAACGATGCTTGGGTGCCAGACATCGACTGCAAGTTCATCGTCAAAGACATCAAGCTGATCCGCAACAAGATCGTGCTCGAAGTCGATGGAAGCAAGTCAGAGATAAACAAGTTCAACACGAACGTTGAAGATTCTTCGAAGTACCTATCAATCGGATTCCTGTTCACGAGACATATCGAAAACTACTGTGAGCCGATAACGCTCAGCAAGTATCAGTCATTCGATGCAGCTCAGACTCCTGACGAGGACGCATAATGAGAATAGACAGCATTCAGTCAAACATCGCCATGAGACCGCTTGGAAACTTCCTTTTCAAGTGCGAATTCTCTAACACTCTCGGTGACACCATCGTGAGCAAAGATGTCCTGAATGAGAAACTGTTGCAGAAGCTGAAGTACTCAGTCCTCTCGCTCAACATTCCGAGAATGGAATCACAGCAAGCAGACAATCTGAACTACGGATCCTTCTTCATCACATTTCCGTTCTTCTCCACTGAGAAGAAAGAGATGACGATGCGATTCTACGAGACGGACCAGATGGAGATCTTCAAGCTCTTTACATATATCCTCAGCAAGACACGTTGGAAGGCTTCTACGATGTTCCGTTGGGAACAGGCCGACCTCTATGTGACGGTTACGATCTACGACCAGAGAAATCTATACGGCTACGGTTACAGAGCTCTATTCTCTGAGACTTATGCCCTGAAGACGGTGAAGGTAGAACAACCAGAGTTTTCCAGAACATCTGATGTGACTCTTCTCGAGACGACGATCAAGTTCAACACCTGCCAGAACAAAAACTACGACAGAGGCGCTATCACTTCTATCGACGCTGCAGGCGAGTTCGAAAAGTATGACAGCGCTGCTGACAACGCATTCATAAGCGCTGAAGAGATGGGCGACAGAATCGCAAAGCAGTTCGAAGCCTTCTATCAGAAAGAGATGGAAGAGATGTACAAGAAGCAACTCCCCATTCCCAATCAGACTGGAAGCAATCCTCTATTCAGCGCCGATCGTAGAATAGCTAGAGATACATGGCTCACATCTCTGGATCTGACTGCGAAGAAGGCTGAAGATCGTGGAAGTAAATACGGGCACAATCGAATTCTATGTGACGATACGACTGACTGTTCTGAGCTATTCACTGAAGCATTGGTGAACGCTGGATATGCAGACGTTGTCGCTAAATACGGCGGAAGAAATCCTGATGGATCCTATCGTCTTGACACTGACGCTATCAAGCGCATGATGGAAAATGAAACCGAGCTATTCGAGAGAGTAGAAGTTAAGCAGGGTGAGAGCGTAGAAGCTGGAACGATATTCGTCAGAGACAAGAAAGAGTTCGGCGATAAGGCTCACATATTTGTCAATTCTGAAGATATTCAAAGTCTTGGAAGCACCGAGAGAGTCAAGACGATAGAAGCTACCACCGACAACGGCGGAGCAGTAGGAAACACTGATAGAAAGTCAACTTACTTGACTAATAGCGGTTACACGGCATTCAGGTTGAAGTCACTCCCTGGAGAGAACGGAAGAGCTATGGTCTCTTCTGCTGAGAACACGGCTCTATTCGGTGCACAGAGCACAGCTAGAGTTACTACAGTTACTACTCTTCCGCCTGACTACTTCAAGGAATTAAAAGAGAATCCAGTTGGATCTTTCAACGCCACAGAAGCGCTCTTAGACGAGACACCGACAGCTAAACCGAAGAGGAAGTGATGCAGTACAACATCTTTCAAAATGACTTCTACGAAGATGGCCCTGGCGTTCCTTGGGCCTACCGCTTGACGATTCGTCTCGGAGAACCACCGATTCCTATCGAGATTTTCGAGAAATCTGTCAAGGATGTCAAGCTGCCAGAACAGATCCTGAACACGCACAATGCGTTCTTCGGAGGAATGACGTTCAAGATTCCTACGAGATACAAGAACACTGGCGAGTTCAATATCACTTTCAACGACAACAAGCTTCTCTCGGTATACAAGTCTATTCTGAACATCTTCAGAAGATCTTACGACAACAGATTCGATGCGCTCGTGGATTCTAACGGCAACGAGTACCAAGCGAAGTATAGCGACATGTCTCAGCCTCTCTCACTCGTGGTAGAGATTCTGGATCCAGAGGTGATGGCGAGAGTCGTGGATTCACAGCTCAACAAAGACTTCGAGCTAGAGACGAACGATCCAGTGGTAGTCGCCATCTACACGTTCGGCGACTGCTTCTTCAAGGACATCGAGGATGTAGAGTTCGACTACAGTTCAGAAGAGATAGTCGAGTGGAGCATTCCTGTCGTGTTCAACTCTATCGACATAGAGTACCCAGGAAAGAGCGAAGCTGAAGTCTCAGACATTTCAGACGATGCTACCAGCGATGTCAGTCTGCCCGCTAACTCTTCGAATTCACAGCAGAAGTGGGACGGCGTTCCAAAGCGTGTCGTCAGCGAGAACATGTATGGCAACGGAAAGGGTACTGGTGGATCTGGATTCGGAGACGGATCAGGCACTGGAAACGGAACTGGTGGAAGTGGATCCTCTGGCACCGGAAATGGTCAGAGCAGCACCGGAGGCGCAGGAAAGGGCTCTAAGAACGGTTCTACCGACATACCCTATGATTCACCTGAGTACACTGGAAAACCGTCTGCAGGACCTGTTTCTGACGCAGGAAAGGAAGATATTGACGGCATATCAGAACCTAAAGTCGTCGGAAAGACTAAAGCCAACGGAACTAACGCAGAGAGCGCAGCAGAAGCCAAGCTCAACAAGAAGGACGCTAAGTTCGCTAGCAAGGCGAAAGATATGTTCGGAGAGGACGAGTACAACAAGGCTAGCGCTGCTGAGAAGGCTGAGATGCGTGGATTCGCTAGAGAAGAGGTCGCCAAGGAGAAGGAAGACGCAAGACTCGAAAAGATCGTCAAGTCTAAGTACGAGAATCTTGACGAAGAGGGCTTGGAGATGCTCAAGTTCCGTGAGGCTAACCCTGGAATCGACACTATCGAGGGTGCAAACGCTTACAAGTACAAGCACACTAAGAACGGCGTCTACGACTCTACTGCGAAGAGAAAGTATGACGAGTATTGGAAGTGGAGACAGACGACTGGCTCCGACATCTAAATAAATAATATATGGCTCAAGGAATATACAATAGAGAGACTCTCTTTCAGAAGAACATCGTGAACGGAGTCAAAGAAGCTGACATGGGAAGCATCGACTTTCCAGAGCTTCTCGCTAGCGACGTCTACAGCTGGACGCTAGTCAAGAGAGAAGAGCAGTGCCGTCCAGACCTAGTCAGCTATCGTCTGTATGGAACTGACCAGCTATGGTGGTTGATCATGTGGCTGAACGGAATATCAGATCCGTGGCACGATCTGATGCCGAGAGTCGCTCTCAAGTATATCCCGAAAGACCAGATCGACAATGCGCTGAAGTATGAGTTGACGAGGTAAGAATGGATCCGCTGTTCTCTGTGAAAGACTACATGACTGTCAAGTCGTTCAAGCTGAGCGACTGTTACAGTGTAGAGATTTTCGACAGAGAGCCAGCATGGAACAATCACCTCGATGAGCTGTTCTCTGAGTCGGACAAGAAGGAATATGGAATTGTTCCATCGAACGAAGAGGACGGCTACAAGGGCAGAACATTCTACTTCAAGAACTGCAGGAAGTTCAGCAATCCGAGCTATGAGCCGAAAGAGGAAATCGTAAGATTCTGCAACACCACACGCGTGGTCTACGTTCCGAACGATTCAGCGCCGCAGCCATTCAAGATCGATCTACACGAGACTGAGAGACGCTTCGCTGAGAAGTTCATCAAGTACTGCCTTAGAAAGAACTTCTACGACGAGAATCTGGACCGTAGTGGAAGCACATACGCGTCAGCAGATCAAGAGGTCGTTCCTGGAGATGACTACAATCCGTATCGCTACATCGACAGGATCCTCGTCCATGTATGGGACAATCAGTTGAAGAAGATAGTGCTGACTCACAAGTTCCAGAGCTGCCGTCTTGTCGACTACGACTACAAGAAAGATCTGTCGTATGAGGAGACTAAGTTCGTTGAGCCGACTCTGTCATTCTCATTCTTGAAGTATTCGATAGACCCAGAACCAGACAATTGAGAGGAATAGATGGAAGAGAACGACTACAACATTTTCACTAGCGAGATGGATGTTCTGGCAGATCCAGCTAGAACTGACCTCTTCTCCGTCAGATTCTACGATAGCTCTGGATTCAACTATCGCTACAGCACTGAGGAGACTAGTAAGTTCTTCCCGTCTAAGGCTACGCTTCCGAAGCAGGACAACGTTCTCGCTAAGCGCTGGTATTTCGGCACATATCGTCAGGACGTGATAAACTCTGACAGAGGCGGAGAGACAAACCTTGAATTCTACATGCGCTGTGATTCATCTTACAACATGAAGATGGTTCAGTTCTTGGGCGTTCCTATCGGAAATCAGTTCTTGGACGAAGAGCAGCGCTACAAGCATGTCGAGTTCAACAAGAGATTCGACAAGATAGAGATCGTCACTCGCTACAACACTCTCGAGGACGGCGAAGTCTACACGCTATACAACTGTAACGTGAAGACCGTCCAGTTCGGTGAGCTTGACGCTTCAAACAACGAGCTGAGAAGACTGACAGCTACAGTGACATACGACACCTTCGACGTTAGACCAGTAGAGGAATAGGATGAACTACAACATCTTCGAAAATCCGTTCTATGACACGAAGCCTGCGCCAAAGTGGGCTTTCACGGTCGAGTTCATGCTTTCCGAAGATATGAATGTGAAGGTGAAGGAGAAAGAGCTGCCAAACGATCCGCCTGAATGGCTGAACAACTTCTACAAGTTTCTCAACAGCGGAAAGCCGTTCGACAAAGAAGAGTGGATGGACAAGCTGTCGAAAGCAGTGGAGAAGATTCCTGTCAAGCATGCTCAGGCAGATGACACGATAATGCTCTACTTTCCAGCTTACGCTCTGACATTCAACAGCAGATACAACCAGTCTGGAGAGCTTCCAGTAACATTCAACGACAACAGAAAGCGAGAGATCCGCTACATTCTGGAACAGCTTCAACACGCAAAGGGATTCAACTATCAGGATGACCCTGGCGATGACTCTGTGAGACCGACACTTCCGTCATGCTTCTATTTCGACATGCTGGTCAGAATCTACGATGTCGACAGAGTAGCACAATACGATCCGACGAAGGGACCAGATGAGGTAGCTGAGAAGGGAACTGTGATGTCATTCCTCTACGAGAACTGCTACGTGTCAAAGATAGGTCAGGAAGACAACACGTATGAGAGCAAGGAAGAGGTCAGAAAAGTTGAAGCTACGATAGTTTATAACGGCATTAAGCCATTGGATTGATCAAGATAGGAGTATAAATAAACCATGAGCAAGACATTAAAAGATTTGACAGTAGAAAGTGTCACAAATTCTCTCGGTCCGAGAGAATTCCCTGGCAGCATCCTTTACGGCTCTACCTCTGAAGCTGAGCCGATCACTGACAAGTGCACGGTGGATCCTCACAGACACCACTACTACGTTGACAAGTACTCTGGACTCGGCAAGACGGACAGAGCAGGAATCGACGGACACATGCACTTGGTTATCAACAACGAGATCATCGCTGGAAATCACAGACACACGCTTGAAGAGCCGCAGGGATCTACGACCTCTATCAACAATCTCGAAGACCAAGAAGGCATCTGCGTTCCAGTCTTCCAGACAGAGCTCAGCAAGCAGAAGTAAGAAGTAATTTCCTATCCTATTGGAGATCCGATGGCAACTATTCGATACAATTACGCTTTTCTAAAAGACTCGGACGTGGCTAACAACCAGTCTAGAGGCATTTCACTTCAGTTCAACGGATACGCACTCCTATCAGCACCAGAAGCTACGACGATCCAGAATCTGTTTGAGACAGAATCATCTGAGACTCACTACAACACTGGTAACGATCAGGGTGGAATAAAATATGTCCCGAGCTTGAATGATTTGATTGACGCAGGCGTAACTGTCCTCTACCGCGACATCAACTACACTGTGAATGGCAACAGAGCTAGAAGCGCTGACCGCAACTATGAGTCAGCGCTCAAGAATCCTGCAGCTCACATGTTCCAAGACATCGTCGTTAGAGCAGCTGACGAATACAAGCTTGAGGATAGAACGGGAAGATCTAGCGGTCAGACTGAAGTTCAGATTCCGGTCTACGACACCATGTTCGGAAACCGAGTCAATGGACTATTGAGAGTTGACGGCATTCTTCTCTATGGTCAGGCCTACAACAAGGACTTCTACTCAGAAGTTCAGCAGGGCAAGATCGAGAACTCTACTCCGATAGGCATTATCTACTTCCAGGAAGGCAATAGTCCAGAGATCGATCCTTCTTCAACCACATCAAAAGACAAGAGCGTAATCAGATTCCTTCTTGGAATCATCGCTGCTTTGGACGCAACCGACATGGTCAACTCAAGCAGCAGCTACGACGAATGGTCAAAGTTCAAGGGCAATATGCATGTCGTGAACGAGAATCTCCTGTCGACCTCTAGCTTCGTGGTTCACGGTCATGATGTGATTCCGACAGATGATCCGAGCGTAGAGAGCGCAGTCGACGAAGACGGAAATCCAGTCGGCTATGGAGCAGTTCTGAACAGAGGTCCAACGATCGATGTCCAGTCACGCATGTTCTTCACGAACGATGTCCCAGGAGCTAACAACTTCGACCACAACGTCGACTTTGGATCTCCTGCAAGATTGACAGTTCTGACACATGACGAGGCTGTAGAGTTTACGCATGGTCAAAAGGATATAGGCGCTAACCAGAAGTCTGAGAACAGAAAGCCTCAGACGATGATAGGCAAGGTCAACTACTACAACGACCAAGCTGGATTCAAGCACGCCTACATGGACGGAATCGTCGAGAGCTACTTCACTGCTAGCGGCAGAAGAGAAGAAGGCTATAAGGGAAATGGAAAGTACAAGAGCGCTGGCCGATACACTTCTGGTCCAGTATGGGATGTTGACTGGATCAGCAAGAATCGTCCTGCATTCTCGCTCTTCTCAGAGAATCCCAACTACAACTTCGACGACTACAGCTGGGCTGACTATCTATTGAATGTTGAGGGATCTTCAGTACCTGAGGGAATTCAGGAGACAGTGAACGCAAACAGCGCATGCTTCGCAAGAGGCGTGAACGTGTTCACGATCGACTCTCAGGCAGTGGATGGCGTCAACATCAACACGAGAAGAGTCGTAACACGAGGTAACGCCTTCGTGATCAACTCTAACAGATGTACTGTCTTCACGAGAGCGCCGTCAGAGGATGAGGTCGGAAAGAACCTATCACTCAACAAGTACACGGCATTCATCGCCAACTCTGAAGATGTCACTATTCGTGATCGTGTCAAGGGAACGGCTAGCGCATCATCGAAGGACAAGAAGTATCATGCTGTGAGAGGAAAGACCAATCCGCTCAACACAGTCTTGAACTCTACGAGAATCACTATCGACAATCGTGCTCCTGGCCTCAGCAACATGAACACAGAGGACTTCGGTAGAAACACAGTTCTCGGCTCACATAACGTCTCATTGAATGTAGCAGACGACAACATCATTCTCGGAGTCAAGGGATATCAGTTCACCAACGGCGGAAAGCTAAAGAAGCCGAACTACTACTGGTCACATATCGAGAACACCAGAGCGCTGAGAGCATTCGGTGGTCCGATGTATGTGAACTACGCAAAGGATTCCTTCATCTTCGGCACTGGCGACAGCGAGCATACGCTCAACAAGCTAGAGGGCTACATCGACTACAGTAGCACTACCAGAGACAGAATCTACAGCTCATTCATCTTCGGCGAGAACAACCAGATCAGCACGCTCTATCGCTACAAGCCGTGGCACGGCAACAAGGTCGGTCAGATCTGGGAACAATATGACGAGCACAACGTATTCCTCTTCGGTAAGGGATTGAGAAACGACGTTCGTCAGACTAAAGCACTGCTCACAAACGCATCTGCTGACACAGTTCCGACTTTCATCTTCGGTATCAACAACCAAGACTACTATCAGCCGAAACAGGTAAAGCAGTTCGTAATCGGCGGTTACAGACCAGACACGACAGCTTACTACAACAATGACTTCCGCTACAACATGGCTGAGTTCGCTGTTATCTATCCGAAGCCGATCCAGAGAAACGGACAACAGAATTGGAACAAGGAGAGCATCCTTACACTCAACGACGTCAAGGGTAGAACGATCGACTACGGTTCAGGCTCCATCAATCTAGGATTCATGAAGGGAGTAAGATCTGACCAGCAGTTCGCTCATCAGTCAACTACACATGCTTCTTACAAGGGATTCGGAAGAATCAACCTGTTCAAGCTATATCAGCTTCTGAAGAGAATGTACTGGGCTGCAAAGGGTGACGGCTACGTGGTCAAGTACAACAAGAACTTCACTGGCGATACATGGGGCGGAACTCTCAGCTGGTCAGACTACGGCGTCAACGGCGATGACACATGTCTCGCAAACTTGGTCGACGACAATCTCTGTCAGTATCAGTACTTCCCGTCAAAGGGCGAGCACCGCTAAAAACTTCAAGACCCTCCCACAACATGGAGGGTCTTTTTGCATCTATAAATATCAGGTATAGAAAGAGTGAATTATGCCAAACTTGACTTTGAATGGAAAGAACGTGCAGGTGGATCAAAATACTGCACAGAGAATATCAAACCTTGTTCAGAAACCTGATCTGAGCAAGATTCTGGATGAGTACTGGACGGCAGAGAAGCTCGGCAAGCACAAAGAATTGAAGAGTGATCACGGCGACATCCTGATGAAGACGCTGCTGGTGGATCCAGAGGAGTTCAAGAAGGATCTATTCGAGAATCATCTGAAGCTCGGAAACTTCTCGTCTAAAATAACCAATATACTCTCTGCTACGAAGCTCAACGGAGATCTCAGACCAGAATACCTCTCTATGTGTCTCGGAGTCACCACAGAGCGTCCAGCGATAGGCAAGGGCGAGTTCTTGTTTGCAGCATCATTCAACAACATCGGATTCGCTGCTGACTCTGGCGACTTGATAGATGTAGACACTAAGCAGAAGATAGAAGTGAAAGGAATCTCTGCTGTTCTCGGCAACGGTCAGAATAGGGTATTCAAGCAGATGTCTGAGAGAGTGATGAGAAGCGTGGCGAAGGTGCTAGAGCTTGACGGAATTCACAGATGGCAGCTTGACGAAGACAATGCGATGAAGATCAAAGAGAAGATCGGACTGGACAGAGACAAGGCAGTTCAGACGCTGACGATGCTTCAGAACGTCTTCCAAGAGAATGAAGCTGTCGCTAGACAGGCAGTGGATGTGTACTTCAAGGAAGGGCAGCTCATCAGGACGGTAGCTGCTATGCACTTGCTTCTCTACATGCACAAAGAACATAGCGACTATCTCCTGATCATCAACGACGACAGATTCACGATGGTGAAGAGACCGTCAGACATGATAGAAGCATACGACATCATCGAGAAGCTCACGATAAAGCCGTGGCGTGAGGGTGAATACGGAATCAAGGTGACGCTGAGGTAAAAGATGGCAGACTCAACTGCTCAACTCATAAGCAAGGCCAAAGAGGCCAATCTATCGCTCAACTCCAGACTGAAGTTGAAGCTGTGGCTTGACGAGTATGGATCAACCAAAGCCCTTCCGATAGAGTTGACGAACGTCGGAAAGTTCGAGCTCAAAGAGTCTATGTTTCTCAAGCTTCCAGTCGGTCAGTTCCTGTTCTTCGACAACGGCGAGTCAAAAGAGGAGAACCGCTTCTACACAGGCAGACTTCTGTGGATAGGATTTGAATATGCTCCAGCCGACTCGAAGGTCACAAAGAACAACATATCTAAGGGCAGATACAAGATTGTCGGATGCAAGGCAAAGGCGAACGGCAAGGGCCAAGTAGAGTATCTCATCACATTCATCTACGACGCTCTTCAACTGTTCACGCACTATCCGAAGATTCAGTCTCAGACTGGAACACAGAGATCGACAGAGGTCATGGCAGAGATAGCTGCACAGACTGGAATCGAGGGCGTAAGCACTGATGTAGACACTGACGATGAGCAGTACTGGTTCAACCCAGGGATGAAGGCATACGACTACTTGAAGTATGTCATCGCTCACAGCTGGATAAACGAGAAGGACTTCGGAATGTTCTGGGTCGGAAAGGATGGAAAGGGACGCTTCTCTGGAATGAAAGAGAACATGGAGAACGGCCGTCCATACTTCTTCGAGACCGAGTACAACAACAATCTACAAGAGCGCGTTAAGCATCTCATATTCTCTGATGTCTATCAGGAAGATCTGTCGTCTATGACGGTCGATGAGCTGAAGAACAAATACGCTAACAAGTCCTTCATTCTCATGAGCGTGGCGCAGAGAAACAACGACGGCTGGGCTGCTGACATGTTCGGCGCATCAGAAGAGGTCGGAGTCTATGATCCGATGCTACAGTCTCTCCTGATGGGAATCGATGACGTGACCTTCGACGGCTTCTATCATCTCACACATGAGGTGAAGTACAATCAGATAGGACACGGAGCTATCGCTACTGACGAGACTAAGAACACTGGCACTTCACAGCGCACTTTCGCTGGCTACACATTCTGGGATCTTCATCCAGCATGGGACGTAGCGCCAGTCAGAAATAGAATAATGAGAAGCGAGTTCTTCACGAACCGCTACACTGTGATACTCAACTGTGGAAACCAGCTTCCGTGCTTTGGGGAGCAAGATCTCAGAGTAGGAGACATTCTGGACATCGACTACAGCTCAGCGCAGGGTCTGAACTCGAACGGAACATCTACGGTAGACAACGGAAAGGCAGTCCTTCACACGATCGACTGGATCTTCACAACTGGAAGCAACTTGACTATTCGTGCAAGGGTAGCTACTGACGCTATTCATCCGAAAGACACGGAGCCAAATCTTGAAGAGATAAATTCAAAGTAAGCTATGGCAGAAACATCAATCAGTATAGAAAAGAACAACTCTGGAATAGAGATAATGAACTCAGACGGCAAGTTTGAGCCGTTCTGGGGTCTGATCAAGAAGAAGTCTCACGGCTATAAGTTCAAGCTGAAAGACGGTCGTGAGCTGTCCTACTCTGACAATCACAGATTTATGGATGGAAACTACGAAGTCTATGTAGAGTCTGTGAAGGTTGGCGACAAGATCGCTGGATCACAAGTCGTTGCAATCGAGGAAGTGGATGACACCTTCTACGGGCCTTACTCAGTCCGTGGGCACATCTACAGCACAGTCGACGAACAGGGCAAGGCAGTCCAGCTTCATCACAACTGTGAGTTCATGGGATCTTCAACGACCCTCATCGACTTGGACAAGCTCGCTAGACTATTCCCTACAGAGCCGATAGAGTACAAGTATGGATACATGGTCTCTATCTGGGAGGAGCCAGTCAAGGGCGCTCTCTATGTGATGGGCGTGGACACGGCTACTGGTTCTGGTCTTGACTTCTCTGCTGTTCAGGTTCTGAAGCTCACTGCGAGAAACAAGTTCGAACAGGTATGCACATTCCACGATGACAAGATCACGTACACTCGATTCTGCCAGATCGTGAAAGATCTGAGCGAGTGGTACAACGATGCGCAGATAATCATCGAGAACAACGGCCCTGGCGGAAAGCTAGCAGAGGAGCTGTGGTACACGCTCGACTGTCAGAACGTCATCAACACTGATCCGCACGGCATCGGTACATGCGCTAACAAGTCGAACAAGCTAGAAGCCTGTCTTCTGCTCCAGAAGCTGATCAACACTGACGTTCTCGTGCTCCATGACTCAGCTACACTGAAGGAGCTATCAAGTTTCACAGAAGTTAGTCCGAACGTCTTCAAGGCGTCTTCTAACTCGCATGATGACCTAGTATCAGCCCTCTACTGGGCGTGCTACGCAACTATCCAACCTGAGATCGACTTAGACAACCTGAAGGTAGACCTTGAAAAGAGACAAGTTGAAGAGGAAGTGCCCCAAACAGTATTTCCGGACGAAGATGACGGAGTATGGACGTTCTGATGAGAGGAAGCCAAAGAAAGTAACTCAGAAGAAGAAATCTAAGCTGAGACACAGCCGTCAGTGGCACGAACTGAAGGTGAAGCTCATCGCCGAGAGAGGCAAGATAGATGAGCTTACTCTTCGTCAGTTGACGAAGGATGATAAATTGACATGTCATCACATGAATCTCACTGCCGAGAGCTACGGCGAGTTCAGCAACACAGATGACTACATGCTGCTCTCTGAGATGTCGCACAAGGCTATCCACTGGCTGTGGCAAATCACGAACGGCGAAGATTTTTCTATTTTAGACAGGATACGAAGCGTCCTAGAAAGGATGAAGGAACTAACTGATGAAGATAGCGGGACTAGATATGTCTGTGACCCACACGGGCGCCGTGATGATGGAGCTAGACCAGAACTTGAACATAGTGAAGACGGACTGGCTGACATTCACGACTACGAAGAAGTATGCTAGCGACAATGCAATCTGGTATGACAAGGATCAGTTCGCTGACAAATATGACAAGTACATGTTTATGCAGGACAGAATCCTGAAGTTCGTGGGAGATGCTGACCTCGTATCAGCAGAAGACTACGCATTCGGAAAGACTGGCGCAGTCGGCCTCGTGTTCGACTTGGCTGAGTTCGAAGGATGGATTCGTCAGAGCATCTGGCGCATGGGAAAGCCGATCTACCTCTACTCTCCGATGACAATCAAGAAGATCTTCACGGGACACGGAGACTGTGACAAGCTGTCTATGTGGCGTGCATACGACAAGCTCGACTGGGTGAAGCCTGATCTGAGCGCTATGCCACCAGTCGTGAATGGAAAGAAGGGAGCGCCTGGAACATCGGACGTTGTCGACGCTTACGCTGCTGCTGTCTCGCTGAGAACGGAGCTTCTCATCATCAGAAATCAGGGAGACGCTAAGTCCTTCCCGAAACACATTCAGGAGTTCTGGAAGAACAGAACAAGAACTATGCTACAGAGACCGAGAGAAACCTAATGGCAAAAGAATTCAACTTCAAAGACTTTGACGAGTGCCTGACGGGCATGAACCAGTACTGCCTCGAGACATTCAAGTGCAACACATCATCAGAAGACGACATAACTATCCATTGTGAAACTACTCATTGCGAGATGGTCAAGAAGATGGCAGCTGAGCATCCGAAGAAGATGAATCAGCTGAGACGCCTCTATGTTTCAGAGAATGAAGTCATTCGAGCTTTTCAGGAGCTTAGAGACACGGGACATTCAGTCTTCACGTTCAAGGATGTGAAGCATGAGTTCGACCACATGAGAGGTGGATGCCTCAAGACTATCGAGATGGACAAGGATCACGTCACAGTCAACATGCGCGCCTCTGTCATTCCTTGGAATCTTCAGTTCGATCTGGTATTGATTGACAGACTTCTATATGAGATGGACGCTACAGGCAGACCAGTAACGTTCAAGATAGGTTACATTCGTCCGAAGGTCATTCACTCGCTGTTCTGGTTCTTGAAGAACGGCTGGACGCCTGAACAGCTCGTCGAATATCCCTTCGGTAGAGCGTGCATCGGCGCTTATGGCCGTGCTATCAGTCCGAAGTGCAAATGGAAGAACTGGATCCGTTTCGCTGACAGAGTGGACAAGATACGCGAGCAGAAGAAGATTCCGCCTCTCGTTC
>Ga0310786_10007354_pt1 | contig 14377 bp, 15 predicted proteins | sample AusTroGonzalo_MG_FD_203881 | JGI IMG/M metagenome (GOLD analysis project Ga0310786, IMG submission 203881) | Bovine rumen microbial communities from tropical cattle in Woodstock, Queensland, Australia - Gonzalo_03 (v2) (version 2) | ecosystem: Host-associated > Mammals > Digestive system >... | reverse complement strand
CAACCAAGAAAAGACATTTTCTGCAAAACCTTTGTCTTTATCAATATCAGTGTACATTGGAATAAAGATAGCGGACAGGGCGCCTTCACCCAATAAATCACGAAACAGGTTAGGTAATTTAAACGCAGCAAAGAAAATATCAGACAATCTGCCAGCACCCAAGAATCGCGCAATCAACATATCGCGAATAAAACCGAATATACGACTGATGCCTGTCATAATACCGACACCGAATATATGTTTTCCAAGTTTCATGATAAAAACCTATTTTTTGCTTTTATTTTTTCTTGTGTTTAATTATACTGCGTTTAAGTAAGGAATTTCAAGTATGAAAAAATTAGTTTTGTGTGTTTGTGTATGTGGAATGTTGGCGGGATGTGGTGGTACAGAAGAAATAGCCCCAGAACGCCCATTGGAAGATATTTACCAATCTGCATACCAAGAATTTAACAAGAAAAATTATGAAGAAGCGGCCGAATTATTTCAAATTGCTGAATCTCAATATCCTGCCAGTCCATGGGCAGCAGATGCGTTGGTTATGATGGCTTATACCAGATATATGGACAAAGATTTTGCAGGTTCTATATTGGCAATCGACAGATATATGCGTTTTCACCCAGGCCACAAAGATGTTCCTTATATGATGTATTTGCGTGGTATGGATTATTATCGCCAGGTCAGTGATGTTCGTCGTGATCCTGGGATGTCTGTATATGCTTTGCAATCTTTTCAACAATTGGTTGAACGTTTCCCAAAATCAGAATATGCCGAAAACGCAAAAAATAAAATCATGATTTTGAAAAACTATATTGCTGGCAAAGTAATGTATGCAGCGCGCAGTGATATGCAAAATAAGAATTGGACATCTGCTATAACCAGATTTCAATCGGTTGTAACAACTGCCCAAGAAACAGTTATGACACCCGAAGCAATGTTTCGTTTAATTGAATGTTATAATGCGATTGGTTTACCTGAACAAGCGACCGGTTATGCAGATATGCTGAAAAAGAATTTCCCAGATAATGAATGGACCAAGAAATTGAAATAAAAAACGCCCAAACGGGCGTTTTTTATAATTGTCGTTGTTTTCTAAGAAATTGGATAATGCAAGCATCAACAGGCACAGGTGCAGCAGGTGTCGCATCTTTCTGGTTTTTGTAATGGCTTGCAGGATTAAGATGATACGGTTTTCGTGCGCCTTCAAATTCTTCGTAATAAATCTGACCGATACGCATACCAGGATAAACAACAGTTGGATACAAAGTATGAATTTCCAACGTCCAATGTCCTACAAAACCATCATCACCACGACCTGCGGTGTGATGGTTAAGTATGAAATTGCGACCTGTACTGGATTTACCATCTATGTATGGGAATAAATTATATGTTTTTGTATATTCTACTGTTGAACCCAGATATCCAATAAGTGGATTCAAAATTACACCTGATAAAGGCATTTTAATTTCGCTGATTTCTGTTTTCTTAGCTGGGTCTAACAAAAATTTTGGGTTGCGCTGGTCATAAAGATGCGGTCTTAACGTGTAATCTTCATATGCCAGATATGTTTCAAACCAATCACGCATAGAATATTCTGATAATGGTTTGTTTGTGTCGTATTCTATAACAGGTTTCATCCCCTGTGGAATTGTGTGTTTGTAAACTTTTAACACAGGCGCCAAATGTAAATCATAACTGTTAGACCCCAGACATTCTTCAAAAAAGGGTTCAATAACAATATTTGGACTGTTATTTGGATTTTCTGGATTGGGATTTTCCATTGTTTCTTTAATTTTTGGACCGGTTAACTGCATTTTTTTACGCCTTTTCGTTTGGTCTCTCCTTTCAGGTAGATAATTAACATAAAGTTTTGATTTTATCAAGATTTTTGTTTATTTTTTCAAATCGTGTGCTATTGTATAACTTATGAAGAAAACATATTCAGGTTTTATTGCAATTATTGGCCCGACAAATGCGGGTAAATCAACATTGTTAAATCAAATTATGGGACGCAAAGTTTCCATAGTTTCTCATAAAGTCCAAACCACCAGAACGCGTCTGCGTGCTATCAAAATGGTTGGGGACAAACAATTGATTTTTGTTGATACGCCCGGTGTTTTTAAACCTGCGCGTCGTTTGGACAGGGCAATGGTATCTGCTGCTATGTCTGCTATGGATGAAGCAGACGCAGTTTTGTTGTTAATTGATGCACAAAAAGGTATCACCCAAACCGTTCGTGATTTGGTGGAAAAAATCAAAGACCATTCCAATCTGTTCGTGGCATTAAATAAAGTTGATGCAATTTCTAAAACCGATTTATTGCCAATGGTTGCACAATTAACAAATATGGCCAGTTTCAACGAGATATTTATGATTTCTGCACTAAAAAATGATGGTATAAATCAAATGTTAAAGTCCCTGGCCAATGTCATACCTGAATCACCATATTTATTTGATGCAACGGATGCCAGTGATGTTCCGGACATGTTATATTTGTCAGAATTGACCCGTGAAAAAATCTATAAATATATTCACCAAGAATTACCATATCATATCAATGTTGTTACTGAAAAAGTAGAAACAGATAACGAAGGTGTTTTAGAAATATATCAAAAAATAGTTGTAAAAAACCAGGCACACAAAAAAATAGTCATAGGTCGCAACGGTGAACAATTAAAGAAAATTGGAACTGCCGCCCGTTTAGATATTCAAAATCAATGGGGTGTAAATGCACGGCTGCATTTGTTTGTGCGTGTCGAAGAAAATTGGGAAGAAACGGCTGAAAATTATACAGACCAGGGGTTAGAGTTCAAATAATAAGGTTAAATGTATGAAAAACAAGAACTATAAATTATTTATTTTAATGTCTTTTTTGTTGTTGGGTGGTTGTACTACGAAGCATAAAAATGTTGTTACAGGTGTTGGCACAATCGACAGCAGACCAATTTTATTATTAGAAGATGTAGAAGACAAAAAAGAAAGAATTTTTTATATGTCGGCTTTGGATGAATATGAACATGGCTTTACATATTTGGATGATACAGTAAATATATTGATTAACCCTGCGCGTTACGGCAAAAACGAAAGATTTTATCAAATAAACACTGTATTTGAAGCCGAAAAATATGGTATCAGATTTAATAATGACAGCATTCGTGCCAGACGGAACAGACGTGATGCATATAGAGATTCTATCTATGTTGCCAATAAATACAAAGAACTTGAATATTTAAAACAACAAATAAAACCATCACCACAAAATATTAAATAAAATGTACCACACGTCAGATTTTGATTTTGAATTACCAACTGAATTGATTGCATCACATCCGCTGCACGACAGGGATGCTTCGCGTATGTTGGTTGTTGATGGCGAAAATATACATGACAAACATATTCGTGATTTTCTGGATTATTTGAAACCTGGTGATGTAGTTGTTTTCAATAATTCACGTGTTATTCCTGCGCGTTTTATGGCAGGCGATCACGAAATAACATTACATACATCTGTGGATGATAAAAATTGGTGGGGTTTGTGCAAAAAATTCAACAAAATAAACATAGGCGACACATTAACCACAGAAAACGGCACAACAATATCTGTCATAGATAAAGATGACGACAGTGGTTTATTGTTGCGTTTTAATTGCGATAATGTTTTTGATTTGTTGGATAAAATAGGCAAAATGCCATTGCCACCATATATGAAACGCGAAGAAGAAACCGAAGATCGTGAACGTTATCAAACTGTATATGCGCAACCTTTGGGTTCTATGGCGGCGCCAACGGCGGGATTGCATTTCACAGATGAATTATTGCAAGAAATAGAAAACCGCGGTGCAAAAATTGTTAAAATAACATTACATGTGGGGGCTGGAACTTGGATGCCGGTTAAAACCGAAGATTTATCTCAACATAAAATGCACAGTGAATGGTGTTGCATCACACCAGAACAGGCGGATATTATAAATAATGCCACGCGTATAATCGCGGTTGGAACAACATCTATGCGAACATTGGAAAGCGCGTCCCAGTTGGCAAAACAAAATGGCGTTAATGCACGTGTAATGCCAATATGTCAAACAACAAACATATTTATTACACCGGGCTATAAATTCGGCGCGGTTGATGTGTTGTTAACCAATTTTCATTTGCCAAAATCTACACTGTTTATGTTGGTGTCTGCGTTCGCTGGACTGAGCGAGATGAAAAACGCTTATAAACATGCAGTTGCTGAAAAATACCGCTTTTTCAGTTATGGTGATTGTTGTTTATTGTTTAAAAAGAACAAGGAAGAATAACCATGTCATTAAAATATAATCTTATTGCCAAAGACGGTAATGCTCGCAGGGGCAGTGTGGAAACTGCACATGGAAATTTTGAAACACCGACTTTTATGGCGGTGGGGACTGCTGCTACGGTCAAAGGTTTAACTATGGACATGGTTGCAGCCACTGGAACCCAGGTAATATTGGGCAATACATATCATTTAATGATGCGCCCAGGTGGTGATTTGGTCGAAAAAATGGGTGGTTTGCATAAATTCGGTGGTTGGCAGGGGCCCATTTTAACCGACAGTGGTGGTTTCCAGGTTATGTCTTTATCCAATCTGGTTAAAATGAAAGAAGAGGGTGTGGAATTCACATCTCATATTGACGGTGGAATTAAACATTTTTTAAGACCGGAAGATTCTGTTCATATTCAACACCAATTGGATTCTAATATCACTATGGTTTTGGATGAATGTTTACATTTGCCCACAACTCGCGAACGTGCAGAAAAAAATGTAGATATGGTTACGCGTTGGGCAAAACGCAGCAAAGATGCGTTTGTAAATCGTGATGGTTATGGAATCTTTGGTATTGTCCAGGGTGCAGATTACAAAGATTTACGTGAAAAATCAGCCAAAGCATTAACAGAAATTGGCTTTGACGGGTATGCAATTGGCGGGTTGGCGGTTGGCGAAACACAAGATGTTATGTTTGATATGATTGCTACCGTTACGCCATTTTTACCAGAAGATAAACCGCGTTATTTAATGGGTGTTGGAACACCATTGGATATATTGGGTGCGGTTGAACGCGGTGTTGATATGTTTGATTGTGTTATGCCTACACGTGCAGGACGCACAGCCCAGGCATTTACCAGACACGGCACAATGAATATGCGCAATGCAAAATACACAGATGATGAACGCCCGTTGGATGAAAATTGCGGATGTCCTGCATGTAAATTATCGCGTGCATATATTCATCATTTGGTTAAATGCAACGAAATGTTGGGGGCTATGTTATTAACACAACATAATTTATGGTTCTATCAAGATTTAATGCGCGGTATTCGTGACAGCATAGAACAGGGTAAATTCCAAGAATTTAAACAAGATTTTATTTTAAAATATAATGACAAAAAAAAGGACTAAACTGATGATATTTAATGATAAATTTGCGCAAGCCCGTGTTTCAGATTCTTTCGTAATTAGTATCAATCGCAAAGATAATATGTTCAATAATTTGGTAACTGTTACACAAATGCATGGGGATGAAGGTTTTGAACAATTTGATAGAAAAATCAGCAAAGATAAATTGCGTTTCAAAAAACCTTTCATTGCAGATATGATGTTTGATGTAATGCATGCTGTGATTGAATATCAAGATATGTGGCGCCATATGATTGCACCAATCGATTATACAAAACCAACAATAGAAAATGGCGAAAATTATGTTAAAAACAGTATTTATCTGGGAACATATTTAAACAGAGAAACAAAAGGAAAAACAAAACCATATGACAGGGATGCAGAATTACAAAGATTACAACAGGATAAACAAACTCCTGTACCTGTATCACCAACAAATTTAGATGTTGTTTTGGAAACCCGCAGAATAGATAAACCAAATGGTTTGCATTATGTATATAATTTGTTGATAAAACCAGAAGATATCACAAACGGATTTAATCCTTATGGGTTTGCTACGGTTGAAATTACCGCGTTTGTTTCAAAGACAGATGCAGATTTTTATGCACAAAGTTCTAAATTCTTTAACGAATTCGCAAAAGATAAAAAAGAACAATATGAAGCATACAGAAAGGTTAATCAAACCAGAATAAATTGCTTTAACAAAATAACTGATGCAATTAAAACAAACAAAAAATAAAGGGAGGACAAAAATGGCAAAGAAAAAAGATATCGAAGTTATCGATATGCACGGTGCAAAAACCGTAAAGAAAAAAACATCTGTTATAACATGGACTAAACGTATATTTGCAATAATTTCAATTATATGGATTGCGTTTATTGCGTGGTTTCCATTATATGTAAAAAACACATATTCAGCACCAATTAAAAAATCTATGGTTGTATCTTTGTTCTTTGATTTGCAAAGAAATATTGCAAAACAATATGAACGTATGTTGGATGGAATCAAAGATGCAATAAATCTTGAAAAACCAATTGGTATTGCGATTGAAAAGGTCAAAATTGTTGAATCTGGTGTTGATAAAGTAACAGACACAACTGCTAAAGCTAAAAATCAAACAAACAAAGTCAAAGAAGAAACAAACAAAGTTTCTCAATTGACAGGTTTGGTGAATAAATTTGGTGTAAAAACATCGGGTGTAGACAAAGCGGTTGCTGATACAAACAAAATGGTTGCAGCGGCTGATAAAAACATAGCCAAAGTTGATAATGTTGCGGAAATGGTAAATAAAAAATTAGATTCTGTGAAAACTGAATTGGTCAAAGTTTCCCAAACAGAAGTTGATAAAATGGTTGATGAAGCAATCAAAAAACAAATTGATAAAAATTCAGGTGGATTGGGTACAACTTTGTTGACTAATTATGGTATTAAACACGTTTATCCATGGCGCCCATCTTCGTGGGGTGTAGCAACCAAGATTTACAATGATTTGGAAAAATCAGATGTCAGTGTTGTCAAAGCTTTGACAGACATGGTCAATCATAACTTTAACATGGTCGCATGGGTTATGGTTATATTGGTCTGGGTTGTTGGTCTGTTGGCTTGGTTGGTGGCATTCAAAAAGGTTAAAATGTTCCTGTCGCCATTTATCGTTTGCCCACGTTGTGGACATACATTTGCGGACAGACGTACCGCTATGGGCTTGTTAAAGGTATTTCAACCATGGAAATGGTTTTAAGATAACCTGTTAAATGTCTAAAAATTGAAAATATCGCCGATTTTGGCGATATTTTTATAATAAAAATATTGACATTTTTTAATTTTTGTATTAAGTTTTAGTCTAAACGCGTAGAAATTACAAGGACAGATACGGCGATGAAACACAAATCGGGTTTTAGTTTGAACAGCAGACATTTCCCACAACCTGTATTGCAGGGAAAACTGATAACCGAACAAGAATTGGGTGATATTATGTATTCGCCAACTGTTCGTATGGAAAATGAAGTCAAATACCAAGAAAGCAAACAGCCAAAAAAATTCACACAAACAGATGTGGAATGTATGCTGTATGAACCGTGTTCCCGCGAACCCGGGTCTGTGTTTAATGATGATTCAAACAGAAACAAAGAATTGTATTCCAGATATGTTCAAAACAATTTTACTAAATCACACCAAAAACAAATTAGAAATACGTTGATTACGCTGTTTTGTTTGTTGGAAACAGGGTTGAATTTGGGATTGTTTGTTGCAGAAGATACCAACAAATGTCAAATTGTTCGCGATATATGGAATCCTGTATCAAATGGCAATTATTTTACATATAACCTTGAATGGAAATATGATGCAAACAAATGTGGTAAATTTGCGCCAAATTGGTTGTGGTATGCGAATGTTTCATTGTTGTTTATTATTGCGTGTTCATGTGTTCGTTCTTTGATTATACCGGGAATTAAAAATAGAAAATCTATGAATCACCAAAAACGCGTGATAGATGCAATGCAAGAATTAAAATTATTAGGATGTACATATAAATTGAACGGAAGGGCTTTTGAACATGTAATCAAATTATGTCCAGAAATCATAGCGAATATGGCTGCAGATGAACGCGCATATTTTGATATGTTAATGGATGGAAACATAGATGTTGTTAATAACAAACAATATCGTGACACAGCTGTTCATATTATGGCTGGTCATTTAAGAGAACATCCAAAAGATTTACAGAAAATAATGAACGCCATCAATGATAAAACATTGCCGGCCGAATTATTGTCTGAATTTGTTCAACGTGAATATAAATAAAAAAACAAAGGATAAAAACATGAAAAAATTATTTCCAGGTGTTACAAACCAAGATATATACAAACAAGACCAAGAAAATAGTGACAGGGCCAGATTCTTCAATACCCAAGAAGAATTGGAACGCTCTATGTTTGATATAGAAGAACGAGAAATTCAAGACCAAGAAGCTGCCATTGCTGAAGAACAGCAAAAACAAGCAAAACAAAGAAAAATTGACCGCGAAAACCGTATTAAACAAAAACGCAGAGAAGACGCGCATTTATTATACGGTAATGGCGATGTTAAAAAATTACCAAAACGTGGCAACAATTGGAAGTTTTGGATATTAACCAATTTACAATTCAATTTGTTTTTATTTTGTGTTTATTGGATAGCCATGGGTGAATTTTACGACAGCAGATTTTGGGGTGTTGTAAATGAAATGTACAACCCAACACCAAATGTCAGAACTGAAAAACCTTTGATTTCGGATGTCGCGCATGACAAACCTTTCTTTGTTATGAATGCCGCATTGGTTTGTGCGTGGATGATATTTACTGCATGTGTCGTTCGTGGCAGAAGAAAAAACGATAAAAAAATCAGAAAACAAGTATCTGCAAGACATGAAACAATTGATTTTATGTTGGATCTGAAAGAACACTTGAATTCAAACGGTGTATATTATCTTCAGGACAAAACAGTTGAAAATTTGATTAACATGTGTCCTGAAATAGTGTCTCACATGTCTGCAAATGATCGTGTCTATTTTGATAGAATGTTAAATGGCGATATCAGTATGGCAAATGACGAAACATTCAAAAAGTGGGCCGTATCTGTTATGCAGGGGCATTTGAAATCTCACCCAGAAGATTTGCAAGAAATAATGTCCGCATTTGATGAAAAATCAATAGTTGAAATTTTGTCATATATGTACCATCAAGGTATCGTACGTTAATAATACGAACGAATATAGTAACCGCCCGTTTGGGCGGTTTTTGTTTCCTATATAAACCTTTACAAAAAAACACCCCGAAGGGTGTTAAATTCTGGTGCGAGCAAAGTACTTCGGCAACACAAGGTTGCCTTCGCCTCGCAACCCTGCGGGTTCTCGCCCCTTTGCAATAAAAAAACACCCCGAAGGGTGTTAAATTCTGGTGCGAGCAAAGGGGCTCGAACCCTCGACCTCAACCTTGGCAAGGTTGCGCTCTAGCCAACTGAGCTACGCTCGCATTGCGGAATGTATTTTGACATACTTTTTTCCATAATGCAAGTATTTTTTATGCCTTTCTTCAAACCATTATAATGTCTTTTCTTGTGTGCCCTTGGCTTTGGCATTAAACAGGTGGTCAAAGAAAGATTCTATTGGGTGTACATGGCTCTTGTGGATTGGTTGTTTAATAAGTTTTGGTTGCTCAATCGTTATTTCGGGATGGTATTTTTCCACCAATTTATCCATATGTGGATAATGTTTTAATATCAATTTCACAACTTTAGTAGATAAATTACGGTTGTTGGCTAATATTGCCTCTGCGACCTGGCAATTTGTCGTTGAATTAAAGAAATCGGTTTTAATCAAAGCAATTACCACCGGTTCAGTTAAATATTTGAATGAGCTGCTTTTGATTTTGTTATTCAATACGGCATCAACAACAGCGATATATGATTTTACAGATTCAAAAGGTGTTGTTAATACACCGCTGGTAAAATCTCTTACAGAACGCGGATTATGAATCAAATACGCAAAAGTATTTTCCAAATTTAAATTTGATAATTTAAAGAAATTCAAATCGTGAAATGTATCTATGGCGATTGGTTGTAAATCACTTGGTATTTGTTTTACAACATTTGGGAAATAGGTTCTGATATATTGCAAAACATATTTGTTTTTTATAAAGGCTTGTTCAATAACATTTCTTGAAAAATGTGAATTTTTTGTAAACAAAGTATTTGCAGCTTTTAATACAACCGCTGGTAATTCAGTGCAATAATTTGTGAATAAATTATTTAAAGCATATATTATTTCTTCATCTTTTAATTTAATGTCGTTATTGCCCATATAATTGATAACTGCGGCCAATACCGCCACAGGTTTGTTTTTTTGACGTGTTTTTTGATAATTCATAATTGAATAATTCAAAACAGGTCTTGGTATAGTTATATCAAAATCAGCCATGCGCTTTGCAAAATAATCAATAGACGTATTCAGTGTAAATTCTTTGATTGTATCATCCGACATTTTGATAAAGTTCTTTAAAAACAAATCAAAATAATCGCGAGTCATAGGATCATAATTTATTTCATTATGACGTTTGAAAATTGCCCGTTGTACATCTGGATTATGAAACCACGCAGTAAACACAACTGGTAATAAATCTTTGAATAATTTGTATACAGCCAAAGATTTATTAGGGTGTTTTGGTTTAACATGTGTGAATAAATATATTAAATCCGATGAAGTTATATCGTCCCCATACTTTTTGATGTTTTCATGGTTTGCTAAAATAGCGTCTAATTGCTGTGGGGTTAAAATGCCTGAGTCATCTTCACGCATTCCAAAAGGACGAGGATTATGATTATATGTTTTTTGTGTTTTTGGTTCAGGTCCTTCTGGGCGACTGTCACGAGATGTCATGAAATATCCTTTGTTTTGTTGAATAAACTGTAACACGAACTTTTGATTTTGTCAATATAAAGGAAAAAATTAAAGTTGCGTGTTGAAAATTTTGTTATATCATAGGGTTAAAATCAGAAAGGAATCTATGATGAACGATACAAAACAGGATGTTTTGGAACTTGTAAAATCAAACGAAGAAAAATGTTTAAGTGTTATCAAAAATGCCCAAGAATCAGGGCGTATAGATATGGTAACGCGTGAATATTTGGAAAGATTATATTCAAATTCTATGGATTCTTTTCGCAAGGTGTTTTTATACATCGGTAAATGTTTTGGTGCGCCAAAAGCATCTGTGCGTGCATACAATTACGAAACAGATTCTATTATAAACAAAGCAATCACGATTTCAGAGATAAATCCATTATCGCCATATTTGGTTAATCATAGATTGGATACAGACCCCATGCGTAATCAATTTTTTATGACCGATAACGGTCATAAAATTGATACAGCGGTATCTTCTATCGTTACAGTTATTGTTGGTGCACAAAAGCATGTAAATCGCGCTATCGATAAAATAACAAATAAATACTATCCAAAATACACAGATGAAGTTTGTGATGCTGTTTACAAGATAATTGCAGATACGGGACGTGTTGCGTCTGCGGTTGCAGTTTGTGAAAAAATTCGTGAATTATTTGCAAAAACATTTATATCGGATGCTTCTGTGGCGGTGTTGGGAATTATCGGTACAGAACACAGACAAATTGCTGCAGATTTGGTGCGTGAATTGGATAAAATCAGACCACCATACAAACGATTAAGAGATGTGTGGCGTATAAAATGTTTGTTCGATTTGGTTCCCCAGGCGCGCACTTTTATCAGCCGTATTTGCGATACATGGCCTGATAATATTTTAGAGGTTCGTGATAAATTCTTTGATGTATTAAATCCGCGTGGTTATCGTGATGCTAAATTGATATTGAACATAGGCGATAAAGATAAAATTATTCCAATGGAAATTATCTGCCAAGTGCGAACATTTTTTGAATTTGAACATAAAACACACAATGCTTATGAAAAATCCAGAAAAAGTGCAACTACTTTGACCAAGATAGAAGAACAAACCGAATTAATACACACCCAAGGTGTTAAAAAATACAATAAAATGATAAATTATTGTGTTGCAGATTTGTTCGACAGAATAGGTTGGAATATTTTATACAGTTCTGGTAATGAAGATATGTTATTCGAAGGGTTTCCACGCCTGTCTGATATTTATTATCCGCAAAAGGTGGTTGATGACATATTAAAGAAAGTCGATAATGCGGTGAATAACGAAGTGTTCTTTGTAGAAAACGCACCTTTGAAATTGAACAAAGACCAAGAAATTCGTATTTTCAGATGGATGGCGCGATTTATTTTAATATCTGCAATGCCTTTTATTGGTGATATGTCAGAATGTTTTGATGATACAATGTCCGGAAAATTCTTCTGTTTCATAATGAACGAATTACAACGTTATTATAAAAACGCAGAATAATTATATTGTTTGGGAATAATATCAAATTGTTATTTGCTTGCTTTAAGACCCCATTTTGATGTACAATATGGGTAAGGTTATTGATGGTATATGCAATAGCCGTAACAAAGTATATTAGAAAGGATTTTGTCATGCGTCAGGGAAAGGTTAAATGGTACAACGGTAAAAAATGTTTTGGATTTATTACACCAGATACTCCAAATGAAAACGGAAACACAGATGATGTATTTGTTCATTCCAGTGCATTAAAGGCAGCAGATATTCGTTTCTTGAATGAAAACGATATCGTTGAATTCGAAGAAGAAGTTCGTAACGATAAATTATCTGTTACAACATTAAAATTGATTCAACGTGATGAAGAATCTGCCAGAAGATTTCATGAACGTCGTGCAGAACGCCGTCGTGCAATAGAAGACAGAAAAAATCGTGAAGAACACAAAGAAAAACGTTCTGGATTTGCTTTCTGGAAAAAATAATAAAAATAAAGCTTGGTTAAACTGTAATCAAAAGGGGGATGATATGGCATGTACAGCTTTTAAACTTGTAATGAATGGTGCTTTGTTGCCAGATATCTATTTTTCATGGGATGCCGCAGTAGCAGCTCGTGAACGTTTAAAAGAAAACTCGATAGCAGCTTCTGTTAACATAGTAAATGTTAATAGCGATACTGGATTACCATACTAAAGATTATGGTCGCTTTAAAAAGGAAAACCGCCAAATCGGCGGTTTTTTATTATTCGTCAGCCATAGGATGTGCGTGTTTATATACATCCATTATATCTGTCATATTTATCTTGGTATATAATTGTGTAGTGGACAGCGAAGAATGTCCCAATAATTCTTGGATGCTGCGCAAATCTGCACCGCCGGCCAACAACGCAGTTGCGAAAGTATGGCGCAGGGCATGTGGCGTTACATAATCTGGTAATTGCAAATAACGACGTAAATTTTCAATAACTTTTTCCGCCATACGTGGCGACATAGGCAAACCACGAACACTGCGAAATACACAATCGTTTATGTCATTACCACATGGGCGAATTTTTATATATTTATCCAAAGCGGTATACACCGCAGGCAAGACCGGAACTATTCGTTCTTTGCTTCCTTTGCCTACAATATGCAAAGATTCTGGATGATTTATAATATCTTGATTTTTAATGTTCAGCGCTTCTGAAATACGCAGACCACAACCGAATATTAACACAACCAAAGCCCAATCGCGTGCCGCAATCCATGGCTCTTGACTGTCAATCACACGGATTGCATCATGCATATCAGATATATCAGTTGTTTCAATTGCTTTCGATAATTTGCGCGGAATCTTTGGTGAAGATATTAAACCAATCGCATCATTTGGAATATTTTTATGCTTCGCCAAATATTTATAAAAACTGCGTAGAGAGGATAGGGCGCGTGCCGAAGATTTTGCAGATAAATTACGCTTTGCACGATCCGATAACCATGAACGAAATACCAAAGTATCTGCATCTTTTATATCGCTGATTGTTGCTGGTGCGCCATTGAACCGTGTAAAAAAGTTCAAAAAATCGGCAATATCTGTGTTATACGCAGTAACAGTATTTTGCGAATACTGTTTTGTATTCAACAAGAAATCTGCAAAATCAGCGATATATTCGTTCATTTTTACCTTATTTCAAATACAGCAGAAACATGGACTGTTATTTCTGTATCTTTGCTGACCAAACTGCCACCTGTATTGATAGATTCTGCCATGTCCATAGATTTTGCTGCCATTAAACGATAATTTGCATATGGACGTTCAACATTTGAAACATTCCCATACGATACAGATAATAATTTGCCGGCCTTTCTGTTATCGCCAGCAGCCAAAGCATCTGCGCGTACTCTGGCATTTTCCAGAGCAGTGCTTAAACATTTTTCCATAATTGGTTTTAATGTTTCAGAACTGGTGAACATACGCAAATTTTCAGTGTAAACATTTGGTTGACCCGCAAAATTATTCAAAATTGTTTCAATTTTATTCATATTATCAGCAGA
>Ga0310786_10007353_pt1 | contig 14377 bp, 18 predicted proteins | sample AusTroGonzalo_MG_FD_203881 | JGI IMG/M metagenome (GOLD analysis project Ga0310786, IMG submission 203881) | Bovine rumen microbial communities from tropical cattle in Woodstock, Queensland, Australia - Gonzalo_03 (v2) (version 2) | ecosystem: Host-associated > Mammals > Digestive system >... | reverse complement strand
GAGATGCAGAAGGCGATCGAGATGCTGGACGAAGTGAAGGAGAGCATCATCAACGCCTACGAGATCAAGACCGGCATGCAGCGCGCGAAGATATCGCGGCTCATGGACGCGGAGACCTGGATGAACGCGCGGAAAGCGATCGAGCTGGGCTTCGCGGACGGCATGATAGACGGCAAGACAGAGACCGGAAGCGCGGAGGCCTACGCCTTCGAGGCTCGCACGGTCGAGATGAAAGCGGTCGCAAAGGCGGCGGCGAAAATGAACGGCAAGAAGCCGGAGCCCCAGGCACCCGGCAGAAGCATCGAGCAACTGCTCGAAGAATTAAAAACTAAAAAATAAGAAGGAGAGCAAAGCAATGACAATTAACGAATTGAGAGCCCGTAAGGCTAAGGCCTGGGACGATTGCAAGAATTACCTCGACGCACACAGGAAAGATGGCATCCTCTCGTCTGAAGACGAGGCCGTCTACAACAAGATGCTCGAGACCGTCGACAACCTCGACAAAGAGATCGCACGCGCGGAAGACGCTGCTGAGAGAGACGCCGCGATGGCAGCTCCCACCAGCTCCCCGATCGTGAGCGCACCCGGCAAGACCGAGAGCGGAAGATCCTCCGAAGAGTACAAGAAAGCGTTCAACACCTACCTGAAGACCAGGAAGGCCAGCAACGCGATGCAGGAAGACACGAACAGCGAGGGCGGCTATCTGGTCCCCACCGAGTTCGAGAAAGTTCTCTACCAGGCAAGAGATGCCGCCGACCCGATCTTCAAGCTGGCCGGCAAGATCACCCTGGGAGCGAAAGAAAAGCAGGTTCCCTACGTCTCCTCTGAAGGCGTCGCGACCCTGATCGCCGAGGAAGGCGCCTACGGTCTCACCGATGACGCGATCGGCCAGGTCGTGTTCAGAGCCTACAAGTTCGGCCGCATCATCAAGGTCTCCGACGAGCTCATCGCGGACTCCGCGTTCCCGCTCAGCAACTACCTCGCCGAGAGCCTCGGACGCTCCATCGGTAAGTGCGAAGCCGGCTACTTCTGGACCGGAACCGGTTCCTCTCAGCCTCAGGGCGTGATCACCGCCGGCACCGTGGCAGTCACTACCGCCAGCACCTCTGCGATCACCGCTGACGAGATCATCGACCTCTACTACAGCTGCCCCGAAGAGTACAGAGAGAACGCTGTCTTCGTGTTCAACAACGCGACGGTCGCGAAGATCCGCCAGCTGAAGGACGGCGCAGGCCACTACCTCTGGGCTCCCGGCGGAAACGGCTACCCCGACACTCTGCTCGGCAAGCCGCTCTACACCTCCGGCAACATCCCGGTCATCGCAGCCTCTGCGAAGGTCGGCGTTTTCGGTGACATCGGTGCTTGCTACAAGATCGCGGACAGAGAAGGCCTTGAGTTCAAGGTTCTCAACGAGCTCTACGCCGGCAACGGCCAGGTGGGCTTCCGCGGCATGGTAAGAAGCGACGGCAAGGGCATCCTCGCCGGCAACATCAAAGTGCTCCAGATGCACGCCTAAGATTAAGAGACGGAAGGAGACGGCGACATGTACCCGACGCTTGCGGACATTAAGGCAAACCTTATAATAGCCAGCACGGACACGACAGACGACGACCTGCTGACAACGCTCCTGAGCGCTGCCGTCTCCTACGCCGAGGCCTACCAGCATCTCCCGGACGGCTTCTACGAGGCCAACGAGATGCCGGCAAGGACTCAGCAAGGCGTGGTGATGCTGGTGACGTTCTGGTACGAGAGCAGAGACGGCGGCGCAGGCGGCTTCTTTGCGAACAGTACAACAGCTGCGCAGCAGGCGACGGTCGCGATCAACAACCTGCTCAGGCTCGACCGAGACTGGAGGGTCTGAGATGCTGGGACAGATGACGCGGACGATCGACATCGTCACCGAGACCGTGACGAAGGACAACGACGGCTTCCCGACGTACACGGACGCGACGGTCGCATCGAACGTGAGAGCCTACCGGGAAGGAAGGCAAGGAAGCGAAGCATGGAGGAACCGTGCGGCGTTCACGGACGCGACGGACCTCTACCGCTTCCGGGTCATCCACGGGACGGAGGTCACGACGAAGATGATCATCGTGGACGGGTCGAGTCGGATGCAGATCACGAGCGTGGAGTACATCCGCGGGCGCGGTCTCTACGTCGAGGTTCTGACGAAAGAGGTGGTCCCGAGTGGCACGAGCAGAAATTGAAATACCGGACGACCTGATCAGGCAGCTGAACAAGCTGGACCGGACGATGGACGACATCGTCACGAAGACGCTGGACGCCGGAGCGGAGACCTGCGTGGAACCGATGAGGGACAGCCTCCGGAACCGCGTGAGCGCCGAGCACAAAGACGGTGAGTTGGTCAGCGCTCTGGGCAAGACAACGGTCAGGAAAAGCAGCAGGGGCAACCTCAACGTGAAGGTCGGCTTCAACGACCCGAGGCGCGACGGGAACATCAACGCGAAGATCGCGAACGTCCTGGAGCACGGAGGCCGCGGAGGCAGACAACCGGCGAGGCCCTGGCTGAAACCGATCCGGAAGCAGCTGGAAGAGAACGCCCGGCGGGCGATGGAGGCCGAGTTCTCGAAGGAGGTCAGACAGACACAATGAGCTTTTCGAGCATAATGAAAGACGTCGCGGCCATCCTGACGACGCTCAGCATAGACTACGAAACCGGAGTTTACACGGCACAGCCGGCGCCGGCCACCTTCTGCGTCATCATACCTGGGACTGAGACGCCGGAGTGCGCGGACGACATACCGGACAACGTGGTAAGCACGGCAACCATCGAGCTCTACTCGACGGGCAACTACCTCGACGTGGCGCGCAAAATAATGACGCAGATCGTGGACAACGGGCTGACGCTCGAAGGCTGCGAGTTCGTCGAGAAGGAGCCGGACACCGGCTATAATCACTACGCAATAGACGTTTCTAAGACTCAAACGTGGGAGGACATAAAATGGCAACAATAGGACTGAGCAATCTCTACTACGCCGCCATCACCGAGGACACCGCAGGCAACGAGACCTACGGAACCCCGGCACAGCTCGCGAAAGCGATCACCGCGGACATCACCATCGACGCGGATGAGGCGATACTTTATGCGGACGACGGCGCGGACGCTATCATCCGCGAGTTCCAGAAGGGAACGATCAACCTGGAGACGAACAACCTGGACGTGACGGCTCTCGTCGCTCTGGTCGGCGCTACTAAGGACACGAAGGGCGTCACGATGCACAGAGGCGAGGACACCCCGGCGCCGGTGGCTATCGGCTTCAAGGCGAAGACGAGCAAGGGCGGCTACAAATACTACTGGCTGTATCGCGTCGTTTTCAAAGTTCCGGACAGCAACCTCAAGACGAAGGGCGAGAGCATCGAGTTCGCGACCCCGACCATCGAGGGAACATTCACGCGCCGGAACAAGGTCGACACCCAGAGCAAGCACCCCTACATGGCGTGCATCGACTCGGATGAGACCGGAGCGGACGCGGCGACCATCACGGCATGGTTCAACGCAGTCTACGAGCCGGCATACGTCTGATAACTAAGGCAAAACAACGGAGGGCGAAAGGAAATGAACAGACCGAAGGTGAAGATCGGCGGGACCGAGTACGAGCTCGTCCTGACGACTGCAGCGACGAAGGAGATCAACGACAAGTTCGGCGGCCTGAGCAAGCTGGGCGACAGCATCTCAGGCTCCGAAGGCATCGAGGCGGCGTGCTGGCTGGTGGCGCTTTTAGCGAACCAGGGCATCAGGCGCCGGAACCTCTTCTCTCAGACAAAGGAGCCGGAGCTCACGGCGGAGGCGGTCGAAATACTGACGACGCCGGCAGAGCTGCCGGATCTGACAATGGCGTGCGTGGACGCGATTAAGCTGGACTCGCAGCGCCTCGTGGAGAGTGAGGAGGAGTTCGGCTCAAAAAACTGAGCCGCCGGAGCGAAGGGCCGGACCTTAGCGGCGAGGACTTCGCCCGGCTGATCTTCATCGGAGTGACCCTGCTGGGACGACCGGAGCGCGAGGTCTGGCTGATGCCGATCGGACAGCTCCTCGACCAATGGGAATGCTATCGGCAATTCCACGGCATGGCCAAGCCTAAGCGCGAGCACTTCATCGACGAGGTCTTCGTTCCCGGGCTCATCTAAAGAAAGGCGGAGACAATATGGCAAACAATATCGGCATAAAGTTCACCGCCGAGGGCGAGAACAACCTCAAGAAAGCGCTCAGCTCGGTCAACGCCGAGCTGAAGCTTGCAGGCTCCGAGCTCAAGCTGGTCGACTCACAGTTCGACAAGAACGACAAGAGCATCGAGGCCACGCGGGCGAGGACCGAGGCCTACAACAAGGTCCTCGAGGCACAAAAGAAGAAGCTGGACATCCTGCAGAAGGAGCTGGCCGAAGCGGCGAAGCAGTACGGCGAGAACAGCACCCAGGCGCAGAACCTCCAGCGACAGATAAACGAGACGCAGGCGGCGATCAACAACACCACGCGCGAGATGGACAAGAACACCAAGAGCGCGAAGGAGAACGAGGAAGGGCAGAGCAAGCTCGCCCAGACTCTCGGGACCGTCGGCAAGGCGTTCGCGGCAGCAGCTGCGGCAGCGGCCGCGGCGGCGGTGGCGATGACGAAAGCGCTCGCGGAGTGCACGGTTCAGGCGGCGGAGTTCGCGGACACGGTGAACACGGAGAGCGCGGTGACCGGCATCGCGACGGACACGCTCCAGGAGTACATGTACGCGGCCGAGCTGGTCGACGTCTCCGTGGACACTCTGACGCGCAGCATGCAGAAGAACATCAAGGCGATGACTTCAGGCAGCGCGGAGCAGCAGGCGGCCTACGAAGCTCTGGGAGTGAGCACGCGCGACGTGAACGGAGAGCTCCGGGACTCGCAGACGGTCTACTGGGAGGTCATCGACGCCCTGGGCAAGATCGAGAACGAGACGGAGCGCGACGGCCTCGCGATGACGCTGCTCGGCAAATCTGCGCAGGATCTGAACCCGCTCATCGAGGCGGGCGCAGAGAAGATGCAGGAGCTCGCCGGCAAGGCGCGCGACGCGGGCTACGTCATGAGCCAGGACTCGCTGGACAGCTTTAACGAGTTCGACGACCAGCTGCAATACCTGAAGGTCGGAGCGACCGCGGCGAAGAACGCGCTCGGGAGTATACTGCTGCCGGCGCTGACGTCGCTCAGCTCGGACGGCGTCTCAATGCTGGGCAAGTTCACGAACGCGGTGAACGACTCAGACGGCGACCTTGAGAAGATGGTCGACAACGTGGCGCAGCTCGTGCCGGAAGCGGTGGAGCTCATCACGAAGCACCTCTCCGATGCGGTCAACTTCATCGGCAGAGTGCTGAAGACGGTCATCCCGGAGGTCCTGAAGACGGTCGGCAAGCTCCTCCTGGACAACTTCCCGAGCCTCGTGGAAGGCTTCGTGGAGCTGGTCCAGAACGTGGCGGACTGGCTGACCGAGAACCTGAGCCCGATCCTGACGAGCGTCATCGAGGCGCTGGGCATCGTCGTTTCGACGCTGCTGCAGAACCTGCCGACGCTTCTGAAGGCGGTGATCCAGATAATCATCGCGGTCTGCTCGGCTCTGCTGGACAACCTGCCGCTGATCATCGAGACCATCATCGAGATGGTGCCCGAGATCATCGTCGCCATCATCGACAGCCTGCCGGTGCTCATCGACGGCATCGCGCAGCTGATCGTCAAGCTGGTGGCAGCGCTTCCGGACATCCTCGCGGCGCTCTGGGACGGCTTCAAAAAGATATTCTCGAAGCAAGGCGTCGAGAAGTTCAAAGAGATGGGCCGCAACTTGTTGGAAGGTTTGAAGGAAGGCATCATGGGCGCGGTGACGAGCGTACTCGAGGCCGTCTCGGGCGTCGGGAAGAAGCTCATCGACGGCATCAAAAAGGTCTTCGGCATCCACAGCCCGTCGACCGTTTTCGCCGGCATCGGCGAGAACATGGCGCTCGGCCTTGAGAACGGCTTTGTCGACACGATGCAGGACGCCAGGTCAAGCATCGCCGGAGCGATCCCGTCGAGCTTTTCAACCAGCTACAGCGGCTCAGCGAGCTACGCAGCCGGAAGCGCGGACGCTCTTCTGAGAGAGCAGAACCAGCTCTTGAAGGCCATCCTGCAGAAGGACACGAGCGTCCAGATCGGCGACGACGTCATCGGCAGAGCAAACGCCCGCTACGTGAAGAACCGCGGACAGATCATGAACGGAGGACTGGCCAATGCCTATTAACATCAACATGAAGCCGGGCTTCTTATACTTAGGAACGACGAAGACGCAGGCGGAAGGTCTGACGGCTTACGAAGTGCCCTACGCGGACTCGATACCGTTCACGACCACCTACCGTGCGCAGTTCCAAACTGTCGCGGACGGGTCCATCGTCGGCCAGCAGCTGGGCCGCGGAATAGCGACGCAGCAGGTGAGCTGGTCGGTCATGGACTCCTCGAAATGGACGGGGCTCTGCGGCTGGATCAAGACGAACGGGATGTGCTTCTGGGTGCACTACTTCGATTATACCGAGGGCGCCTGGGACACCCGCGAATTCTACGTGGAAGAGCTGGCCTGCGACCCCGTGAGGCCCGGAGGCGTCTCAGGAGCAGCGGGGAACCGCGGCAAGGCCATGTACTACAAAAACTGCACGATGACCCTCGTCGACCTCGGGAGGTGAGCCAGAATGAAAGGCGTGACACCGAACACCTCGCTCGCAGCTTACAAGGCAGCGATGGCGAAGGCCATCAGACCGCCGCAGCTCATCAAAATCCAGGTCGACGTCACCGCGGACAACACGAGCTACACCTTCCAAGCGGAGGACGTCGTGACGGCCTCGAAGGTCGACGACATAGACCCGCTGAGCAGAAGGCTCCCGACTCAGACGTTCACGTTCACAGCGGCTGACCCGACGAACAGCTTTGACCCGGCGAACCCCTCCGGGTGCTGGGCGGCGGAGCGCGGCGACAAGGTGACGGTCTGGCTCGGGCTCGACATCGGCGGCACGGACGTCTGGGCCGACCCGGACTACTACTACCTCACGGGCAGACCGGAGGCGGGAACCGGCACGGTCGTTTTTCAGGCGCAGGGCCGCATCGCAACCTTAGACGGGCACTGGTGGCAGGACTACGGGACTCCTCAGTACGCGACGGCCGTCGGGAACATCCTGACGAGCGCAGGCGTCGCGGCGGGCGACCGGAACGTCGACGCCTACGAGCTGAACCGGCGCACAGGCATCGCTTCAGAGAGCGAGCCGTGCACGCACGCAGAGGCGCTCCAGCGCTTCGCGCACGCTTCCGGGATGGCCTTATACTCGAGAGACGACAAGGTCTGCATGCAGCGCTGGTTCGACATCTCGAGCCCGATGGACTTCTCGGGGAACGCGATCGCGCTCCGGGACGTCATCCTGAACGGCGACACGGTCGTGAAGACCGACCCGGTGAAGACGCTCCGGGTGAGCGGCTACCAGCAGGTCATGGACACAACGACCGAGACCATCTGGGAGGGCGACATCTACATGGGCTCCGTCCTCTCGGTGCAGGGCTACCACTTCACATACGGAGGCGACCCCTTCTGGGACGTCAACATCGCGGTCACCGGAGGGCCGGTCCTCGCGCTTCAGACCATCGGCCAGTATGAGTGCAGCATCGCTCTGAGCGGTTCCGGAACGGCGCACGTCGTGATCACCGGCTCACCGATGGAGGTGGGCGAGGCGACCCGCGAGTTCACGATCGGAACGACCGGAGCGACGGAGGAGCTGAACAACCCGCTCATCGGCTTCGACGCAACGACGGCGATCATCCGGGACTGGCTGATAGACGACTACACCTGGTACCTCGCGCAGAGGGTCACCCACAGCGTGAAGCACAGAGGCACGACGCTCATCGAGCCCGGAGACCTGCTGACGCTCACGACTGACAGAGGGACGGTCAACGGCCTCGTGCTGGCGGTCAGAACAGACTACAACGGAGCGGTGAGCTCCACGCTAACGATAAAGGAGATCAGCTGATGATCAGAGGAACGACACCAACAAACACCTTCACGGTCGACATGGACCTCCGGGCCGCGGACGTGATCTATATCACCTACAAGCAAGGCTGCACGGTCGTCGTGGAGCGCACGAAGGACCAGCTCGACAGCATCACCGCGACAGAGCTCACGCTGACGCTGACGCAGGACGAGACGCTCAAGTTCAATCGAGCCCCCGTCAACACCTACCCGAGCTACACCGATTTCGTCTCGATCCAGATCAGGGCGCGGTTCTCGAACGGGCTGGCGGTGGCCTCGAACATAATCAAGACGACGGTGGGCGAGATCCTGAAGGACGGAGTGATCTGAGATGGCGGGCTTCAGAGCGACTTTTTCAACAGAACAGAACCTGAACGCTTCGTTCGGCGACAACGGTCTGAACCTTCGGACCGGCTTCGGAGACGTCATAGAAGCGCCGGGCTCGGTGCGCTACGACATCGAGCAGGAGCTGAGCGCGGAGGACCAGGCGAGGGCGCGGGCGAACATCGGAGCCGGCGCTGACATCTCTCCCATCCTTGAGATGGACGTGACAAATCTCGAGCTTTTGGACGGAGTGTTCTCGTATCTTTTCACGGCGACGAACGTCTCAAGCAGGGAAGAGCTCGCAGCGCTCAACCCCGCGCTTGTGCGGCTGCACTGGGACGGGGCTCTGCTGCTCACCCCGCCGTTCCGGAAGAGCATCACGGGAACGGTCCGCCGCAACGCGGAGGACTGGTCGTCCTATACTCTGGACTTCGGGGAGCTCGGCAGACTGAACAACGCGGGCGCGCTTACCGTCAGAATACCGATGGACTTCTTCGCGTATTTTACGGCGACAACCGCGGACGCGCTAACTCTCAGAGCATGGGCGCAGACGTTCGAAGCAGCCGCTCAGGCGCAGATGCGGACGAACATCGGAGCGGCCTCTGCCTCAGACCTTGCCGCGCACACGAGCGACACAGACATCCACGTCACGGATCAGGAGAAGGACGCCTGGGACGCGAAGTACGACAAGCCGGCGGGAGGCATCCCCGACACAGATCTCGCGGACAAGTACGCGGGCGCAGCTGTCGCAGGAGGCGCGGCAGTCAGAACAGCATCGATCCCGTTCGGAAAGGTCGACGGCACAAGCACGAGCACGGTCTACACCGCGACGGTTCCGGGAGTCACCGAGCTCCGGGACGGCGTGGCTGTTTACCTCATGAACGGGGTGGTGACCAGCGCCTCAGGCTTCACACTCAACATCAACGGCCTGGGAGCCAAGCCGGTCTACCAGACAATGGCGGCCGCGACACGAGTGACGACGCTCTTCAACGTCAACTACACGATGCTGTTCATCTACAACGAGGACCGCGTCACGGACGGCTGCTGGGACATGTTCTACGGCTACAACAGCGACACGAACACTATCGCATACAACATCCGGACGAACGCGACAGCGGGCAACGCGAACAGCGCGATCTACCGCTACGAGCTGCTCTTCTCGCTCCCAGACGGAACGCTGGAGCCGGCGAACAACGTCAGCAACAAACCGACGACCTACACGAAGGCGCTGAGCACCGAGAGCTTCATGGCGTTTGAGCCGATCTACTACTACGCGACGACGTCGAGCGTCGCGGCAGGAGCGGCACCGGGCGCGAGCTACCTCTACACCCAGTACAGCTCGGTGGACCTCCGGTACAGCTTCAACGCCGGGACAACCCTGACGCTCAACAAGCCGGTCTACATCCGCTGCACGCCTCAGGCGGACTGCCAGCTGAAGCTCGACGGCAACGACTGCCTCGTGCAGACGCTGCCGACAACCGCAGACGGGAAGGTCTACCTCTACCTCGGAAAGGCGTACAGCAATTACCAGATCTGGATGAGCCAGAACCACCCGATCTACGAGTACACAAACGGAAAGCTCCAGCTCTGGACGGGCTGAGAAATAAAAGAAAAAAGAAAAGAAGGAGACAAGAAAATGGTCAGAGTTTATTCATCCGGAGTCATTAAAGTGACGGCCGCAGAGCCGCTGGTCATCAAAAACGAAAACGCGGGCGGAAACTTTTTATCGATGGTCGTATATAGGGCGGAACAATCCATAGATGGGGAACACTTCACGGATGCCTTTAACAGTTTCACCGTAAAGGGGAGAAAAAGAGGAGATGCCGACGTTCCGAACATTAGCCACCTAAGAGAGCTGCCTTACATCATAACCAACCATTTTGATAACAACGCCGATGTGGTGAGCGCAGCGGATGACGAAGGTGGCCCTATTCAACTATCAAGAAACTCCGCTGCCGTAATTTTAGTAAACTCATCCGGTACACACAACGTGCCATCTACCCTGGTGTTCCCTTTCGTGGAGGCTTACGATGAAATAGAGATAACCGTAAGACTTCCCGAGGGCTACACAGCCGCGAGGATGACGTTCGCCGTCGATCTCTGTATCGATTAAAAGGAGGAAATAAAGATGGATGCTGTCGCTTTAGCTTTAGCACTCGGCGCCGGAAATGAGGCGCAAGCAGCAAACGCCGCAGCCGCAGCTGCGGCAGAAAAGGCAACAGAGTTCGCTCCGATGGTTCAGTCTTACGGAGGAGAAGAAGCGCCCTGGTTCGAAGCAAAGACCTCAATGAACGGCTTTTCCTCGGTGACGTACAAGGTCCGGCTGACCGAAATCTTCGAGGACGCAGATAGTCCAGAATACGCTTTTCGCGATCTTCAGGACGCCATCAGTGCAAAGATCCGAAACGGAGGGGACGCTCTGCTGATGGTTCAGGGCAGCGCAATCATGGGCGTCGTGAACCAGTCTCTCATCGTTGCGAAGTCGCTTTTGCCGCTAATTTTTACATCAGACGAGCCACGGTTTACTGGTTTTTTAGAGTCGAGGTTCACCCTTGACGCGACTGCCCTGGGGCTCGGCGTCATCGACTCAACGGACAAGGAGAAGTTCAACCTGACAACGGACCCGGACGCGGGCGCCGTGGTTATAGATGACACGACGTTCAGCGGTGGCTATTGCGCCTGGATCCCATTCACGTTCAGCTTCTCGTGACGCAATACAACGGAGGACCACGACCATGATGACAGCAAAAGAGTTCACCGAGAAGCTCCGCCGCACCGCGACGGAGGCGAAGACCTACTACCTTATGGGCGGCTTCGGGCAGAGGCTCATGAGCGGCGACCCGGACTGGTACAACAAGGACTACCAGTACAACAAAGACCACGCGAAGGAGATCAACGCCCACAAGGACACGACCCCGCTGACGTTCGGGTTCGACTGTGTTTGCCTCCTAAAAAGCGTCGGGCTCTGGCACTTCGAGGCTGACCCGTCAAAGCCCTTCGGCGGCGCGGTTTACGACAGCGCGACCGACTGGACCATCGAGCGGATCTCGAAGCAGTGCGCGGACCTGACGCAGGACTTCACGAAGGACCTGGAGCCGGGTGAGTTCGTTTTCCTTGAGGGCTGGGGACACGTCGGCGCCTACATCGGCGACGGACTGGTCGTGGAGTGCACGCCCGCCTGGAAGAACGGCGTCCAGATCACCGGATGCGCGAACCTCTCGAAGGACTACGACCTCAGCGGCTACCCGCTCCGGAAATGGACCTACCACGGGCACAGCGCCTGGATCGACTACACGAAGGCAGACGAGGGCGTCGACTGGGAGCAGGCGTACCGCGTCCTTTCGGAAGCCTACGGCGACCTTGAGGCGGAGTGCGGCAGAGCTTCCCGCGAGCTCGCAGCTCTCAGAGAACAGAACGACGAGCTGGCCGCGAAGATCGAAGCCATGAAGCAGACCGCGGCGTCAGACATCGCGGAGGCCGTGGCCGCAGCTACAGCTTCAGCAGCCGCCGAGCTGAACAAGGCGAAGAAGGAAGCGGCGGAAGCGAAGGCGAAGGCCGAGAAGGCCACAGAGAACGCACAGAAGCTCGCAGAAGAGCTCGAGACAGTAAAGACCTGCCTCGGAGCCGCGAAGGCCCTGGTGGCCAGATACAAGGCTCTGAGAGGGGACATGAACGGAGACGGGAAGGTCAACGCGAAGGACGCACTCTACCTTTACAAGCACACCATCGCGCCGGACCGCTACCCGCTCGCAGACATTGAGGAGATAGAGACATGACAGAAGAGATTATAGTGGCCATCATCGTCGGCGTGCTGAGCCTCGCCGGGACATTGATCGGCGCCTACTTTTCAAACCGCAAGAGCTCGGCGCTCTTCGCCTACCGGCTCGAGAAGCTCGAGGCGGAGGTCAAGAAGCACAACGAGGTCATCGAGAGGACGTACAACCTCGAGAAGGACATGGCGGTCGTGAAGGAAGACATCAGAAGACTGGAGGACAAACCATGAGCAAGGAAGAGTTCAAGAAGGAGATGCGCAGGAAGCTGACCAGCCGCAAGTTCTGGATCGCGGTCACCGGTCTCGTGACTGGCGTGATCATCGCCTGCAGAGGCAGCGCAGAGACAGCGGAGACGGTGAGCGGCATCATCATGGCCGCGGCGTCGGTCGTGGGCTACCTTCTCGGAGAAGGGCTCACAGACAGCGCCAGGGCGGGCATAGAGCAGAAGGAAGAGACACCCGAGCCGGAGCCTGAACCCGAAGAAGAGGAGGGCGAGGAACAATGAGAGAGACTCTTCTGGAGAAGCTGCGGGAACGCATCAGAGAGAAGCAGCGCGAGTGGTTCTGGAGACCGATAGAGGTCAACCCGGAGCCCGAGCCGATAATCCTCCCGGACGATCCGATCGAGGACTAAAAGAAAAGAGCGGCCGAAGCCGCTCTCTTTTTTTTGTTTCCGCCCTAAGGTAGGTCATCAATAGGAAAGGCGGGAACGTGACACCTTCGCAACCATTAGAGCGCGACCAGAAAGGAAAGTAAACGCGCGCGCTTTTGGAATTGACGAGGTCTGGCAGACCAAAGGCGGAAGCTTTAGAACATCGACGCCCCCCGCCTCATCGAGACGCCCTGCGGCGTCTCTTGCTATTTCAAAGGTGACACAGCCCTCCTCTTCTCCCGTGTAGTTCAGATCTAAGACTACGCGGTCGTCGAAGAGCCAGACGGCGCGCAGGAACACGCGCACCAGGGAGCTCCGCCACGTCGGGTCATTGACGTCACCGTCCCGGAACATCCGGAGCCAGGCGTCCACCGTCGCACGGTCGAAGGGCTTCACCATCTCCTCCTCTCGGGCTATCGCGTCCTCGAGCTGAGCCGCACGGTCGCCAAGCTCTGAGAGCGAGGCGCTCAGGTCTGACATCGTCCGGACGTCCAGCTCGACAGCCTGCATGTTCCGGAGGAGCGTCGAGCGGCGCTTCTCGACGTCGGCGAGCTCAGCCTTGAGCCGCGGGACGTCAGAGGTCTCCATCTCGGCCGCCTGGTGCTGCATAAACTGGTCGACGATCCACTCGAGCATCTCATCTGAGAGAACGCTGTCGACGAGCAGGGAGACAACGAGGTCCTCGATCCACTGCTTCTTCGCGTACTCCTTCCGGCAGCTGCCGCCTCTTCGTCTGTTGTTGCAGACATAATAATCATAATACGCGCCGGACTTCGACCGTCCGCCGCCCGCAGTCATGGGAGCTCCGCACTCGCCGCAGAAGAGCTTCCCGGAGAGGATGAAGTTCTGACCGGGAAGGCGCCGCGAGTTCGGGGCTCTTTTTCGTTCGTCTTTATTCATGTTTGCCTTCTCCCAGAGCTCCGGGGAGACTATCGCGGGGATGCCCTCCGGGTCTTCTATATCTTCGTAAACGTACAGCCCCTTATACTTCGGATTTTTGATAATGTTATAAATCGACGAGACAACGAACGGGCGGCCGCTGCGCGTTCTGAACCCGCGCTCGTTCAGGTCGCGGGCGATGGTGGCGGACTGCTCGCCGCCGGCATAGCGCTCGAAGATCTCCTTCACAACGGGCCCCGTCTCAGGATCTATTTCCCAGGTTTTGTCGGGAGCTTCCCGGAGGCCGAAGCAGATCTGCCCGAGGGTCCAGCGCTTCAGGGCGGACTCATAGAGCCCGCGCTTCACGTTCTCGGAAAGGTTTGCGCTGTAGTATTCAGCGAAGCCCTCGAGGACGCTGTCTATCAGAACGCCCTGGGCGCCCTCAACCATCGGCTCCATGACATACTCGAGGCGAACGCCGGCATGCTTCAGGCGGTTCTTGTAGACCGCGGCGTCGTACCGGCTCCGGGCGAAGCGGTCATGCTTCCAACAGACGATGACGTCGAAGGCTCCGGCCTCGGCGTCTTTTATCATCTTCTGGAAGGCAGGGCGGGCGTCCGAGGTCCCAGAGAGAGCGCGATCTGCGTACACCTCGCCGACCTTCATGCCGAGGCGCTTCGCATAAGCTCGACACTCGCGCACCTGGCCCTCGATGGACTCCTCGCGCTGACCGGC
>Ga0310786_10007352_pt1 | contig 14381 bp, 11 predicted proteins | sample AusTroGonzalo_MG_FD_203881 | JGI IMG/M metagenome (GOLD analysis project Ga0310786, IMG submission 203881) | Bovine rumen microbial communities from tropical cattle in Woodstock, Queensland, Australia - Gonzalo_03 (v2) (version 2) | ecosystem: Host-associated > Mammals > Digestive system >... | reverse complement strand
CGACCGCCCGGTCCTCGTCGAACCGGCCCGCCACCACTGCGACGGTGCGCGAGGGCAGGTAGTGCGACGCGATGTACCGGCGCAAATCGGCGGGGCGCATCGGGCCCAGGGACTCCGGCGTCCCCGCAACGGGCTCGCCGAGGCCGTTCCCTGGGAACAGCGCCTTCTGCAGATTCTCCATCGCCACGGAATCCGGCTCGTCGGAGTACATCTTGATTTCCTCGAGGACAACGCCCTTCTCCCGCTTGAACTCGTCTTCGGGGATTGTCGCGTTCAGGTACATGTCAAGGATTATGTCGACGGCCTCGCCGAGGAACTCGTGCGGGAGATGCGCGTAGTAGCAGGTCGACTCCTCGCCGGTGAACGCGTTGAAGTTGCCCCCCCGTCCCTCTATCTCGCGCGTGATGTCTATCGGGCGGCGCTTCCTGGTGCCCTTGAAGAGCATGTGCTCTATCAAGTGCGAGATGCCGGCGGTCCTGGCCGTCTCGTGGCGGGAGCCCGAGGCGACGAAAATCCCGAAGGCGACCGACTCCGCCTCGCACGGGGCGAGGACAAGCCTCAGCCCGTTGGTGAAGGTATGTACGATGGGGGCCGCCATGTCGTTCAAAGCGCAGCGACGTTGAGCTCCCTCAGCGTCGTGCGTCCGTCGTAGAGCGCCTTGCCGACGATGGCAGCGCGGAGGTTTGCGCGTTCCAGCCCCTTCAGGCCCTCGATGTCGTACGGCGAGCTGACGCCGCCAGACGCCGTGACCTGGCACATCGGCGCCGCGTCGCATATCGCGGCCATCTGCGTGAGGTTGGGCCCGCCGAGCATTCCGTCGGTCGCGGTGTCGGTGTATATGATGGACTTGACGCCGATCTTCGCCACGGCCGCCGCGAGGTCCGTCGCCTTCACGTCCGTGGTGTTCACCCATCCCTTCGTCTGGACAAGCCCGTTCCTCGCGTCTATGCCGACCGCTATCCTGTCGCCGTACAGTTCAACCGCCGCGGAGAGGAACTCCGGGTCGTCGAGCGCCGCGGAGCCGATTATGGCCCTCGCTGCGCCGGCCTCCAGCACGGCGCGGAGGGCGTCGCGCGTCCTGATGCCGCCGCCGACTTCTACCGGGCCGCCGAACGCCCGGATGACCTCCGCTATGACTTCCGCGTGCCTGGGCTCGCCGTCGAAGGCCCCGTCCAGGTCGACGACATGGAGCTCGCGCCCGCCCTCGGCCGCCCAGTCTCGGGCCTGCGCCACAGGGTCGTCACCGTAGACCGTCACGTCGTCGGCCCGCCCCTGCCTGAGGCGCACGCACTTGCCGCCCTTCAGGTCTATCGCAGGAAGCACTACCATGCCACACCTCCCGGGTTCACTCAGATGACCCCCTTCGAGGACGGTACGCCCTTCTCGGAGGGATCCTGCGCCTTCGCGGCGCGCAGCGCGCGGGCGTAGCTCTTGAAAAGGCCCTCGCACACGTGGTGAGCCTCGTCCCCGTAAACCTGCCTCAGGTGTATGTTGCTGCGGGATGCAACGCTGACCGCGCGGAAGAACTCCTCAACCAGCTTCACCTCGAAGTCCTTCACGAACATGTGCTTCATCGCGCACTGCATGACGAGGAACGGGCGCCCGCCGAGGTCCAGCGACGTCTCGCACAGCGCCTCGTCCATCGGTATCGACGCGAAGCCGTAGCGCACGATGCCCTTCCTGTCGCCAAGCGCCTCGTCAAGCGCCTGCCCGAAGACGAGCCCCACGTCCTCGACGGTGTGGTGGTAGTCTACGTCTAGGTCGCCCTTGGCCTTGACCGAAAGGTCGACCATGGCGTGCTTCCTGAGAAGCTCCAGCATGTGGTTGAAGAACCCTATGCCGGTGTCGATCTCGCCCTCGCCGGAACCGTCAAGGTCCAGCGACAGCGATATCCGGGTCTCCCTGGTGTTGCGCTCTACTGCGGCTTTTCTCATGTGCTCCCGTGCTTTCGTGCTCAGTAGACGTGGATGTATGTGTCCGCCTTCAGGCGTTCCATCCACGCCTCGTAAAGTCTTTTCGCCTCCGACGCCCTGACGGATGCCTCGACGTCTTCGTACGCCTCCTCGAGGGTGCGCACCCTGTCGCCGGACTCGGACTCCTTCCTGAGCAGGAAGCTCCATCCGTCGAGGTCGATCCAGCCGGTAAGCGACCCCTGGGGCGTCTTGGCGATCTCCGCGCATATCTCGGGCTTGAACACGTCCTCGGGCCTTACGTCCTTCCAGAGGCCGCCGTCCTTCGCGTGCCCGTCGGCCGAGTACGCGCGGGCTGCCTCGGCGAAGCCCTTGTCCCTGATCGCGCCGTCCACCTCGTCGCGCTTGCCGCGGTCGTCAGGCTTCAGGAGCATCACGGACACCGTGACCCTGGAGTCGGCGCGGTACTTCTCCGGGTGTGCGTCGTATTCGGCGCGCATCGCGGCGGGGGTCGCCCTGACGTTCTTGTCGACGGTGTTCCAGCGCATCGCGTTGACGATCAGGTCCTCCTTGATGCGGCGGCGCCAGTCGCCGTAAGTCAGCCTTTCTCGCGCCAGCGACTCCTTGAGCCTGTTGAAGTCGCCCCCGAAGACGTCGTCGACGATCTGCCGGACGCGGTCCTCGACGACCCAGTCCTGCATCGTCATCTTGGACGTGGACGAAGCCTTGAGGATGAGCTCGCGCTCGACCAGCCTGTTCCTGACCTCGTCGTAGCGCGCCTCGTCCTGGATGCCGCGGCGCCGCATCTCGGCGACGACGTCGCTTTTCAGGATCGTGGCCGTCCCGACCTTCGCCGCGATGCCGTCGACCTCCACCGCCGACGCGGACGCGGCGGCGGCGGCGAAAGCCAGTACGGTTGCTATCAGAGTCCTCATGGCCTTAGAGCATCGCGGCGATTCCGGCGCCGACCATTGGGGCGTCGTCCACCTGCGGCGTGATCGCATAGTGGACGTTGCGGGACTTGACGAGCATGGCGTCCAGTTCGCGCTTCACGGTCTCCGCGAACGGAATCGCGCGGGTCTTGTAGTAGGTCGAGCCGTCTGCGTTGATCGCGACGGGGGCGGACTCGTCCGTGCCCTCGCCGGACTTGATCACGAACGCCGCGAGCTGGATCGCCGTGAGCACGGCGGCGCGCTCGAAGACCGGGATGGCGAGCCGGCGCGCGGTCTTGGCGTCGTCGGGGTCCGCGAACACCGCGTCCAGCACGTTGTCGCGGCCGGGCTTCTTGAAGTTCGCGCAGAAGTTGTCGAGGTCCATCGTCTCCAGCGACCCGAGGCCGGAGACCGCGGCTGCGGCCTTGGTGGAGAAGAGCCCCTCCTTGGCGGCGGCCTTGAATATCTCGAGCCCGAGCCCGCCAAGGTACGCGCCCGCGATCTTCTTCTCGAGCCTGCCGAAGCCGGGGTTGCCGCTCTTCGCGTCCACGGCGTTGTCGAACGCGCTGTCGGGCGACTTGTCGAAGGAGCCGGACTCCGCGTTGATGATCATCGAGCCGTCCGGATCCAGGCCCTGCATCTTTAGGATGTTCCTGTTCTTCTCGACATAGGCGGTGTTCGTGCCGGTGCCGAGGATGAACCCGATGTACGAGGAGTACGTCTTGTCGCCCTCGGTGGCCTTAGCCGCTAGCAGCGTAGCCACCGTGTCGTTCACGACGGCGATGCCCTTGCCGCCCGTGCGCTTCAGCAGCTCCCTGCCGACGAACTGACCGACGACCTCTGGTGCCTCGATGTTCTTCGTCCAGCGCACAAGCCTGGCGTCCAGGTCGGACGTCGCCTCGGCCGGATAGGAGAAGCACCACCCGATCTTGTCCACAGTGGCCTTGCCGTCTAGGCGCTTGACCTCGTCCGCGAACGCCTTGTAGAACGTCTCCGCGTCGACTTCGCCCTTGGTGCCGGGCATGGGCTGGTTCTGCTTGTCCTGGATCGCAGGTGGAATCGTGACGATGCCGCCCCTGAAGTTGGTGCCGCCCGCGTCGAGCACTATAGCCTTCGCGCCCTGCGGGATCTTGCCGTTGACGCCGACATACGTCGGAATCATCATCAGCGATGACTTTTCGCCGCGAAGCCCCTTCTCCATCTCGGAAATGAACAATCCGAGCAGAGCCTGCCTGTCTATGTCGGCGGCGAGGGTAAATCCGTTTTCCTTGAGCAACTCTTCAGGAGTTTTCATCTGTGAGTCCTTTCACTATTGTTGTCCAGTCTTCTATTGAGAGCATTTCGGCTCGTGCGGTAGATTTTATCAAATCTTTGAATATGCTGCCAAGCTGTTTGCGGCGATGTTCAAACGCCCGCTTGGTAAAACTGCGGAAAAATCTGCGCTTTTCCTCGGAAAGCGCAACATTCCTGTCGTGGCGGGTCAGGGTAACGACGGTGGAGCCCACCTCTGGACGCGGCCAGAAGCAGCTTGCCGAGACTTTGCGCACAATTTTGACGTCATAGTCGAGCTGAGTCCACACCCCGGCGAGCGACCGCACTTTCGACCCTTCCTTCGCCGCAAGCCGCTCCGCTACCTCGGTCTGCAGAAGTGCAGTCATGCGCGGGATTCTGTGCGCTATCACCAGGTCCAGCATTATGCGCGTGCCGGCCTGGTACGGAAGATTCGAGACCATAGCGTCAAACCCCGCGTCCGCCCCGCCGTGCGCTATGAACCTAAGGGCATCGTCCGCGACGACTTCGAGCCCGCCGGGATCGCCAAGCGACTTCTTGAGCCTAGCTGCGAGCACAGGGTCCTTCTCGACCGCCGTGACAGATGCTCCGCGCGCAAGCATCTCCTCCGTCAGCACGCCTAGGCCGGGGCCGATCTCCAGCACGCGCGGCGACTCGCCAAGCCCCTCGAAGCCCGCGTCGACTATTGCGACAAGGGCGTTGCGGTCGACGAGGAAGTTCTGCCCCAGCACCTTGTTGGGATGGAATCCGCTCTCTATGCACCACGACTTGACCTGACTCGGGCTGGTTAGGTTCATGTGTCAGAATATTCTGTCCAGTATCTTTATGTAGCGCCACTTGGGGTCGTCGATGGGACCGTCCACCTTGAACTCCAGAAGGAGCTTCGTGAACGGCAAGGTAACGGGATGGACAATTTTCCCCATAATGGTCTCTTTCTTGAGGAACTGGACCCTAACCGAGAAGTCAAGGTTGTCGGCCACCATGTCGTACCGGCCCCAGCCCTTCAGCGAGACCAGCCCGCCCTCGATGTAGACGTTGTCCGACGCGAACACTCCGTTCGTTATGGTGAAGTCCGTGGACGCCTGCGTCTGGTTGACGAGGAACGACACGCCCGGTATCTTCTCCGCCAGCTGCTGCGTCAGCCCTGCGAAGAGCTTCATCTGCGCGAGGTGCCCGTCCGTGATCTTGAACGAGCCGCGCCCGTTAAGCGTCGACATGTCCCCGAATCCCGCCTGCCCCGTGAGCACCATGTCAAGGTCGACCTTGCCGTTCCGCTCGCCGAGGTCGAAAGTCAGCATGTCTGCAAGCTCTTCGAGCGACCCCCCGTCGTATTTGCACTTAAGGTCGAAGCGCGCGTCGCCTTCGAATCCTGCGAAGTCGATCCTGTCCTTCCAGGCAACCGCGCCGCCTGTCTTGCCGGTCGCCTTGGCATCCACCTCCAGGACGTCGCGCCTGAAGAGGCAGTCCGCCTTCAGGTTGTTAACCCGGAAGCCATCCACAGCGCCGTGCACCAGGGAGACAGTGCCGGAGACCGCGTTCGCGCCAAGGTCGTCCAGGCCCGTGCCGCTCGTGCCTTTCATGACGATGTGCGGGGGGGCGTCGCACTTCAGCAGCTTAAGGTCCGCCGGGTCGATCAGGCCCACCATCCTTACGACATCCTCAAAGGCAAAGTCGCTCTTTACGTCGAACTCGAGCCTGGTCGGACCGGCCGAGTCGTCCACAACAAGCCATCCGCTGAACTTGTGCCCGTCGGTGTCCAGCGCCATCGGAAGGTTCACCTTGACCCTGAACGTGCGGTTCGTATCGCCCAGCCTGGACTGGACGTCCAGCCCGCCCTCCGCCCGGTCCATTGCGACGCCGTTGTACCGGCCCATCTTCGGGCGCAGGTCTATCTTCAGGTCCAGGTTGCCTGTCGGCAGGTCGACCTCCACCTTGACGCCTGACGGAACAGGCTCCGTGACCTCCGTGAACGCGTCTACGTACGGCAGGGAGCTCGGTATGTCCATCACCTCGAGGAACGGACGCACCTGGCTCTGCTTGACTTCGCCCCTCAGCTCGCCCACGGCCTTCTGAGTGTCGAGGTCCATCGTGAAGTCGCCCCTGAGCCTCGTGCTGCAGTCGCGGTCGGGCAAAGTCACGGAGACGTCCTCGAACTGCAGGCGGCGGCAGTGGCAGATGACGCGCGCCGAGAACTCCTCCGGGCATATCCCGAGGATGGACGGGCTCTCTAGCTCAAGGCGGAACTCCGGCAGGTCCGGAAGGTCAAACTCCAGCGGCTCCGGCTTCGGGACCTCCGTCATCGGCTCGTAGTAGACGTCCGGCAGCCTGAAGTACTCCGCCCCTACGATCCGCACAGTACGCCCGAAACAGTCGATGAGCGCAAGCCTGGCCGCGACGATCGGGCGCTCGAGGCTGTCCGACTTCATCATGTCGTACAGCCGGACGCCGGAGAGCCTAAGCCCGTGGCGAAACCCGAACGCCGCTGAATCGCAGCGAACGAGATACCTGCTCGAAGATGCGCAGTCGGTTATCTTGCCAATGACAAACGAAGGGAGTCGCTGTTCGCGGAAAAGCAGGCTCAGCAAAAACACGAAAAGGCAGACGAACAGAACCGCAAAGACCGCAAGAACGACCTTGGCCGCCCTCCACATGAGTTTCAAGAATCTCTTCACCTTTGCCGCAACCTCGAGACGCCCTTTACGGTTTGGCAGCCCCTAGGAGAGTCGAACTCCTCTTGCCTGGATGAGAACCAGATGTCCTAGCCGATAGACGAAGGGGCCGTGTTTTTGGTGCACCCGGTGGGATTTGAACCCACACACCTTGCGGCACCAGAACCTGAATCTGGCGTGTATGCCAATTTCACCACGGGTGCTACGGGCGCATAGTATATCATAATTGACGCCGCGCGCGCAAGGGGGAAAATGCCAAAGTTTCGCGCCGGGGGCGACTAGTTGCGCTCAACGGAAACGACATAGGGCTCAGCCTGGACATGCCACATCCTCTCGCGCAGCTCCGCGATGCGCTTTTCGCAGTTCTCCTTGTCGAGATACTTCTGCTTGAACTTGGGTATCATCCCGGCATAGAGGTCATAATAGCGCATCATACTGGGATTCTGCTTGTACGCGCCAATCCACTCGTCGTACTTCTCGAGGCAGCTGTCTAGGCTCGTGACGTCGCCGCCCAGCCTTCTCACCTGGTAGAATGTCTGCGCCAGTACGCGAAAGCCGCTCTGCTCGGCATGGAACGACGACATCGTCGACCACGCCTTGCCGGCCGCCCTGAGCGACGGGGAATAGCGCTTCTCGTCCGTCGTCGTGACGTTGACGCCGTCCGCCAGCTCCTTCGCCGTGAACGTCCCGTAGGCGACATCGCCAAGGCGCAGGGTCCACGACCCCTCCGGAAGGCCGACGATCCTGACGACCTCGCGGTTCCAGCCGTCCGTCAGCGGCCATACCGAATCGGCGACCGCATACTCCCGGCACGTCGGATAGGGGAGGCGGCTGGGCTTGTAGACGAACGTGCGATTGCCGGACGACGCGTCGAACGTCACCGTGCCGACGGCATCATCCTCTCCCACAGCCCTCAGGACAAGAGCCGCTATCAGCAGGTGCCCTTCGAGGCCGGGATGGACGCGGTCCCTCAGGAAGTTCTTGTCGAGGTTCGCCTTGAGGATCGGGGCGAGATAGTCGTAGAGCTCGACGACCTGGGCGTTCTCCGCCGCCGCAATCTCTCTCGCCTTCGCGGCAAACGACTTCAGGCCCGGGTCGTCCGTCCCCGGATGGTTGACGACATTCGTAGAAGACGTGTACTGGTCGAATGGAGTAGGCGTCATGACGACAGGCACGGCCCCAGCCTCGCGTACCTTGCGGACGAGGGCGACGAGGTTCGTTTCGTACGTATGGGTGAGCTCCGCCCTCCGCTGGAGCTTTTCCGGCGTATCCGGCGGCTCCCAGCGGGCGTCGCGCGCCACGTCGTTCATCCCGAACATGATGAACACGCGGTCCGGCTTGAGCGGTGCGACGTCCCAGTCGTAGCGTACAAGCCCGTGGCTGGCGCGCTGGCCGCTTACCCCTGCGTTGTGGAATGTCACATTCGCCCCCGGATGCCGCAACGACCAGAACAACTGCAGGTCCGCGACGTACCGTCCGCCATGCGTGATCGAGTCGCCGATGAAGACTACGGTCTCGCCGTCCTTAAACGGCGTGACGTCGGAGGCGAACCCGGCAAGCGCCAATACGCAGGCGCAGAATGCGAAAGCATGTGTTTTTTTCATCTGTTTGCTCCAGCCCGCCCCTCCGTCAGGGCAGGACCTTGAAGTCGGGCATGTAGCCGTGTATGCGGTGGGCGCGGAACGCCTCGGCGTACTTGCAGCCGCTCTGGATGCCGCGGAACCGCGCCCACACGCGAGCCTCCTCCGCGAAGTCGGTGCAGCCGAACTCCGCCATGTACGGGAACTGGCTCTCGTGGAAGTAGATGCCCTTCAGCTTCTCGTCGCATTCATCCGTGATGTCGACATATACCTCGGGCAGGAAGTTGATTCCGTAGCTCGGCTCCCAGTAGAAGAGCGACACCTTCTTCGAGCAGGGCTTCTCGTGCGACTGCTGGTTCTTGCCCGGCAGGGAGAGAAGCATCTCGCGGACGAGCTTCGAGGTCATCGCGTGGTCGGTGGACTGGTCATCAGGATAGTGAGTGAATATCACGTCCGGATTGGCCCAGCGCATCGCGTCCAGCACCTGCGTGCGCGTCTCGTTGGTGTCGAGGAGCCGCTCGTCGTCGTTGCGGAGGAACCGCACCTCGGCGTCGTAGAGAGCTGCCGACTTCATCATCTCCGCCTCCCGGACGCGGCCGATCTCCTCGACGTCCGTCATGACGTTCGAGCCGGTGTTGCCGCTAGTCGTCAGGGCGATGTATATCTTGTGGCCCTGCTTCTTGTACTTGAGCAGAGTTCCGCCAACGTTGAGTTCAATGTCGTCCGGGTGTGCGCAAAAAGCGAGAATGTTCATTTTTCGTTTGCCTTCCTTGGTTCGTCATGTTGGGTTTTGCCTAATTATACCAGAGAAGCACTATAGAAACAGGCAAGAACATCACCTACTTTTCGGCAACAAGGCATGCGCGGCCGGGCTTTTTGCCACATAAGCCGCGGACTGGAATCCCGTCATTACCGCTGCGGCCGCGAGTCGTCCAGCTTGCGCTCCAGGTCCGCGGCACGGTAGATGCACGCGCCGAAGTGTCGCCCTACGTGCCGGTTCTCGGAACCATCGGAATCCTTTTGGTCGCGGCTTGTCCCGTGTGCGGTCCAGATTCCGCCGTCGACGACGAACAGCCCCTCCGCGGACATCGCCTCGACCCTCGCGGCAATTGGGACAATGTGCGGGAACTCGGCGTTCTCAGACTGGCGCGCGAGGTCCTTCACGTCGACGGCAAAAGTGCATGACTTGTGCGGCATGACCGGATCCCGGCTGTAGCCATAGCATCCGAAGAGCATCTTGTCCCCACGCAGGCAGATGGTCTGGACGCCGAGCATCGTCCACCCGCTCTCTATCGGACGGCACTGCACGAACTTGAAGTCCTCCGTGTACTCGAAGACGTAGTTGTACCTGCTGTGGGTCGGCGTGCATGAGACAATCCAGAACCTGCCGCCATACCATTCGAGTCCGTTGTTGCACCATATCGTCTGCGGCGTGGGGTAGACCTTGACTCGCTCGAGCCTATCGGGCTCGAACACCCAGACCTCGTCCCCGCGGCGAACCCCCTTCTCGGCCATGCGGTTGACGCCGACGTATATCCTGCCGTCGTGCCAGCAGAGGTCGCCCATGTGGAACTTGTCGCTGTACCTCGCCAGCTCCCTGCCGGCCTGGTCCGTCTTCACGAGGTCGTAAGTCATCGACCAGTAGATGTTCGTCCCGTCCGTGCACACGCCCTGGATGTGCCCGCGGAACTCGTCGCTGCCGAGCCTCACCTCGTTCGGCATCTCGGCGTAGGCGGCGAACGAGAAGACGAGCCCGAGGACTTTGATCCCCATTGAATACCCTGTTTTGGCCATTGTCTGGATTCCTTTCTGTCTGGAAGTCAAAAGCGCTACGCATTGACGAACGCCCGGGTGCGTCGTGTCCGCAGTCGGGGTTCGCGAGATTCCCTCATCTTAGCTTGACGCGGATCACGACGGCCTCGTTCGCCAATTCGTCGGCGGGGATCCCCATCAGGTGAAGCGAGGGCTTTGCGTCGGGCGTGTTCCATTTCCACGGCGCCATCTCGACTGCCGCCCGCAGCCGCGTTCCAGTGTTCAGGACAACCGCCTCTTCCGGCAGCTGGTCGAACTTCGGCAGGAACACGCCCGTCGCCATCACCGGCTTGCTGAAGTGCAGGTAGACGTCCCGTCCGCGGCGGGTGACCGCCATGTCCTCAGAATCCGTCAGGTTCGTGTCGACCTCTACGTCGCGGAACGACTCGCGCACCCTGGCGTACCAGCGCCCGACGGACGCCATGCAGGACTTCGCCTCTTCGGGAATCGTCCCGTCCGGCTTCGGCCCGACGTTCAGGAGATAGTTCCCGCCCGTCGAAAGATTGCGGTCGATGCTCCGCGACAGATAGCCGAGCGTGCGGTAGTCCTCGTTGACGCGATAGCCCCAGCTGTTCACCCCGACCGCGTCGCACGCCTCGACGTGGCGGTTGCCGAGAGCCCATTTGTAGTCGCGTTCCGGCGTTGAGTAGTCGCAGGTCTCCTTGTTGCCCCATCCCCTGTCGTTCACCATTATCCCAGGCTGGAGCTTCCGCACCATTTCGTCCATCTCGGGCAGCTCTATGCCGGTCGGAATGTCCCAGAAAAAGCAGACCGCCTCGCCGTAGTTCGTAAGCAGCTCCGTCACCTGCGCCTTGACGTAGGCGACGTACTTGCCCATGTCCGGCACGTCTCCGGGCTGCAGCGGGATCTGGTGGGAGCTCTTGTCGTTGTAGGCGTTAGGGTGGTGCCAGTCTGGGTTGGAATAGTAGAAGCCGAGCTTCATCCCGCGTCGCCTGCACGCATCGGCGAGCTCGCCGATGACGTCGCGCCTCGCGGGCGTGTTCGTCACCTTGTAGTCCGTCGTCTTCGTGTCCCACATGCAGAACCCGTCGTGGTGCTTAGCCGTTATGACGATATACTCCGCCCCGGCGGACTCCGCCACGTCTATGAAATGGTCGGAGCTGAACTTCTCGGCGGAAAATCGGTCTTTGTACTTCTCGTATTCCGCACGGGGGACGCCATAGCGGCACTGCTCCTGCTCGTGAAGCCCGCCGACCGAGTAGATGCCCCAGTGGACGAACATGCCAAGCCGCCTGTTGAAAAGCCCCTGCCCGTCGGCGAAGGTTGCAGAACGGCACGCACACGAGCACGCGACCGTCGCGGAAAGAAGCAATGTTCCTTTGATCCTCATCGCTGATTCCAGATGCACGCGATTACCGGAATATTATGGCCATGCCCCTTACCTTCAGGACGGAATAGACGAAGCGGCCCGTCTCCTCGTCCTTGCGCTTCTTGACCTTGCAACCAGAGCCAAACGCAATCGACTCGTCGTCTTCGCGCACGGTGAGGACGTCCTTGTATCCACCAGCCGCGAGCGCGCCGTAGACCATGAGCGTCGCCCCGTCCTCGCACGTGACCTTGCCGAGCGACATCCCGGCCGAAGTGATCCGCACCTCGCCGGATCCCGTCACCGCCAGGGTCCCCTCCGAGACTATGGGGTTCTCAAACGTCAGCCTGTGCCCGCCTGTCGCGAGCGTCAGCGTCGAGTGGTCGTCCAGGTCGAGGCTTGCCCCGCCGCCAAGAGTCCAGCTGGCGTCGCCGGCGCCCCCCGTCCAGACGTTCGGATCAGCGAACGCACCTACCGCAAACAACGCGAAGACGACGGCCAGAGTCGATTTCGTGAAACGCCATGCAATATCTGTGTTTGTCATTGCCGAGCTTCCCTTCTCTGCTTTTACGAGTTGTGCTTATAATTTTACCTCATTTTTTATACCATGTCAACACCATCGCCTTCAAACACGGTATAGATGGGATGAACATGGTGTCAATTCCCGTGAGTTGTTTACCTTACGAAAATTGCGAGACCACCATTGGTGCGCCGCCAAATCCGGACGATCTTTGGCAAGGCGTCGCTAGCCCACTTATTGGAAGCTAATGACTAGCCCCATGGGCTGGCATTTAAAGGCAAGGAAATCCTGCTTCAGGGCATTGTCGTACTCCGCGGCAACCCACTCCGCCGAAGAGACGCATTCACGAATCCGCACCTCGTCGATCTCCCCCGAGAAATTGGAGGCCGTGCCCGAATCCGCATTGGTAAAACCGCCTATCCCGAAAACATATCGCGGGGTCGTAGTTGTAATATCCAGCTGAGTATTGCCCAAATGCTCATCGGGAATGTGGACAGCGTCAAGGTACGCCTTCGAGTTGGCTCCGTTGTAGACTCCCGTGACGAACTGCCAGGTGTCCTTCTTGCAGCGGGAATTTGCCTTGGTCTGCTCTTCGGCTTCGTCTTGCTTCGGGTTCTGGAACGCGATGTAGTGGCCAGTGTTGTAGCCGTCCCCCATCACGACACCCTGGTACCAGTTAAAGAACAGATTCGGCAGCTGGTTGTCCGTTCCGCAGGTCCAGATGCGTCCGCTGGCCTTGTCGCAGTCCCAGCGGGCGGTTGGATACCGCGTCCAGCAGGAGACGGAGAACGGCAGGCTAAAGAAATAGCCAGAGCCCTCCGCCAGCATCGGGCTGGCGCCATAGATGCCGACCGCGGCGCCCTGCGCACCGGGAACGGACGCCGGCGCGGTTGCGACCGGCATGGCGTGATATACCGGCTCCGCCGAATTGGCATAGCCGCCTATCGTCGAGTCGTAGCGATCGAAGTGCCAGACAAACCGGTAGCCGGCCGCCGCCCAGACCTCCGAGCCGGAAACAGCCGGCAACAAGGTCGCAGGGGTCTTCCGCCGCCAGCACATCTTCAGCACGGTTTCACGCGTCAGTACCGGCACGCTGACATAGAGAATGGATTCGCCAGAAGAATTCCACAGCGAAACCTCGTGGTTGAGTACGCAGCCATCCGCGTCAAAGAAGCGGATGTCAGAGCCGTCCGAGGCGGCTTCGGCATAGTCGAAGCCGTATTTGTTGCCCAACGACAGCTTCACCATCAGCGGGAAGTTCGTAAGCGCCACCCCTGCCGAAAGACCCGTGGCCGTAATCGTACAGCATCTTTCCAGGTTGCGGAACTGCGGCACCTTGGGGGTGACGAACACGACGCTACGTGCGTTCTCGTATTCGGCCCGCGCCCAGGCGACCGACGATTCGCAGCCGCGAATGCGGATCTCGTCCAGACATCCGGTGAAATTGCCGTTGTTATCGGCGGCCGCGTCCGTCCAACCACCCAGACCGAATATTGTATGCGGCGTAGTGAACTTGTTTACCGCGGTTGGGCTACTCATGATTTCCTTTCCGTCAATGTCGCACTTGGTGGAGCCAGTGCCGTAGACTGCGGACAAATGCTGCCATACCCCCCGCCGACAATGGTTGGTGCCGATCGACATGTAGTTGCCGTCGCCCATGACATATTCCTGCTGGAAGTTGAAGAAGAGATTGGCTCTATTGTAGGACTCCGTCGCCGTTCCCGTAGTCCAGATTCGGCCGCTGTTCTTCTCGACCTGGTTGGTCGGCATGGAATAGTATGTCCAGGCGGAAACGGTAAATGGCTTGGTAATCGACATTCCCGCGCCTTCTGCAACCAGCGGATGTGTCTTGGCGATGTCCACCGCGCCACCTGCCGCACCCGCCACCACATCGGGGGCGGAAATCCCAGAGCGCGAAACGGCGGTGAAGTCGTCGCGCGCCGAGTTCTTGAACCCGTCCGAGTACTGGTCGAAGTGCCAAACCGCCTTGTAGCCGGCGTTCGTCCACACGGCCTTGGCGTCAACGGCGGGCAGATCTGCGCCGGACGACGATTTCTGCCAGTGCAGAACCAACGACATGCCCGCCCGCAGCTGCGGCACCCCCACGTAGACGATGGATTCGCCCGACGTGTTCCAAAGCGCGACCTCGTGGTTGAGCACCGTTCCATCCGGCAGGCAGAAGCGGATGTCGGAGCCATCCGCGGCAACGGCGCCGTAGGTGAAACCCGATCCGTCGCCTTCCGAAAGCCTGACCATCAGCGGGAAATTGTCGAGGTTCACCGACGACCTGTAGTTGACGCGAAATTCACATGACTTCTCGAGCGGCAACACCGCTTGTGCC
>Ga0310786_10007351_pt1 | contig 14382 bp, 1 predicted proteins | sample AusTroGonzalo_MG_FD_203881 | JGI IMG/M metagenome (GOLD analysis project Ga0310786, IMG submission 203881) | Bovine rumen microbial communities from tropical cattle in Woodstock, Queensland, Australia - Gonzalo_03 (v2) (version 2) | ecosystem: Host-associated > Mammals > Digestive system >... | reverse complement strand
CGGCACTTCGACGCGGACGAATCGCGGAACGCGATTGCCGCCATGGAGGGATTTCGTGGTCGCGCGTAGCGCCAACACACGCCAGCAAGACTTTAGACGCGAGACGCAGACGCGCCCAATGACTATCGGGTGCGACGACGCTTGAGGGCGAGGCCGGCGAAGCCAAGCATGAGCAGCAGGCCCGATGAAGGCTCCGGGACAACCGATGCGAACGAGAACACGCCCGCGCCAGACGCCGACATGTCCGAGACCAGGCTCTTGTTGCTGTCAAGCGTTTCGCGCGACACTGCCTGCCACGCCACGCACTTGCCGTCATTTCCCCAAAGCTCCAGCAGGAACGACTCGTACCCAGACCCGGCAGGATCCGCAAAATACGAATATATGGGACCGCTAAGCGAATTGTCACTGTTGATGTTGTAGTTGTAGCCTGAATTGGTGCCGGCAGTGACGAGGAACTGGCCTTCGGTTTCGGAAGACCAGGTCTCGAACCGAGCCGTGTGGTCGTCGATATCGCCGGGACGTACAGTCGCAACGGAAAAGTTCGCGTCGCTTCCGTCCGGCAATTTGGCATTGTCCACAGTCCAGTACATGTAGCCCGCGCGCACCTGCGTAATCAGGAAAGCCGCGACCATTCCCGCCAGAATGCTAGTTTTCATCTTGTGTTCTCCCTATGTGATTGATTACCACTCGATAGATCCAGTGTTTCCACCGTTGACGTACCAGAAGCCCTGGCCGGCAGGCACGGTGGCGTTGGTCACGCGCACAGGAACGGCAACGGTGATCGTCCTTCCTGCGAACGTGACCTGCTGTTCCTCCGCGGAGCTGTAGCCCCAGCTGCCGTTCTCGAATGTGTAGGTCTTCGGTGCGCCGTCAGTAGGCACCATCACAGTATCGCCGGTTCCCGGGTTCGGGAACAGCGTGTTGAGCGACACCGCCTCTGCCGTTGGGGGCGCGACAAGGTTGTAGCCATCGCCCAGCACGGTCTGCACGCGATTCGTCACATACAGGCCAACCATGCAAACAGGTCCAGACCCAGCCGAATCGCCACGTTTCAGCCAGACGCCCGACCCGCGCTCCAGAAGCTTCACGTCGGGGAGAGGCGACTCCGAGCTGCCCATTCCGCCTTCGAAATCGACCTTGTAGGTGGTCTGGCTGACCCAAGCGCCGGACTCGTACTTCCATGCGTCGTACACGCTCTGCGCCGCGTTGTAGGAGAAGAGCATGTCGCCTTCGGAAATGCCGGCTCCGCGCAAGTAGTCCGACACCTTGACCGCACCACCGTCCGCAAGGGAGCCCCAAGGCACCGAAACGACCGAAAGCTGCGATGCCGACGAGGCCCTCAGCACGCCTACGGTGTTTGTTGCCTCCGCGATGGACGAGCCCTCGGCCGTCGTGAAGTGCACGCGCACCTTGTAGAGGCCGTACTCACCTTCGTCAAGCGAGCCGAAGTCGATCGACCCGACGTCCGTGCGGTCATCGCTCTCCGTGCCTGCCGACACGTCCGCGCCGGCCTTGGATACCCTGTCGAGCGAGTAGGTCACGGTCAAGCCGGCGTCCGCCCTGGGCTCCTCAAGGGAGATCGTCACCTTGCCGGCATCCGACACGCCAGTGACGGCTAGCGCGGAGTCCCTGTTGAGCACGTAGGCCTGCCACCTCTTCATGCCCAGGGCCGGATCGACCTCCTCGAGTTTGGCCTCGACCTCCTGAACGGTCTGCGCACCAGGCACGTTGGCCGCCACCCAGTCGTCGGACACATTCACGACGGAGTTGGTCTCGGCGCCGCCAGCGGCCGTGAGGGACACGTGGTAATTTCCGCGCACCACCGCGCTGTAGACGTTCGTGGTGCCATCGGCCACGGCGCTCAGCATCCATCCGTCCTTCACGGAAACCATGTCGACGAGATCCATGTCGCTGCGGAACACGGTCGTCAGGTTGGTTATCGCGAAGCCCGCGCCCGCACCGGCCGCAAAGCCGTCGTACGCGCCCTTGGAGAACATGAGTTCGCCAGGCGGGAGGCCGATCTCGACGTCGAGCGGCACGTTGGCCGAGAACAGCGTAATCGTCTCGCCGTCGCACGCATTCTCGAATGCGTTGGTAAGGGTGGTGTAGAGGGGTTCCGTGCGCGCCGGGCCCGAAAGGCGCGACTCGCAAGGACCGATGTATGCCACGTTGAAATCGTCGTCCCAGACCAGTCCGACGTCATCTCCGCCGATCGGATCTTCGGCGGACGCGCTTTCGAACACCTTGATGGAGATGTTCTCCGTCCCAGTGGGCTCGTCTTCCTCCCATGTGAAGATCGGAGTTCCGAGCGCCGTCTGTCCCTCCGTGAGGAGAACCGTCACGTTCACCGCTGTCACCTGCTCGCCGAGCGCCACGGGGTCGGTGACATTGCGCAGGTCGAGGATGAGCGGGAGCTGGTTCCCATCTTCATCCTTGCCGAGCTCGATGTCCTTGATGATGCCCGCGTCATCCGTGTAGACGATCGTGCCGGAGAGCGCATTGCCGTTGCCGTTCACCGTGAAGTTGGAGTCCTCGAACGTGAACGTGTCGGGCAGGACGGTGTCCGTCAAAAGGCCGACTTCGACAGGCGTATTGTCCGTGTCAAGGCCATCGTAGCCCATCGTAGTGGAGACTTCCATGATGTCCTTGCCGTAGTCTATGATCTCGTTCCACCCGAGCGGCGACGCGCCGGTGAATGCGTATGCCGATCCGTCGCCAAGCGTGAGCGTGTAGGGGATGAAGCGCGACGGCACCTGCATTTCGTCAAGAGTGTCCTGGACGAAGTCAACGCCGTAGTCGCTGACCAGGTTGCCGACCATGCCGACGAGCAGCAGGTCGTTGCCGATGTCGACGTTCGCGGGATCGTTGGGATCGCCAGTCAGCTCGAACTTCACGTTGCCGCCGTTTTCGTCAACGAGAATGCCGGTGAACGGGAACACGCCGGAGGTCTCGCCTCCCGTGCAAGCGTAGAAACCGTTGGAGACGACTAGCGACGCCCCGTTGTTCAGGCGGATCGCCGCGCCGTAGCCTGCGCCCTGCTCAAGCATCACGCCATCGGCGTCGCCGCAGATCTCGCCGCCGTTCAGGAGCCTGACGTTCTCGGTGGTGATGTTCACGCCGGAGTTGTCCGCGCTGATGAGGAACGTGTAGGCGTGCGACTCGTCGCCGTCGAGCTCGATGTTCCTGAAGGTGATGTCACCCGTAGCGATCTTGAACATGTTCGTACTTCCGACCCATGCATTGACGACGTCACGATGCGACTCAACAGGTGTAGCCTTAATCGTGTGGCCAGCGCCGTCGATGACGAGGTCCTGCTTCGATATGAACTGCGTTCCGGTGAAGTTCACGATGTTGGTCATCAGCGTCACCGTGTCGCCGCTGTCGGCGGCAAGGGCAATCGCGGTTGCGAGCGAGGTGTATATCGGGTTCTCGTGCGTAGGACCGGTGAGACGCGCCTCGCACGGCCCGATGTAGGCCACGCCAAGCTCGGCGTCCCAGACGATCGACGCCTCCATCGGATCGCCCGTCGCGGGATCCACGATCGGATCGCCGGCCGCGTCGACGATCTCAACCTTGATGCCGGATTCAAGCGACGCGGCAGCCTCTTCGCTCTCGCCTTCCGTGTTCCACGTGATAATCGCCTGGCCCAGCGTGGTGGCCTGCTCCTCCGTCACCTTGACGGTGACGTTCGTGGCGGCGATGGCAGTGCCGAGGTTGATGGAGTTGCCGGCGCTCAGCCCGGTCATGTCGAGGACCAGCGGCGCCGCTTCCGTGCCGAGCACGACGTTCTCCATCGTTCCCGCGTTGTCCGTGTACTCGATCGTGCCGGAGAGCGCGTTGCCGTTTCCGTTGATCGTGAAGTTGCTGTCTTCGTAGGTAAACGCGTCCGGCAGGACGGTGTCCTCGAGAAGGCCAACCTCCACCGGCGTGGTGTCCTTGTCCATCTCCATGCCGAGCGACTCGGAAACGTCCATGATTTCCTTTCCGTAGTCGATGATGTCGTTCCACCCGAGCGGCGACGCGCCGGTGAACGCAGTCAGGTCGTTGTCGCCAAGCTTGAGCGTATAAGGCGCGAAGCCTGCGGGGACGTTCATCGCGTCGAGCATCTCCTGCACCACTTCCTTGCCTTCCGGCGTGGAGACGTCCATTGCCCCCACCATGCCGACAAGAAGGAGGTCCTTTCCGATGTCCACGTCTACGTTGTCATCGAAGTGGATGCCGCCGCTCTGGTAGAGGAGCGCCGTGAACGGGAAGATTCCGCCGTCCGTCTCGCCGCCATACGTATCGGCGTGGAAATCGCCGTTGACGAGAACATTCGCGCCGTCCACCTGGACCGCCGCGCCGTAGCCGACGCCGCCAGTGCCGCTCGAATCGGCCTCGCCGCCATGCAGCAGTTCGACGTCCTCGAACGTAGTCGTGCCGTTCTTGGCCTGGACGAGGAAGGTGTAGTAGTGCGTCTCGCCGCCGTCGAGCGTGATGTTCTGGAACGTCACGTTGCCGGACTGGATGACGAACATGTTCCTAGCCCCGCCCCAGCTTTCGATTACGCCGCGCGGCTCCGTGTTCTCCGCCGCGGTGATCGAATGGCCGTCGCCGTCGATGGTGATGTTCTTGCTGCGGAGCTCGAACGTGCCGGACACGTCGGTGATGTCCGTCAGCAGCACGACCGTGTCGCCGCTCTCGGCCGCTTCAAGCGCGCTTTCCAGCGTCTCGTACTTCTCGTCGCCGATCTGCGCCACGTACGCGCCTTGCTTCACGGTGTAGTAGTCGATGCCGTCGATCGTCACGATCACGCCCTCGCGCGGGATGTAGCCATCGGCGCAAAGCTCCTCCGGGACTTCCATGTTGAAGTTGCCCCCGCTGATGTTGCCGACGTCAACGGCAATGCCGTTGTCGTTGGGATCCGTGATCGTGTAGGTTCCCGAATCAATCGAAAGCTCGCCCGTAACGATCGGATACCAGTCACGCCCTGTCATGTCGATCGTCACGTTGGCATCGTGCATCGTGATGCTCGAGTTGTTGTCGTCATCGCCTACGACGTAGAGTCCGCCACCGTTGCAGGTAAGTGAACCGCCTTGAATCGTCACCGTCGTATTGCCGGCGTCATTCACGCCACCCGACGTGCTGTTGTCGATGTCGAGACCGTACGGGTAGGTTGTGCTGTTCAGCGTCACGTCGCTGTCGATCTGCGTGTAGGTCTTGTCGCCAACGGCATTGTAGCTCGCGTCGCTGCACATCTCGACGCCGGAAATCATGCCGGTGGCGTTGACCGTGCTGTTCGTGAAGTACACGGTCGTGTCGCCCTCGTAGATCGAGTAGGCGCTCATGCCGTAGTAATAGCCGCTGGAGTCGAGCGTACTGTCCTCGACGATTAATTCGGACGCCTGCGCGCCATTCTCGCCCCACGTCCAGACGTTTATGCCGGAAAGCTGGCCGGAGCAGGTAACATCGCTATTGTTCACGATCTTGACGGACGCCGTCGTGTCCGCCCCGTACCTGGCACCGACATTGAACGCGCCGTTCTTGTTGTTGGTACCGCCCGTCATCGAAACGGTGCTCTCGGAAATCTCGACCGTGGCATCGCCATTGTAGGACTCAATCTGCGCTGCCGTCAAAGCGACGATGCTGTTCGTGATGAAGCAGGTCGTGTCGCCCGTCGCGCCGTCGGCAAACATCACAATGTGCCCAACGCCGGTCACGGTCGAGTCCGCAATGGTCAACGTGGAATCGCCTTCCCCGTTCCAGACCTGCAGCGCACGATCCGTTCCGTTGGCGAAGGTGATGTTGCAGCCCTTGATGTCGATGGAATCCGCGGGCGCGTTGTTCTCGTTAACGACGATGCCCCTGTTGCCCGAGACCGCCATCGTCACGTTCGTGAACGCCGCGCTTCCGCCAGCGACCTTCACCGAATAGCTGTCGCTCTTCGCAGCGATGTTGAGCGTAGGATCAACGCCATCGCCCGTGACGGAAATCGTTCCGCCAGCGTAGATGCCGTACCCAGCCGTCGAGGTCAGGGAGTTTTCGCCCTGGACGACAATCGCGATGTTGTCCGTGGCGTAGATCGCGCTGTTCTCGTAGCCCGCGCCAGAGTACGTGTAGCCGTTCAGCGTGAGCGTCTTCGTCGCATCGTCATAGGACACCGTTCCGTCGCCGAACACATCGGCGGCGTTGTCGGCCGCGATTCGCGTACCGCCCACCCACACGTTGTAATATGTCCTGCGGACAAGCGTCGTGACTTCATTCTCCGTGACGAATATCCAGTCGGCGTTCGTCTGCTCAGCCGTCGCGTCGAGGACCGTGATCACCGGATCATCACCGCCGCCCGCGACCACTGCGTCCGCCGCCGCGATGGCTTCCGCGAAGGTCTCGTACTTCTCGTCGCCGATCTGCGCCACGTACGAACCAACCTTCACCGTGTACTTGCCAGTCTCAGGATCCGCACCCGTCGGGATGTAGCCATCCGCGCAGAATTCTTCGGGAACGGCCTCGCTGAACTGTCCGTCAGACACCTCAATCGTGCCGCCGTTGTTCGCTTCAACGCCAAGGCCACCACCGGTGAACGTGCCGCCGGCGATCTGGATCGAACCGGCATCGGCGTAGGCAACAAACGGTTCGTCGCCGCCAGAAGCGGACACTTCAAACGTACCGCCGTTGACGACGATTGTTCCGTCGACGCACATCAGGGCGTTGTCGCTGCTCGTGAACGCACCGTCGTTGATTGTCACCGAGCCGCCATCGGTCATGATCGTGTCATTGAACGTGCCGCCGTTGATGGTCGTCGTGCCGCCAGCCGTCAACAGCCCGCCATTGAACGTTCCGTCTGTGATCGTCAGGCTGCCGTCATCGACGCCAACCACGCCAAATGTGCCGTTCGCAATCGTCACCGATCCGCCCGCCACATCCAACGCGATGTCGTCGCCGGCATCGATCGTGCCGTTACCCGTGATCGTCACGGTGCCGGACGAAACGCTGATTGCATATCCGTCTTGATTGTCCGCGCTGATCGACACAGTCTTGCCGTCAAGGTCGAGCGTGATCGACTCGGCGATATCCACAGCCTCGTCGAGCGCGACATCCGTCAGCAACGTGATCGTGTCGCCGCTCTCCTCCGCCTGCGCGATAGCGTCTGCGAACGTCGTGTAGATCGGATCCGTATGAGTCGGGCCGGTGAGACGAGCCTCGCACGGGCCTATGTACGCACGACCATATTCGGCATCCCACACGAGAGAGGCCTCCACCGGCTCATGCGTCACGGGATCCGTGACCGGCTCACCCGCATCATCAACGATCTCGACCTTGATGCCGGATTCCAGCGATGCAGCCGCCTCTTCACTCTCGCCTTCCGTATTCCACGTCACGATCGTCTGCCCCATCGTCGCGACCTGTTCCTCCGTCACCTTGATGGTCACGTGCGTTGCGGAGATTCCCGAACCGAGGTCAATGGAGTTGCCTTCGCTCAGTCCGGTCATATCCAGAACAAGCGGCTCCTCTTCGGTACCCAGAACGACGTTCTCAAGCGTACCCGCTTCGTCCGTGTACTTAATCGTGCCGGAAAGCGCGTTGCCGTTGCCGTTGATAGTAAAGTTGCTGTCTTCGTAGGTAAACGTATCCGGCAAGACAGTATCCTCGAGAAGTCCCACTTCAACCGGTGTGGTTTCCTTATCCATCTCCATGCCAAGCGATTCGGAAACATCCATGATATTCTTGCCGTATTCAATGATGTCGTTCCAGCCGAGCGGCGAGGCTCCGGTGAAGGAAGTCACGTCGTTGTCGCCAAGCTTGAGCGTATAGGGCGCGAAACCGGCGGGCACATTCATTACGTCGAGCATCTCCTGCACCATGGTCTTGCCTTCGGACGTGGAGACATCCATGCTCCCCATCATGCCGACAAGCAGAAGATCCTTCCCGATGTCCACATTCACGGCATCGTCGAAGTGGATGACGCCGGTCTGGTAGAGGATCGCCGTGAACGGGAAGATGCCGCCGGTCTCCTCACCGCCGTACGTATCGGCGTAGAAATCACCATTGACGATGACATTCGCGCCATCGACCTGAACGGCCGCGCCGTAGCCGACGCCAGCATCACCGCTCGAATCCGCCTCGCCGCCATGCAGCAGCTCAACATTCTCAAACGTCGTTATACCGTTCTTGGCCTGGACGAGGAAGGTGTAGTAGTGCGTCTCGCCACCGTCAAGCGTGATGTCCTTGAACGTCACATTGCCGGACTGGATGACGAACATGTTCCGCGCTCCGCCCCAGGCAGCGATAACGCTGCGCGGTTCCGCGTTCTCCGCGGCGGTGATGGAGTACAATCCCTGTCCGTCGATGACGAGGGACTTGCTGAGATCGAACGTACCGGCAACATTCGTGACATTCGTCATCAAAGTCACAGTGTCACCAGAATCCTCCGCCTGCGCGATCGCGTCTGCGAACGAGGTGTAGATCGGATCCGTATGAGTCGGGCCGGTGAGACGCGCCTCGCACGGGCCTATGTACGCACGACCATATTCGGCATCCCACACGAGAGAGGCCTCCACCGGCTCATGCGTCACGGGATCCGTGACCGGCTCACCCGTCGTCTTATCGACGATTTCCACCTTGATGCCGGATTCCAACGATGCGGCCGCCTCTTCACTCTCGCCTTCCGTATTCCACGTCACGATCGTCTGCCCCATCGTCGCGGCCTGTTCCTCCGTCACCTTGAGCGTCACGTTTGTCGCCGCAATGCCCGTGCCAAGATTGATGGAATTGCCTTCACTCAGTGCCGTCATGTCGAGAACCAGCGGGGCCTCTTCCGTACCGAGGACGATATTCTCCACGACGCCCGCATCGTCAGTGAACTTGATCGTACCGCTCACCGCATTACCGTTGCCGTCGATGGTCAGGTTCTCGTACTTGAACTCAAACGGCTCGGCGCCAAGATCGACGTCGTTGTTGAGCGTCAGCTCCACCGGTACCTCGCTGGAAGCGACGCCGGACTCATCTTCGAGCGCATCCATCACCGCTACGCCTGTATCGATGATCTCGTTCCAGTCGCCCTCGGCCCAGCCGGTGACCGGCGTGTTGGCATCGCCGAACAAGCTGATTGCCGCACCAAGCGTGAGCGTGTAGCTACCGAAGCGCGACGGAAGCGTAACACCTGTCTTGTTCTCTTCGCCCGGCATGTTCGACACGAACAGCATTGAGGCGCCCTGGGTCAGCGGCTCAGCGAGTTCAACCGCCTCGTCGCCGTTGGCGCGGACAATGTCCATGAACGGAAGCGTCAGCGTCTCGCCCGGAATCTTCGTCACGTCAAGTCCAAATGGCGCGTCAGCCGCAGCAATCGTCTCGCCGCGATAGGTGTAGGTCTGTCCGTCCGCCGCAACCACGATATCGTCGCCAAGCATCGTCAAGTCAGAGCCGGTCAGCGTAGCACCATTGACCTGGATGTTGCACCACGTACCACCGGCAACCGTCACGTTTGTCACATTCAACGTTGAACCGCCCGCGACGTTCATTGCATAGATTGAACCATCCGCATCGAACGTGAGGTTACTAATCGTCACCGTTGCCCCGGCGTCAAACCGCGTCGTGCCGGTGATCTTCCAGTCACCCGTCAGCGTCAGGTTCTTGGAAATCGTCAGGCTTTCCGTCACGTTCGCCAAGAGCGTCACCGTATCGCCCGCCGTTGCACCGGCCACAGCCGCGTACAGCGTCTCATACTTTGTGCCCGTTGTCGTGTTCTGGGCGACGGCGGCGGTAGTTGTGTAATCGTTCGGGGCCGCGACAGTCTTGGTGCTATCGGCGGTTACGACCTGAGACTGCGTACCGCCCGCGATATACGCGCCAGAGGCCGCGTACTCGACCGTCAGCTCCGTGCCATACGGGACGGTGAACTCGTTGTCCGTTCCGGCGTCGGGCAAGATCGCCACGCCATTGGTAATCACCGTGATTGTGGTGTTCGCTGGGATCGTCACCGTCACCGTGTAATCGTTGACCACGGTAGAATAAGTCGCCGTGTACGTCTGTGCCGCCGTGACAGGAGCCAGCGTGGCGGTCGTGCCATAATCATTACCACCGTAAGTCCAGCCGCTCCACGTGAACGTGTTCTGCGCGGTCGCCGCCTTCGTGGGAGTGGTGCCTCCATAGACGGGGGTATTCCCCGCCGCAACATTGGTCTCGTAGAGAACGGTCGTACCGTCCTCATCAACAAACGTCACCTTGTAGAGGAGATTGTCCACTGTCGCACCGGGACTGCTGGAGTTCGGCGTGTAGGTGGTGCCATAGGAGTTGACCACAATGTTATTGCTGTCCGTATGCGGCATGATCAGGTACTTGTCGCTGGAAATCGGGCTGTCGAAGTCCGGCGTCGCGCTGCCCCAGTAGTTGCCGGACGCATCAATGGCTAGAGACGAAGCATCCGTATCGTCACGCTGAATCGCGGGACGGTTCGCAGACGTGAACAGGGTATTGTTCGTTATGGTTATGGAATTGAAGATGGAGCCGAGCGGCGTGCTTTCGTGACCGGCGAATACGATGCCCTTGTTGTTGTAGTCCGTCGCCAGGTTTCCAACGATGTCCAACGTCATCTTCGTTGTTGTGTCAAAGCGGTCCTGATTGTTGCAGTGGTACAGGCAACGTCCGCCTGTGGCCGTGTTACCGCTGATGGTCAACGTTCCGGAGGAAAGCGGATCGGTGCCATCTGACGTAGTTCCATAGATGAAGCCCTGTCCGCCCGGAGTCGTCTGCACAAACGTATTGTCGGTGATCGCAGAATTCCCCTGCACGGTGTAAAGCAGAATCGCATCGCGATACTGTTCAGAGAAGTCGCAGGAATCAATCGTCAGGTTGGATGCATAAACGGAGAGTGCGTTCCTGCCGCCAGAGAACTTCAACCTTTGAAGCGTGGTGTTAGCCACAACATTGGCTTGAGGCTTGTTGCCAACGCTGATGGCTCTCGTCATGTCGGCGGTGTTCGACAGGCTGATTGTCAAATCCTCTATCGTCACATTGTTGGCGGCAATGCTAAACGCGCTCTTGCCGGAGACCGACGAATTCAAAACCGTTACGTCCTTGCCGGCACCGGTGATCGTCACCTCTTTGTTGACGACGATTGTGTCGCTGCCGATGTCGAACGTTCCCGCAAACACGTAGATCGTATCGCCGTTCGATGCCGCTGTCAGCGCAGCGTCAAGCGTAGCGTAGCCGGTGGTGCCAATGGCGGCGACAGGATTCGTCGTCTCGCCATCGAGGAGCGTGTAACCGTACGGGCTGAACGCATCGGACTCAACCTCAACAAACTTCTCGTCATTGTAGGTCTGCACCGGATAGATGCCGAACTGCGCACCATTGTGATCGATGATCGCCGCCAACTGCGTTGCCGCCGGATCGACCGGCAGACGGAACTTGAGCTTCTGCCCTTCGCCGAGTGTGGCCTTGAGGTTCGGCACAACATCGAAGGTTGCGGAACGGATGATTGTCGCTGCCGCAACGACTTCCTGCACAATCTTCGTCGGCGTGACGGTGATCTTGTCCACAACATCCAGCTTGTCCGTGTTGTCCGTGCGCGGCACGTCGTGGTTGTTTTTCAGCTTGGCGACAGCGCCATTGATTTCCGTCGAGTCCGTCACTTCGCTCTCTGTGCCATTATCGATCTTAGACACCGTAACCGCGCTCTGCGGATCAGCCATTTCAACGGTGATCTTCTTGGACTCGTATTTTGTGCCGCCCTCGACCTCGCTCTCCACGAGGAATGCGCCATCAGCGGGCGTCACAGTCAGTTCCGCCGTCACACCAGGCGCCGTCGTGACCGTGAGCGACTTGCCCTGCGGCAGTTCCACGGATTCGGTGTCGTTCGCCGTAACCGTGACTGAAATATCGTTACCGGGAACATTGGCAACCGCATCTGTCACGGAGTTATACTTGTTGCCGTCGGAGGCATCGACAATCGACGTCACGGCGGTGTAAACCGTACCGGACTCCCCAGCCGCAACCGTCACGGAACCGTTTTCGATCGTCGTGACGACCTTTGCATCGTCAAAAGCGACACCGTTCTTGTTCAGCGTGAACGTCTGCCCTTCCGCCGTCAGCGTGATTGTCTCATCCGTCGCCGCCCAGAGCGTCACAACCTCGCCATTCGCCGCCGCAACCGCTTCCGTCAGATTGTCGTAGAACGTCTCGCCGACCTGCGCGACCTTGAGCGCAACGTTGTAGGTGACGGCCTTAGCAGACGTAACGCCCTGCGCCGTGGCAGACGACGCCACCTCTTCCTGTGACCTGAGGAAGCACGTGTTGGGAATCGAAACCGTCCCCGTGAACGCGAAGCCGTACGGATCGACCGTGAACGTGCCCGCGCCCGGCAGCGTCACGTTCTCGGAGCAGTCCGCGCCAATCAGAATACGCTCACCGCTCTGCACCGCAGCCACCGCCGCCGCCAGCGAATCGTAGGCCATACGGCTCCCATTCCTGTCAATCGCCGCCTTTTTCCCACCGAGCATATAGCGCGTCTGGGCAAGAGGCGCCAGCCCCGACACCCTCATGTACTCGCCAACGGTCATACTGCTGGGCTGCCAGAATTGAAGCTCAAGCGTACAGACCGTTCCGTTGTTCGCGGAATTACCGCTCTTGACACCAAGTGTGAGCGTATCAACATTGTCTATGTAGAAAGAATACAGGTAGGGTGTCGTTACGCCATTATCCTTGAGCATCTTGATGATCATGGGATATGTACCCCCAGCGGCGATATTTGACTGAAGGGAATGGTTCGGAAGCGAATCGTTGTTAACCTTACCGTAGAATGTCACCGTCCCACTCGAAACCGCGCGATCAAACATCGCAACCCCTTCGGGCGTGTAATCAACATACGACGACAGCGAGGATTCCAATTCCGCGTAACGACGCCAATTGGCGAAGTTGGACGATTGGCCGCTTAAAGACCCGCCTTTCCCGTAGATTGTCTTGTCAGAAGAATCGATCAGCGTCATCTTCCATGACTTCTCCGCGCCGGAGATCGTAGCGGATTCAACATCGGCCACGGGGTATTTCCCGACCTTCCCGGATTTCTGAACATAACCTTCGCCGAGGAACGACGTAACAGACTTGGAGAAGGTTCCTCCAAGCAGGTTCACGACGGCACCATCCGCCGCCGAGAGCGTCCCCGTAAACGTGCCGCCATGCGTGGTGAACGTCCCTGAACTAAGTTGGATGTTACCACTATATGTTCCATAGGTGATATCCATCGTCCCGTTGTTTACGATCACATTGCCGGATGTCGTAGTAATGGTACCGGGCGTCCCATGGGTATCCTGCAAGTAGAGTGTTCCATTGTTGACGATCGCGCCATTAGGAGCATTTACACTCATTCCCAACAAATCAATCGTCACGGTCTTACCCGAAGGAATCGTAACCGGTGCGTCCAGACCAGACTCCTGAAGTCCCAGCATGAGTTCCACCGTACCGCCGGAATTGGCGGCGGCATCCACCGCTTCCTGAAGCGTCAGATACTCTGTTGAACCGACCTTAGCAACAGATGGCGGCGGGATATACTTTTGCACCACATAGTAGTCCCCTTCCTTAGGTGCAATGAGATCGTTCGATGCCAAATATGAAGTCGGATTACTTTTATAGCTACCACCATAGACGTAGGAATGGCCAGAGTTACCAGAATCATCCTTGTCGCTGAAGGTGTAATTGTAATAGCCACAATAAAAATAGGCATCCCTCCAATCTGTAGTTCGCGTAGTACTATAATAGCTGAAGGAGATGGCTGCCGCGGAACTGGCAGTGCCACAGTCATAGAAGTAGAACTTCGCCCCGTCATTCTTGATGTACCTCAAAGTTACTGATGAGCAGTTGAAGAATGCCATCTTGGATTGCTGAACATAGTAATTCCTACTTGAAGATCCGCCGAACTCAATTGAACCATTCAAGAAAATATCCGTGCACATTTCACTAATCTGGTTGGAGGTATTTGTCAGTTTTTTGCCAGCCAAATCAATGGTACCAGTAAATTGCAATCTACTATATGAGCCCTCTGTGCCAATTGGGCCATTCAGATTGCAATTTTGAATAAGGACATAGTTTCCGCTCGTGGTTATGGCATTGGCGGTAATCGTTCCAGTAATCGCCGTGATTTCATTGACACATGCCGTAGTCTTCAACGTAACCGAAAGCGCGTATGGGGTCTGGGCAGTGATCGCAAATGCCTTTTCACCGTTGAGTAACGCACCCCAAGAAGTCGTGCAGCCAACTGTTCCGCTGACAGTAGGTGTATTGGCCGTGACAGTCGTCACGCGGTACTTGGCTGGCTTGCTGGTATTATTACGCAGTGTCATTTTGCCATACGCCTCGCCCTTTCCATCATAAAGCGTCTTGACATCGCCCTGATCAACAAGCTGCGAGACC
>Ga0310786_10007350_pt1 | contig 14386 bp, 10 predicted proteins | sample AusTroGonzalo_MG_FD_203881 | JGI IMG/M metagenome (GOLD analysis project Ga0310786, IMG submission 203881) | Bovine rumen microbial communities from tropical cattle in Woodstock, Queensland, Australia - Gonzalo_03 (v2) (version 2) | ecosystem: Host-associated > Mammals > Digestive system >... | reverse complement strand
GGTCCGCCGTTCTCCCTGCCCCCCCGTCTCCCGGGTTTGCGCCCTTCCCGCCAATCCCCCGTCCCCCCCCTATTCCACTTGATTCTCCCGCCCGCCGGGCATACTCTCTCCCCCACATGGCTGGTGCGGCAACCCGCCTCGGGTGGCGGGCTTCCGCGGCGGCAAGGAGTTTGCCCCTTGACCTCGAACGACGACTATATCCTCGATATCCTCCAAGACATCGGTCTCATCACCCGCGACCAAGCCGCGCAAGCCCGTGAAAAAGCCGAAGCCGACGACGCCCCCGTTTCCGACGTCCTCGAAGAACTCGGCCTCATCTCCAAGAATGACCTCCTCAAGGCCCTCGCCGGACAGTTCGGCATGGAGGTCATCTCCCTCGCCGGACGCGACATCCCCCGCGAAATCCTCGACCTCGTCCCCGCCGACGTCGCCCAGCGCTTCAAGGTCGTCCCCGTCTACCGCAACGACAACGTCCTGACCATCGCCATCGGCGACCCCCTCGACGTCGACACCCTCGACGGCCTCCGCTACGTCCTCAAATGCGAGGTCGAAGGCGTCGTCGCCCCCCCCGACGAAATCGAAAAGGCCATCGCCAACTATTACGGCCGCGCCGTCGGCGAGGTCGAAAACATGCTCACCGCCATCACCGAAGGCACCCTCGCGATGTCCAAGGAGCAGCAGGAGCAGCTCGTCAGCGATTCCGACGTCACCGAGGCCGACGCCCCCATCATCAAGCTCGTCAGCCTCATCATCATGGAGGCCTTCCGCGCCCGCGCGTCCGACATCCACCTCGAACCCCTCCCCAAGAAATTCCGCGTCCGCTACCGCATCGACGGCGTCCTCCACGAACTCGACTCCCCCCCGAAACGCCTCCAGTCCGCCATCATCTCCCGCATCAAGATCATGGCGAACATGTCCATCGCCGAAAAACGCGTCCCCCAGGACGGCCGCATCCAGATCAACGTCATGGGCCGCGACCTCGACCTCCGCGTCTCCTCCATTCCGACGAACCACGGCGAATCCATCGTCATGCGTATTCTCGACAAGGGCTCCATCGCCCTCGGCCTCCCGCAGCTCGGCTTCTTCGCCGACGACCAGGAAATCTTCGAGCGCCTCATCGGCCTCTCCGACGGCATCATCCTCGTCACCGGTCCGACCGGTTCCGGCAAGACGACGACCCTCTACGCCTGCCTCAACACCATCAACAAGCCCGACCGCAAGATCATCACCGTCGAAGACCCGGTCGAATACCAGCTCAGCGGCATCAACCAGGTCCAGGTCCGCGCCGACGTCGGCATGACCTTCAGCGCCGCCCTCCGCGCCATCCTCCGCCAGGCCCCGAACATCATCATGATCGGTGAAATCCGCGACCTCGAAACCGCCGAAATCGCCGTCAACGCCTCCCTCACCGGCCACCTGGTCTTCTCCACCCTCCACACCAACGACGCCCCTTCCGCCGTCACCCGTCTCATCGACATGGGCGTCAAGCCCTTCCTCGTCGCCTCCTCCACCCGCGCCATCATGGCCCAGCGCCTCGTCCGCAAGGTCTGCGAGAAGTGCAAGGAGCCCTACACCCCGCCCGAATCCGAACTCCGCCTCCTCGGCCCCGCCGCCCAGCAGCTCTCCAACGTCCAGCTCTACCACGGCGCCGGCTGCGCGGACTGCTCGTTCACCGGCTACCGCGGCCGGATCGGCATCTTCGAAATCTTCCTCATCAACGACGAAGTCCGCAACCTCATCTTCGACCAGGTCCCCGTCACCGAACTCCGCGTCAAGGCCCGCGAACTCGGCATGAGGACCCTCCGCGAGGACGGCATCCGCAAGGTCATCGCCGGCCAGACCACCCTCTCCGAAGTCCTCCGCGTCACCATGGGCGACGGCGAATAACCGGGAGAACCCGCGATGAAATCCTCCGAAATCTACATGGAAGCCCTCCTCGAGCTCGCCCTCGAAAGCGGCGCCAGCGACCTCCACCTCACCGTCGGCCGCCCCCCCATCCTCCGCCTCCACGGGTCCCTCGTCCCCATCGACTGCGACCCCCTCGAACCCGCCGACACCGAACGCCTCCTCCGCGAAATCGCCACCGAGGAACACGTCGCCCTCCTCCACAAGGAAGGCGGCGCCGACTTCGCCTACGCCTTCCGCGACGCCGCCCGCTTCCGCGTCTCCCTCCTCCGCCAGAAAGGCGTCTACGGCCTCGTCCTCCGCCTCATCCCCTCCACCCTCCTCACCCTCGAACAGATCGGCCTTCCCCCCCAGGTCCGCGAACTCCTCGACCGCCCCCGCGGCCTCATCCTCGTCACCGGCCCCACCGGCTCCGGCAAGTCCACCACCCTCGCCAGCATGATCGACATCATCAACAACGAGCGCGACTGCCACATCATCACCGTCGAAGACCCCATCGAATACTACCACCCCCACAAGAAATCCATCGTCACCCAGCGCGAAGTCGGCCACGACGTCCCCTCCTTCAAGGAAGCCCTCCGCCGCGCCCTCCGCCAGGACCCCGACGTCATCCTCGTCGGCGAACTCCGCGACCTCGAAACCATGGAGGCCGCCATCTCCGCCGCTGAAACCGGCCACCTCGTCTTCGCCACCCTCCACACCACCGGCGCCGCCGCCACCGTCGACCGCATCCTCGACGCCTTCCCCCCCGCCCAGCAGTCCCAGATCCGCACCCAGCTCGCCTCCTCCCTCGTCGCCGTCATCTCCCAGGTCCTCATGCCCGCCCGCGACGGCAACGGCCGCGTCGCCGGCCTCGAAATCATGATCGCCACCCCTTCCATCCGCGCCCTCATCCGCGACAACAAGACCTTCCGCATCGCCTCCGACATCCAGACCGGCAGCAAATGGGGCATGCAGACCCTCGACGCCCACCTCTTCTCCCTCTACCGCAACGGCCGGATTTCCCGCAAGGAATGCCTTTCCAAGGCCCAGAACCCCGACGAAATGCTCAACCTCATCAACCAACAAGCCTAGGAGCCCACCATGGCCGAATCCCGCTATTCCGACACTTTCCTCGAAGAAGCCGTCCGCGCCGGCCTCGTCGACGACGCCCAGGCCTCCGAAATCCTCGACGAACACGAGCGCACCGGCAAGCCCACCCGCGACATCGCCGTCGAGATGGGCCACGTCGACGCCGAAAAGGCCCTCGAACTCATCGCCAATTTCCTCGGCGCCGAACGCATCGACCTCGAGCACATGACCATCCCCATGGAGGTCCTCCAGACCATCCCCGGATCCGTCGCCCGCATGTACAACGTCATCCCCGTCGCCACCGACGCCTCCTCCGTCACCATCGCCACCTCCGACATGCTCAGCCCGGAGACCACCGACGAAATCTCCTTCGTCGTCTCCCGCGACATCCTCCTCGCCGTCGCCTCCGCCGAGGAAATCTCCTCCGCCATCGCCCGCTACTACGGCGCCGAGGACACCTCCATGAAGGACGTCCTCTCCTCCATGGAAGACGCCCTCGAAAACGAAGGCGACATCCTCGAATCCGGCGCCAAGAGCGAGGACCTCGCCTCCGTCGAGGCCGCCGCCAACTCCCGCCCCGTCGTCCGTTTCGTCAACCTCGTCCTCTACCAGGCCGTCCAGGACCGCGCCTCCGACATCCACTTCGAACCCTTCGAGGACGAATTCAAGATCCGCTACCGCGTCGACGGCGCCCTCTACGAAATGGCCCCGCCCCCCCGCCACCTCGCCATCCCCGTCATCTCCCGCCTCAAGGTCATCTCCGGCCTCAACATCGCCGAACGCCGCGTTCCCCAGGACGGCCGCATCCAGCTCCCCGTCGGCGGCCGCATGATCGACTTCCGCGTCTCCACCCTCCCCACCCAGTTCGGCGAATCCGTCGTGCTCCGCGTCCTCGACCGCTCCGTCGTCTCCCTCGACCTCGAAAACATCGGCATGCCCGACGACATCTACCAGTACTTCTGCGAGGACATCGCCAAGCCCAACGGCATCGTCGTCGTCACCGGCCCCACCGGCTCCGGCAAGACCACCACCCTCTACTCCGCCCTCCGCCGCCTCAACACCATCGAACACAAGCTCCTCACCGCCGAAGAGCCCGTCGAATACGACATCGACGGCATCGTCCAGGTCCCCATCAACGAAGCCATCGGCGTCACCTTCGGCAAGGTCCTCCGCGCCTTCCTCCGCCAGGACCCCGACGTCATCATGGTCGGCGAAATCCGCGACCTCGAAACCGCCGAAATCGCCATCCAGGCCTCCCTCACCGGCCACCTGGTCTTCTCCACCCTCCACACCAACGACGCCGCCGGCGCCGTCACCCGCCTCATCGACATGAACGTCGAGCCCTTCCTCATCGCCTCCACCCTCGAAGCCGTCCTCGGCCAGCGCCTCGTCCGCACCATCTGCTCCAACTGCAAGACCGAATACCAGCCGACCCCCGAAATCCTCCAGCGCCTCGGCCTCACCGAAAAACAGGTCGCCGGGCGCCCCTTCTACTACGGCGCCGGCTGCTCCTACTGCAACCAGACCGGCTACAAGGGCCGCCGCGGCATCTACGAATACCTCCGCGTCCGCGACCCCATCCGCGATCTCATCAACCTCAGGAAGCCCACCCTCGTCATCCGCGACAAGGCCGTCGAGATGGGCATGCGCACCCTCCGCGAAGACGGCATCCGTTGCATCCTCGACGGCTACACCACCGTCGAAGAAGTCCTCAAGTACACCTGATCCCCGAAAGGAACCTCCCCATGCCCAATTTCGAATTCGTCGCCCTCGACAGGAACGGCAAGGAAGTCAAAGGCCGCATCGAAGCCTCCTCCCAGGCCGCCGCCATCGCCGCCATCAAGTCCAAGTCCTACTTCCCCTCCAAGGTCAAGGAAGTCGTCGCCGACGCCAAGACCGCCAAGACCGCCAAGAAATCCGCCCTCAACGCCGAAATCAAGCTCCCCGCCTGGATGCAGGGCGGCGTCAAGCCCAAGCAGCTCACCAACTTCACCCGCCAGCTCGCCACCCTCGTCAACGCCGGCCTCCCCCTCATGCGCGCCCTCCGCGTCCTCCAGCGCCAGGAAAAGACCCCCGCCCTCAAGACCGCCCTCGCCTCCATGGCCGAATCCATCGAATCCGGCTCCACCTTCGCCGAGGCCCTCGCCGCCCACCCCAAGATCTTCGACCGCCTCTACGTCAACATGGTCCGCGCCGGCGAAGCCGGTGGCGTCATGGACGTCGTCCTCGCCCGCCTCGCCGAATTCCAGGAAAAGGCCGCGAAAATCAAGGGCAAGGTCAAGTCCGCCATGACCTACCCCATCGTCGTCCTCTGCCTCGCCGTCGGCATCCTCGTCTTCCTCATGGTCGTCATCGTCCCCAAGTTCCAGGAAATCTTCGGCGACCTCATGGGCGACAAGGGCATGCCCGCCATCACCCAGTTCGTCATCAACGCCTCCGACGTCTGCATCCACCGCGCCCCCATCATCGCCGGCATCGTCGTCGGCCTCGTCATCCTGGTCAAGATCCTCGCCAAGACCAAGGCCGGCTCCTATTTCCTCGACGTCCTCAAGCTCAAGCTCCCCGTCTTCGGCGACCTCACCGCCAAATCCTCCATCTCCCGCTTCACCCGCACCCTCGGCACCCTCATGTCCGCCGGCGTCCCCGTCCTCCAGGCCCTCAACATCGTCAAGGAAACCGTCGGCAACGAAGTCGTCTCCAAGGCCGTCGCCGTCGTCCACGACGCCGTCAAGGAAGGCGAAAACATGGCCCCCCCCATCGCCTCCTCCAAGGTCTTCCCCCCCATGGTCGTCTCCATGGTCGAAGTCGGCGAGGAAACCGGCGCCCTCCCCGCCATGCTCACCAAGATCGCCGACTCCTACGACGAAGACGTCGACAACGCCGTCGGCGCCATGACCTCCATCATCGAACCGCTGCTCATCATCTTCCTCGCCCTCGTCGTCGGCACCATCGTCATCGCCCTCTTCATGCCGCTCGTCTCCATCATGGGCAGCCTCGGCGCCTGATTCCCGCGCCCCGCCCCAAGCAACCCGAACCAAAGGAAACACCGTGAAAAAAGCGCTCATCACCGGCATCACCGGCCAGGACGGCTCCTATCTCGCCGACCTCCTCCTCTCCAAAGGCTACCAGGTCCACGGCATGGTCCGCCGCGCCTCCACCGAAACCTTCGACCGCATCGCCCACGTCAAGGACAGGATCGTCCTCCGCCAGGGCGACCTCCTCGACCAGTTCTCCCTCGTCAAGCTCATGGAGGAAATCCAGCCCGACGAGATCTACAACCTCGCCGCCATGTCCTTCGTCCCCACCTCCTGGTCCCAGCCCGTCCTCACCGGCGAATTCACCGGACTCGGCGTCACCAAGATGCTCGAAGCCATGCGCATGGTCTGCCCCAAGGCCCGCTTCTACCAGGCCTCCTCCTCCGAAATGTTCGGCAAGGTCCGCGAAACCCCCCAGAACGAGAACACCCCCTTCTACCCCCGCTCCCCCTACGGCGTCGCCAAGGCCTACGGCCACTTCATCACCGTCAACTACCGCGAATCCTACGACCTCTTCGCCCTCTCCGGCATCCTCTTCAACCACGAATCCCCCCGCCGCGGCCTCGAATTCGTCACCCGCAAGATTTCCAACGGCGTCGCCCGCATCAAGCTCGGCCTCCAGACGGAACTCCGCATGGGCAACCTCGACGCCAAGCGCGACTGGGGCTTCGCCGGCGACTACGTCGAAGCCATGTGGCGCATGCTCCAGCAGGACGCCGCCGACGACTACGTCGTCGCCACTGGCGAAACCCACTCCGTCCGCGAATTCCTCGAAATCGCCTTCGCCCGCGTCGGCCTCGACTACCGCGACCACGTCGTCATCGACCCCGCCTTCATCCGCCCCGCCGAAGTCGAGCTCCTCCTCGGCGACTCCTCCAAGGCCCGTTCCAAGCTCGGCTGGGCCCCCAAGGTCTCCTTCCGCCAGCTCGTCGAAATGATGGTCGACGCCGACCTCGCCCGCCTCCAGGGCCAACCCGTCACCGCCTGACCCCCCGCGCCTCCCCCGCACCGGACGGCCCGCCTCCCCGGGCCGTCTTCTTTTTCCCCCTGCGCCATTGGGCGGGGCGGGAAATCAGCCCCATGTCGACGCCTCTCCCCGGCTCGCCGAAACGGATCGTCCCGCCATCCCGCCTTTCCCCTCCCTTTCCCCGGCACGGGCGGGAAGAAATAAACGCTTCCGCCCCGCGCGGGCGCATGGTAGGATGATCCACCTTTCACAGCCAAGGAGTACCGAATGAAAATCCTGATTGCCGACAAACTCTCCAAAACCGCCATCGCCGACTTGGAAGCCATGGGCCATGCCGTGGTCTCCAATCCCGACTTGAAGGCCGAAGACCTCCCCGCCGCCATCGGCGATGCCGAAGTCCTCATCGTCCGCTCCACCAAGGTCACCGCCGAAACCATCGCCGCTTCCACCAAGCTCGCGCTCATCATCCGCGCCGGCGCCGGCGTCAACACCATCGACCTCGCCAAGGCCTCCGAACTCGGCATCCACGTCACCAACTGCCCCGGCAAGAACACCGACGCCGTCGCCGAACTCGCCATCGGCCTGCTGATCGCCGCCGACCGCCGCATCGCCAACGCCACCGCAGAACTCCGCGTCGGCAAGTGGAACAAGAAGGAATACGGCAAGGCCGCCGGCCTCAAGGGCCGCACCCTCGGCATCATCGGCACCGGCTCCATCGGCAAGGCCGTCATCCGCCGCGCCCTCGCGCTCGACATGTCCGTCGTCGCCTGGTCCCGCTCCCTCACCCCCGAAAAGGCCAAGGAACTCGGCGTCGCCTTCGCCGCCACGCCCCTCGACGTCGCCAAGGCCGCCGACGCGGTTTCCCTCCACGTCGCCGCCAAGCCCGAAACCAAGGGCATGGTCGACGCGGAATTCCTCGCCGCCATGAAGAAGGGCGCCATCCTCGTCAACGCCGCGCGCGGCGACATCGTCGACACCGAAGCCGTCAAGGCCGCCATCGCCGAAAAGGGCCTCCGCTACGCCTGCGACGTCTACGCCCCCGAACCCGCCGGCGGCGTCGCCGAGTTCCCCGCCACCGACCTCGCCGCGGCCGCCGTCGCCTGCACCCCCCATATCGGCGCTTCCACGGACCAGGCCTCCGAGGCCATCGCCGCCGAAGCCGTCCGCATCGTCAAGGTCTTCGAGGAAACCGGCACCCCGCCCAACGACGTCAACATCCGCGCCAAGTCCTCCGCCATCGCCAACCTCGTCGTCCGCCACTACAACAAGGTCGGCGTCATCGCCGGCGTCCTCCTGCTCCTCCGCAACGCGGGCGTGAACATCGAGGAAATGCAGAATCTCGTCTTCGAAGGCGGTTCCGCCGCCTGCTGCTCCCTCAAGCTGGACAGCCGGCCCGACGACGCCCTCGTCGCCCAGATCGCCGCCACCGAGAACATCATCTCCGTCTCCCTCAAATAACGCCGCGCCCCCCGGCGCCCCTCCCCTGCAACACGAGGATTCCGCCATGGATCTGCTCCCTTGCCGCACTCCCGTACGCCCCACCCCCCCCGCCCGGCTCGCTTTCGCGCTTGCCGCCCTCCTCCCCTTCCTCACCCTCCCCGCCCGCGCCGAATTCACCGACCCCGGCCAGATGCAGACCGAAGCCTACATCCTCGTGATGCAGGGCGACCAGGCCCTCGACGAACGTCAGGAACAGGAAGCCCTCGGCCACTACGGCGCCGCCCTCGCCCTCTTCCGCGACCTCCAGCGCCAGTTCCCCGGCTGGGAGCCCCGCATCGTCCAATACCGCCTGACCTACTGCGAAAACCAGATCGCCCTCGTGGAGCAGCAGCTCGCCGACGCCGCCCCCCCGCCGCAAACCTACACGCCGCCCACCGCCGAACCGCCCGCCGCCGCGCCCTCCGCCCCTGCCCGCAACACCTCCGCCTCCCGCGCCTCCGTCCCCTCCGCCGCCACCGCCGACGCCGAACGCACCTACCTCCGCTCCCGCATCGACGACCTTGAAACCGAACTCGAAACCGCCCGCGCCGAAGCCGACCCCCTCCGCGACGAAATCGCCCGCCTCGAAACCCGCGTCGCCGACCTCGAAGCCGAGCGCGCCAACGCCGCCGAAGCCGCCGCCGGCGAACGCGCCGCCCTCGAAGCCCGCGACGGCGAACTCCTCGCCCAAAAGGACGACCGCATCGCCTCCCTCCAGCGCAAGCTCGCCGAACTCCAGGCCGACCTCGACGCCAAGGAAACCGTCGAAGCCGACCTCAACGGCGAAAAAATCCTGACCCAGCGCCTCCACGACGAAAATGACATCCTCGCCGCCCGCATCGACGAACTCCAAGCCCGCCTCGCCGAATCCGAATCCGCCCTCCGCGCCGCCAACGAGCGCGCCGACGCCAGCGCCGCCCGCCTCGCCGAAATCACCGCCAGCGCCGAAGCCGCCGAAGCCCGCATCGCCCGCCTCAGCGTTCCCGCTCCCGTCGCCCCCGCCGAAGCCGCCAAGCCGAAAGCCGGTTCCCGCGCCCCGATTCACCGCGGTGCCGCCCCCATCCCCACCTCCGCCGCCCCCGCCTCCGCGAAACCGGCCCCGAAACCCGCCGCGAAGCCCCCTTCCGCCCGCGTCCGCTCCCTCCTCGGCGCTGGCAAACCCGCCGACGCCCTCGCCGCCGCCGAAGCCGCCCTCGAAGCCACCCCCGGCGACCGCGACCTCCGCCTCCTCCAGGGCGTCGCCCACCTCAAGCTCCGAAACTACCCCGAAGCCATCGCCGTCCTCAACCAGCTCGCCGACGAAAACCGCAAGGACGCCGAAATCCACGCCACCCTCGGCGCCGCCTACCTCGCCGCCAACCTCTACGACGAAGCCCGCATCGTCTGCGAAATGGCCGTCAAGCAGGACCCCGACCGCCGCGAAGCCCACTACAACCTCGCCCAGATCTACGCCTTCACCCCCCTCGAAAACCTCCGCAAGGCCCGCAAACACTACGCCCGCGCCCTCGAACTCGGCACCCCGCGCTCCCCGCGCCTCGACGCCAAACTCGGCGAACCCTGACCACCCGCCCCGCCCGCCCCCCCGCCCCAGCCCCCCCGCCACCCCATGTCCCGCCCCGGCCGCGAAACCCTTGAGCTCTACATGCTCGCCGTCATGTCGGACCGCATCCACGGCCCCCTCCCCTCCTTCCTCCGCTTTCTCCTCAAGAACCTCTCCCGCCTCTACTCCGGCATCATGTCGCTGCGCCTCCGCCTCTACGAGCACCGCTTCATCCGCGACCGCGAACTCGGCTGCCAGGTCATCTCCATCGGCAACCTCACCGTCGGCGGCACCGGCAAAACCCCGGTCGTCGAAGTCTTCGCCCGCGAACTCTGCAAGAACGGCCGCCGCGTCGCCATCCTCTCCCGCGGCTACAAAAAGGAGGAACTCCCCTTCTCCGAGAAGCTGAAAAACCTCCTCCTCTTCCGCACCCCCACCCAAATCCCCCCCCGCGTCGTCTCCGACGGCCGCCGCCTCCTCCTCGATTCCGCCATGGGCGGCGACGAACCCTACATGCTCGCCTCCAACCTCCCCGAAGTCTGCGTCCTCGTCGACAAGGACCGCGTCAAATCCGGCCGTTACGCCATCCGCAAGCTCGGCTGCGACACCATCCTCCTCGACGACGGCTTCCAGTACCTCAAGCTCCGCCACCGCCTCGACATCGTCCTCGTCGACCGCACCAACCCCTTCGACAACGGCTACGTCCTCCCCCGCGGCCTCCTCCGCGAAACCGTCCGCCACCTCCGCCGCGCCTCGTTCATCTTCATCACCAAATCCGACGGCTCCGGCTCCCCCGGACTCAAGGCCCGCATCCGCCAGCTCAACTCCCACGCCGAAATCGCCGAATGCCGCCACACCCCCCGGCACTTCCAGGACGTCTACACCCGCGAAACCCGCCCCCTCGACTTCCTCGAAGGCAAGCGCATCGCCACCATATCCGGCATCGCATCCCCCCGCGGCTTCGAAGAATCCCTCGTCCGCATGGGCGCCACCCTCGTCCACCGCCGCCGCTTCCCCGACCACCACCGCTACACCCAGCAGGAAATCATCGACGCCGTCAACGCCTCGCGCGACAAGGGCGCGGAACTGATCGTCACCACCGAAAAGGACGCCGTCCGCTTCCCGAAACTCGACCGCCGCGACATCCCCGTCTACTTCCTCCGCATCGAAATCGAACTCCTTTCCGGCGCCGAAGACTTCCGCAAGCTCATCCGCCGCATCTGCTTCACCCCCCCCGCCTGACGCCCCTTTTCCCCCGTCCCCCCTCAGCGGTTTTTGCCCGGGCAACCGATTCCCCCGATTTGCCAAACCTTGGCAAAAATCAAGGAATTTTGCCAAACCTTGGCAAATTTCGCGGCGGCCCGTTTTTGCCTTGCGGCCGGGAACGCAATCGGGGAAAATCCGCCAAAAGGACCATCCTCCGAAAGGACGCATCATGAACGTTTGGACAAAAGGACTGGCGGCTTTGGCAACGGCAGCTTGCGCCTGCACGGCGGGAGCGGCCGCATTGGACACGGATGAAGCGATCATCGACGACTTTCTCGGTCATTTCGAAATGCTTGCGGCGGTGCCGCGGCCGTCGACGCACGAAAAAGCCATCAGCGACACGCTCAAGGCTTGGGCGGAAAACCTCGGCTTCGAGGTGAAACAGAACGCGGCCTTCGACCTCGTCTTCGACGTTCCGGCAACGGAAGGGCTGGAAGATTTGCCGCTGGTCGCCCTCCAAGCCCACATCGACATGGTTTGCGTCGCGCGGGACGGCCGCGACTACGACCCGGAGAACGACCCCATCCGGCTCGTCGTCGACCGCGAGGCCGGAACCCTCACGGCCGACGGCACGTCGCTCGGCGCCGACGACGGCGCGGGCGTCGCCATCGTCATGTCCATCGCCGAAGGCAAGATGGCCCACGGCCCCCTCCGCGTTTTCTTCACGGCGGACGAAGAAATCGGCATGACCGGGGCGCTCGCCCTCTCGGCGGAGGATTTGCGCGGCGTGAAATACCTTCTCAACATCGACAGCGAAGCGAGCGACGCGGTGACGGTCAGCTCCGCCGCCGATGCCGAATTCTTCGCGACCTGCGCCGTTACGTCAACCGCCCCGTCGAAGGGCTTGGCCCTCCGCCTCGCCTTCGCGGGCGGCTCCGGCGGACATTCGGGACTCAACATCGGAGAAGGCCGTTGCAACGGCATCGTCGCACTGGCCAAGACGCTCGCGTTGCTCGGCAAGGATATCCCCTTCGAGCTGGCTTCGTTCCGGGGCGGCACGGCCAAAAACGCCATTCCCGCGAAGGCGGAGGCCGTCATCGTCATCGACCCGGCCGACCGGCGGAACGCGGAGGAAATCGTCGCCGCGCGCGAGGAGGAGCTCAAGGAACTGCACGCCGGCACCGACCCCGCCCTCTCGCTCGCGCTTGAAGAAACAATGATGCCTGAAGCGGTTCAGACTGGAGTAGACACTTTTCACCTCGTCCGCTACACGATGCAATCCATCGACGGCGTCAACACGATGTCGGCGGCCATCGGAGGCCTCGTGGAAAGCTCGTGCAACCTCGGGCAGCTCGAAGCCGGGCCGGACCGCATCTGGTGCGCCCAACTGGCACGCAGTTCCGACGCGGGGAAACTCCGCGAAATCGAAGCGTACCAGAAAGGGCTCGCGGCGAAATGCGGCTTCGCGCTCGAAATCGTGCCGGGGTCCAAGGCGTGGCCGGTGAACCCGGCGAGCGCCCTCGTGCCGCGCATTTGCGGCATCTACCGGGAGCTGACTGGCAAGGAAATGCGCGTCGAGGCCATCCACGCCGGGCTCGAATGCGGGGTTTTCGCGGAACTCGACGGCGGCATCGACATCGCGAGCATCGGGCCAGACCTCGCCAACGTGCATTCCCCCGACGAGACGCTCCGTCTGGCCTCCGTCCCGCTCGTCTGGCACCTGCTGGAAAAGTTGCTGGCCAACTTGGACTGACGCAAAATTCCGATGCCGCACCTCCGATCCGCATCCGCGGTATCGGAGTTTGGCGGGAGAGGCGCAGTTGCCTCCTTCCTTGCCAATGTTTGGCAAATTTCATGTGTTTTTGCCAAACATTGGCAAAATGGCATGGGACCGCTATCATTTCCGCAAACGACCGTCGAGGAGGCGCCACGAACATGCTGATTCTGCAAGGTTCGCCCCGCGCGCTTTTCCTTTGCACCCGCGCCCCCGCGTGCTACCTTCCCCCCGTTTCCGCGAAAACCCACCGTGACCATCCGCATCCAGTCTTCCCATGCCCTCATCCCGGCGCTCGACCGCAACGGCGTCGCCTGGATCAGCGAGGAGCGCGCCGAGCGCCAGGATTTCCGGCCGCTGCGCATCGGCATCCTCAATATCATGCCCAAGGCGGAAACCTACGAATTCAACCTCCTCGCGCCGATGGGCCGCAGCATCCTCCAGATCGTCCCCGTCTGGATCCGCCTCCAGCACCACGCCTACGAAAGCTCCGACCGCACCCACATCGACCGCCACTACCTCCCCTACGCCTGGGCCAACGCCGTCGCCGACCTCGACGGCCTCATCCTCACCGGCGCGCCCGTCGAGGAACTCGCCTGGGAAGAGGTCACCTACTGGCCCGAAATCTGCAGCATCCTCGATTCCGCCACGCAGAACGTCGCCTCCATCCTCGGCATCTGCTGGGGCGGTCTCGCCCTGGCCAAGTACATCGGCATCGACAAGGTCCGCTACCCCAACAAACTCTTCGGCGTCTATCCCACGCGCCGCCTCGTGGAAAACCACCCCATCGTCGGCGGCCTCGACGACGTCTTCCTCTGTCCCCAGTCCCGCCACGCCGGCATCCCCGACGCCGTCCTCGAACAGGCCGCCGCCGAAGGCCGCGTCAACCTCCTCGCCCACGCCGAAAAAGGCGGATACGTCATTTTCGAAACCCCCGACCACGGCCTGATCATGCACCTCGGCCACCAGGAATACAATTCCGGCCGCCTCGTCGCCGAAGCCCGCCGCGACCGCGAGCGCGGCCGCACCGACGTCCTCCCCCTCGAAAACCTCGACGAATCCTGCCCCGTCAACAACTGGCGCGCCAACCGCAACGAATTCTTCAGCGCCTGGATCAAGCACGTCTACCTCACCACCCCCTACGCCAAGGACAACCCCCTCCCCCCCGCACCCTGGAAGGAGACCCACCCATGAAGATCACCGTCATCGGAGACGGCGGCTGGGGCACCGCCCTGGCCCTCGTCCTCTCCCGCCGCGAAGACCGCACCGTCACCGTCTGGGGGCCCGACCCCGCCTACGCCGCGCAGGTCCAGTCCACCCGCGACAACGCCCGCTTCCTCCCCGGCGTTCCCCCCCCCCCCGCCCGCGCCGGCACCCCCCCCCCCCCCCCCGCCCGCGCCCGCGCCGGC
>Ga0310786_10007349_pt1 | contig 14388 bp, 8 predicted proteins | sample AusTroGonzalo_MG_FD_203881 | JGI IMG/M metagenome (GOLD analysis project Ga0310786, IMG submission 203881) | Bovine rumen microbial communities from tropical cattle in Woodstock, Queensland, Australia - Gonzalo_03 (v2) (version 2) | ecosystem: Host-associated > Mammals > Digestive system >... | reverse complement strand
GCGAAAAAGTAAAAAAAATCATCACGAAAAACAATAGGACCGTCCGAAAGGGTGGCCGCCACGCAAAAACTGTCAGCGAGCGCGGGCGCCAGCCCCGCTCACTGACCGATTACCGCTGACGCTGCCTGGCGGTTCTTCCACGTCGGGCGGTTTTTTGGTACAATACAACCACCTATGAAAGATTTTATACTCGTCCTTGTCAAGGTTGCCGGCGGTCTGGGTATTTTTTTGCTTGGGATGAAGCACCTCTCGGAAGGCCTTCAGGCCACTGCCGGCGGGGGACTCAGAAAGTTCATGAAGAAGGCGACGAGCCACCGGATTGTCGGAGTCGGCTCGGGAATCGTCTCCACGATGATAGTCCAGTCGTCTTCGATCATCACGGTGATGCTCGTCGGCTTCGTCTCGACCGCGCTCATGACGCTTGCCCAGGCGTTTGCCGTGCTGATCGGCGCGAACATCGGCACTACCGCCACTATCTGGATCATCGCATACGCGCCGGACCCGCAGTTTCTCGGATTCGTCGGCCTCGGCATAGGAGGCACGCTGTACTTCTTCCTTCGCGGCGAGAGGCTGCACAACCTCGGACTTACGCTGATCGGGCTCGGGCTTGTGTTCTGCGGGCTCGACTTCATGTCGAACGGCGTTTCGCCGATCCGCGACAATCCCTCTTTCCGCGCCGTGTTCACGTACCTTTCTGCCGACAGCATCCCGGGCGTGTTCGCGGTTGCGGCCGTGGCCATGCTGGTCACGGCGGTGATCCAGTCCTCCGCGGCCACGATCGCCATCGCCATGATGCTTGGTGCGCAGGGGCTCATTACATACGAGGTTGCCATTGCGGTGCTGTTCGGCGCGAACATCGGCACCACTGCCACTGGCTGGATCGCTGCAATCGGCGGAACTGCTGACGCGCGGCGCACGGCACTCGCGCACACGCTATCCAACCTGCTCGGCTCGCTCGCCCTCATCTGGTTCTTCGACCTCTTCGTGAGCTTCGGCAAGACGCTCTTCCCCGGATGCGACGCGGCGGGCGATCCCCACATGCGCGCCGCGATCGCGGTCACGGACACGCTGTTCGCCATATGCCGCGGGCTTTTGTTCTTCCCGCTTGTCAGGCCGTTCTGCCGCCTTGTCGAGCGTCTCGTGCCTCAGCCCGAGAACGAGAAGCCGCACCTCTCCGCGCTCCGCTTCGGCGTCCGCCTCTCGCCCGTCATCGCCTGCGACCAGGCGCTGCAGGAGGTCGTGTTCATGCGCGAGAGCAACCTGGAGCTTCTCGACTGCGCGCGGCTCGTACTCGCCGGGGAGTCGGACGAAAGCGCCGAGAACCACATAGTCCACCGCGAGGACATCCTCGACAACGTGCAGAAGGAGGTCACCGAGTTCCTTGGCTCGATAATGTCGAAGCGCCTTGCGCAGGACGTCGCCGAGCGGGCGCAGCGCCTCCTGCGCTTCACCGACGAGCTTGAGAGCGTGTCGGACGAGACTGCGGCCGTGCTTAAGGCCGTCAAGCGCATGCGCCGCCAGAAGCAGGAGATGTCGGAGGTCTCGCGCGGCGTGCTCCTTTCCGTGCATGACCGCGTTGCCGGATTCGCCGCGAAGATATCGCCGTGGATCCGCTCGCCGCGTCCCGTGATCGACATACGCGCAGTGCAGGCGGAGTCGAAGGAGATACACGAGTTCCTGAGGGACTGCCGCAAGACCCAGCTTTCGCGCGTCGGGCCTGAGGACCCGGGCTCTCCGATCCGCGTGCTGGCGGAGCTCGACATCATCAACGCCTACGAGCGTGTCCGCTCCTGCTACCTCAACATCGCGGAGACCCTCGCCGGCGGCAAGTCGAAGTGACATCCCCAACAAATTTGCAGTTGGCAAATGCTGAAAATATGATATAATTCACAACGTGGCAATGGTATGTCGATTGGACGTCGGGCTAAAAGGCGTCGTTTTGACATGCTGTACTATCGACATAACAGACCGACTTCCAAGTAAATAGGAGGCAGCAATGAGTACACCGTCAGATCGGATGGCCTACGGCCTTTCCGCGTTTCTTGCAATCGTCCTTGCGACAGGCACTGGCCAGATGGCGCAGGCGGGATGGGCCTGGATAGGCGGCGGAACCGATACACATTGGGGCACTGCTGCAAACTGGGACAAGAGCGCCGACAATACGAATGGCACCGGTGGATATTTCCGCGATGGAATGCCCCATGGCGCTAATTCGGTAAGCGTTGTCAGTTATGACGTCAGTTGGGCGAACGCGAACGTCTGGAACTATAATTTCTACGTCGACCGCGGCTCGACGCGCGAGAGGCCGTTTACTTTCTCCGCAGACGGCGACGCGTCGTACGGGCACACAGGCAACGGAGCGCTCAACATCGGCACGACTGGTGGTAGCGGAACCGGCGCTTCCGGCTGGGGCGACGGGTACTTGAGCATACTGAGCGGAACGTATTTGTTCAACGGCGCGAACCTCGGTCAAAGTGCCAACAATCCGACATCGCAGGGCTGGCTGAGCCTTGGCACTAATGAAGATAGCGTTTCGTTTACTTCAACGAATGCGTTCCGGGTGTACAATGGCGGTCTTGCCATCAACAACGCGACATGGAACCATACATCTGGTCCAATACACTTCGGTCAGGCGGTCAACTCCACGGTCACGGTAGAAAACAACGGTGGCAGCGTGACAACGCTCGACGATATCTGGATCGCCTACGGGGATGGGGCGAACGTCGTGATTACAAACGCCGGAAATTGGACCGTGAGCGCAGGGCATAGCATTGGCGTTGGCAATGGAAGCGGATCGACCGTCTCGATCGTGAACAAGTCCGGAAGCTGGGACGTGAGCGGCGGTGTTTACTTGGGCAACGGGAACGGTTCAACCGTTTCGGTCTACCACAAGGGCGGTACGCTTACGGTGGCAAACTCGTTTTACATTGGCAACAACGCCAGTGCGAACCCCGCCTACTTTGAGCTTAGCGGCGGTACGGTGAACAGCACCAAGGCTGGCGGGTGCTATGCGGTTGTCGGCATGGGATCTGAAGGGACGCTTGTCGTCAAGGACGGCGCAACGTTCAATGTGAGCGGCATCCCTGTTGTCGGCCACACTTCGACGGGAACCGTTGTCGTTCAGAACGGCGGCAAGCTTCTCGCAAACAGCAACAAGATGTATGTTGGCGAAATGGCCACGAGCAGCGGAACGCTTACCGTCAAGGACGGCGGCGTGGTGGAAGTGAAGAACAATGAAGTCATCCTGTGTCACTATCAAGAGAAATCGAAAGGCGTCATCAATCTCGAAAGCGGCGGCTTGCTGCATACGCGGAACGTGACGAGAGGATTCCCAGAATTTGCGGCGATGACGTTCGACGGCGGCACGTTGAAGGGGTCTGCGAATGGCGTAAATCTCATCGACAGCGGAATACTGGTCACGGTTGGCGCGAACGGCGGAACTATCGACACTTCCGGGAACAGCGTAACCATTGCGGGCGACATAGCCGACAAGGCTGGCGAGTCGGGCTTCCTCAAGTTCACGGGCGGCGCCGGGACGGTCACGCTTTCCGGCGCAGCCGACTGGACAGGCGGCACGGGCGTCGACCTTGGCATGAAGATCGTCGCTCCGACCGACGCGGCGACCAATGCTGTCCTATGCAATCTCGTCGTGGACTGCCGGACCAAGGTTCAAAATGGCGACTATACGGTGTTCGAGTGCAACGAAGTGTTGACGGAGGATGTTCTCGCGAACGTCACCTGCTTGGAACACGGGGGAACCGCTACGGTTGGACTTGGCGACGGCGGCACGTCAATCGTCGTACACTACGTGGCGCCGCCGTGCATCGGGACGACGCCGGTCAAGGTGTGGTCGGACATTACGCTCGACGACATCAAGTATGCCACGTTCACCAGCCGCTTCGTCGGCAGCTCCATCAATAACAAAGCCTATTTCTACTATACTTTCGATTCGGCAACCGGCTACTGCAAAAAGCTGTTCGCCGACGAGAACAGCGGCAGCGTCACGAACATTGTCGTGGAGTTTCAGGTCCTTGACGACGGCTACACGAAATGCGTAGTAGTGTCGTTCACGAACGGCGACGGCGGCGTCTACGCCAAGGGACTTGGCGCGGCCTATGTCGGCGGTTCGGACCTCGGCCATTCTTTCTATCCCGGACCGTATAACGGAACCCTTGCCAGTACGCCTACCGCAAGCGGCTACGGGGTGTGCAACCTGAACGTGAAAGTTGAGGAGGCAACGGAGTGGACGCTCGACCAGAACAGGACGTGGAGCGAACTTAGAGACGGCGCCGCGCTTTCCGCCGACTCGCTCGTGCGCATACTTGTGACCGGCGACAGCCCCGTGCTGACGATCGACGAGAACGTGGATGTCGCAAAGATCGAGATCATGAACGCGCTCGCAGCCGGCGGCGTTTCCACGAACTCGATTTCCGTTTCCGATGGCGTCACGGTGTCGTATGGGGAGTTTGAGCTCAAGGGCGGCGTCTGCCTGGCCGTGGGCGGCTTTGTTCCGACTGGCCTTACGCTTGACGCCGGCTCAAAGGTGCTTTACGCCTCGGGCGAGTCCGTCTGCGCGTCTATGAGCGGGGCTGGCGGCATCGAGGTCGCGCCCGGCGCAACGCTCTATGTCGACGAAGACTCGTCCGTGGGCTACATCCTGAACAACGGCACGATCGTGAAGAGGGTGGCGGCGGATGTCAGCATTCCTTTCCACAACGGCTCGAGGGGTGTCATCATGGTGACCAACGGAAAGCTCAAGGCGTCGGGCGTCACGGCTGTCGGCGGCAATCCCTACGGTTTCGTAACCGAGTCCGAGCCGAACGCGAACCAGCTGGTCGTCGTGAAGTCCGGCGCGGCATACGACCTGAACGGCATCTACGACATTACGGCGTCCGTGCGGCTCGAAGAGGGCGGGCGCATGGTCAACAGCGGGGGCAACGTGGACGGCGACAAGATGCAGACCGTCCAGCTGATCCTCGACGGCGACGCGGCCGTGACCACCACGGGCGAATTCGGTCTGCTCGCGCCAAGACATAATGCAACCCGTCTTGACCTCGGGTCGCACACCCTGACGCTTGACGGAACATCCCATTTCTGGTTGAGCAACACCACGATTGTAGGCGACGGCGAAATCGTAGTGAGCGGCGGAACGCTGGTAGGCAGAACGACATCTTCGGGCGCGGACTGCACGCTGACCATTGGCGAGAACGGAACGCTGAAGATATACAGCTCTCGCGTTCTGACCGTAAAGAACTTCTTCAACGGCGGAACGATGTACAACGACGCCGGAACGCTTGAAGTGACCGGCACGCTTACGCCCGGCAATCCGCTCACGAAGCTGACGCTTGCGGACGGCGCCACGGTGAAGGTGACGGGCGTGGCCAACGCCCAGACGGTTTCTTCGGCGTTCTCCGCCTCCGGCACGATTACTGTCGACGCCTCGGCGATTACTTCCGCCGACTTGCGCGAAGCAGGGAGGGTCCCCGTCCTGACCGTTCCGTCCTCGTTCGATCCCAGTGGCGCCACCTGGAACGTCTACAGCCCCAACACCCCGAAGCGTCGCCTCTCCTGGGAGACCGATGCCGGCGGAAGCACGAAGACGCTCTATCTGTGCAAGGCGTCGGGGCTTATGACCTACATCATGTAGGGAATCCTCGGCTCGCTAGCCGTGTTCTCAAAAAAAAGAAGCCCGCGCAAGCGGGCTTTCTTTTTGATGGTTGCCTCGCAGGGACTCGAACCCCAACAAGCAGAATCAGAATCTGCTGTGCTACCATTACACCACGAGGCAATTTGCAGAAACGGCGAGTATTATAGTATTTTTATGGGGTGCAAAGCAAGCGCGAAAATGAAAAAAATAGCGGTTTACCCCCATGCGCCAATCGTGTATAATAATGGAACAAGGAGGAAAACAATGAAACTAAAAACTATTGCGGTTGTTGCCGCTGTGCTGGGGGGTGCCGTCTCCTATGGAGCGGATGTCGGGAAGTACATGCTGCCAGATGCGGACATTGTGTCCGTGACGGTCAGCGACATAAACAAGAAAGGGGCGTATACCAAGGCGCTTGAAGCCGCAGTCGGCGAATGTGGCGGTCTTGAAGGCATGCTCAAGGGCATTGCCGGGGCCGACAAGGACGCTGCCAAGATTGTCGACATGGTCACGGAGTACATCGTGCTTGTGACAAACGGCGTAACGCGCACGGAGTCTGCGTTTTCCGCCAAGGCGACCCCCGGTGCGAACGGGGAGCCGGATGTCAGCGTCGCTTTTGCGCTAGCCGGCTTCAAGAACGGGAAGAAGCTTGTCGAGAAACTCGCGGCCGATTTCCCTGACGCGGTCAAGCTTGCGAACGGCGCGCTCGTCCCTGCCGTCGACGCCCAGATAAAGGCGAAGATGTGGGCAGAGGGCGATGTCCTTAGGGTAGTCGTGGGCAAGGCCCCCGAACAGCCTGCGGCGAAGTCGCCGCTTGCGGGAGACGCGGTCTTCGGCAAGCTCGCCAAGAAGCTTCGCGGCGAGCCCTATACCGGGCTGCGCATCAAGGATCCCGTCGGGATCGCCAAGCGCTTCATGCCGGCCGAGAAGTTCGCCGAGCTGGCGAAGGACGAGCAGATGACCGAATTGCTGAAGCTCCGCAACGTCGGCTGGGATTGCTCCGAGAGCAAGACCGAGCCGGAGTGCAACATGACGCTCGGCCTCCAGTTCGACACGCCGGAAACGGCATCCGCCGCCGCCGAGAAGCTCATCGGCTTCAAGCAGATGGGGCTCATGATGCTGCAGAAGGTTGAAAGTACGGACAAGGACTCTGCCGAGTCCCTTGCAAACGCCAAGAGGCTTCTCTCCAGCGTGAAGGTCGAGTCCAAGGGTCCGAATGCCTTCGTGAAGGTGTCCGTCAGCGCCAAGGACCAGATAGAAGCGCTCAAGCAGCTGCCCAGCGCCGTCGCCAAGTGATTCGTACAGCGCCAGCTTCTCCGCAATAATATTTCCCACCAAATAAATGCTAAGTAAGGTTTTACATATGTCAGATCCTACAGTCAACCCGATGCTCGGGACGTTGATATTTGCGTGTGGGGGTCTTGCGGGTGCGGTTTTTGCCGTGCCTTTCAGGAAGGTGAAGGGCTGGGCGTACGAGAGCTACTGGTTCGTGTACGCAGTGGTCGGGCTCATACTGTTTCCGCTTGCGCTTGCGCTTGCCACAGTGCCCGACCTCTTTGGCGTGATCTCGCGCACACCTGTGGGGACACTCCTGGTGTGCGCAGGCTTTGGTGCCCTCTGGGGCATTGGCGGGCTTACCTGGGGACTCATGATCCGCTATCTCGGAGTGGGCCTCGGGCTTGCGATAGGATGCGGGCTCTGCTCTGCTACGGGCACCCTGCTTCCGCCCGTCTTCAGGGGGGAGTTTGCGTCGCTTCTCTTCGACGCCGAAGGGCAGGTGACCATGGCGAAGATCTTCACGCTCGTGGGCGTGGTGGTCTCTCTCGCGGGCATCGTGTTCGTGGGGCTTGCCGGGAAGTCGAAGGAAGACGAGCTGCCTGAAGAAAAGAAGAAGCAGGCTGTTGCGGAATTCAACTTCAAGAAGGGCATTGTCGTGGCGCTTGTGTCGGGTGTGTTCTCCGGGTGCATGAACTTCGGCCTCCAGAGCGGCGGCATAATGGGCTCGCTCGCTAAAGAGGCCGGAGCCGGCTCCTGGTGGACCGGCATGCCGGTGCTTGTAGCCGTGCTTTGGGGCGGATTCGTCGTCAACGCGGCATACAGCTTCGTGATGAACGCGAAGAACGGAACGTTCGGCGACTACCGGGGCATCCGCCGCCACGACTATCCCCTCAAGGGCGGCACGACCTTTTCCAACTACTGCTTTGCCGGCGCGGCCGGCGTGATCTGGGCTTGCCAGTTTGCGTTCCTCAAGGTCGGAGAGCCGCTCTGCGGCGATATGGCGTATGTGGGCTTCGCGATACTGATGGGGGCAAGCGTCCTATTTTCGTCGCTTCTCGGCATTGTGCTCGGCGAGTGGCGCGGCACCGGCAGGAGAACGAAGACGTATCTCGCCATCGGACTGTTGTTGCTGGCGGTTTCCATAGTGCTTCCGGTGCTGACTCACTGACTTTTCAAACATCGTAAACCAGGAACGGAGAATGAAATACCATCTTGCGATAGACATCGGGGCGTCCTCGGGACGGCACATCCTCGGACACGTCGAAAACGGAAAGATCGAGCTAGAGGAGGTCTATCGCTTCGAGAACAGGCAGATCCAGCACGACGGCCACGACTGCTGGGACCTCGTGGCGCTTGCGAAGTCCGTCCTGGAAGGCATAGGGAAGTGCCGCGAAATAGGCAAGATCCCCGAAACGGTCGGCATCGACACCTGGGGCGTCGACTTCGTCTTGATCGGCAAGGATCTCATGCCTGTTAGCGACATGGTCGCTTACCGCGACGCGCGTACGCAGGGCATGGACGAGGTCGTGGAGAAGGTCATTTCGAAGGTGGACCTCTACGGCCGCTGCGGCATACAGAAGATGGCCTTCAACACCATCTACCAGCTGGCCGCGCTCAAGCGAGAGCATCCCGAGCAGCTCGACGCCGCCGTCCGTTTCCTCATGGTGCCGGACTATCTCAACTTCGTGCTGAGCGGCAAGATGGTCAACGAGTACACTGACGCCACGACGACGAACCTCGTGAACGCGGCGGCGAAGGACTGGGACTTCGAGCTCATCGAGATGCTCGGGTTCCCGAAGGACGTCTTCGGCCCGCTCGCGATGCCGGGAACCGTGATAGGGCACTTCACGAACGCCGTGCAGGACGTCGTGGGGTTCGACGCAAAGGTCATCCTCCCCGCGACGCACGACACCGGCAGCGCGTATCTCGCGGTGCCTGCGCGCGACGACTGCGCGGTGTACCTTTCGAGCGGAACGTGGTCGCTTCTCGGAGTCGAGAACAAGGACCCGATAACCACGCCGGAGTCCTGCGCTGCGAACTTCACCAACGAGGGCGGCGCGTGGCATCGCTTCCGCTATCTCAAGAACATCATGGGTCTGTGGATGATACAGTCCGTGCGCCGCGAACTCAACGGAGTCTCGTATGTCGCGGGCAAGGAGATCGCCGCTGTCCCGCTGGCCGACTGGGAGAAGGGCCGCGAATACAGCTTCGGCGAGCTTTGCGACATGGCCGTGGCGGCTTCCGGGTTCGACTCGGTCGTCGATGCGAACGACCAGCGCTTCCTGTCTCCGGCCTCGATGATCGCCGAGATCCGCAAGGCGTGCGAGGACGGCGGCAAGCCCGTTCCCGCTACGATAGGCGAGCTTGTCCGCTGCGTGTACATGTCGCTCGCCAAGTGCTATGCTGACGCTATCAGGCAGCTTGAGGGCATCACCGGTAAGAAGTACACCTCTCTCAACATCGTGGGCGGCGGAAGCAAGGACTCGTTCCTCAACGAGCTTACGCGCGACGCCACTGGGCTTGAGGTGTTTGCTGGGCCTGTGGAGGGCACGGCAATCGGCAACCTTGCAGTCCAGTTCATAGCCTCGGGCGAGTTCGCCGACCTCGCTGAGGCAAGAAAGGCCATCGCGGAGTCCTTCGACGTCAAGAAAGTCTAATCCCCATCCGCCTTTGCCACCGCCCCCACCACTCAACCACCAAACCACCTAACCACCAAACCATTTAACCAACCAGGAGAACAAATGAGCTACAAAAAGGCACAGAAGGCGTACGCCAAGCTTGGCGTCGACACGGAGAAGGCGATCAAGGCCCTCCAGAAGATCAAGATCTCGATGCACTGCTGGCAGGGTGACGACGTTGGCGGCTTCGAGACCACTGGCGGCGCCTCCGGCGGAATCCAGACGACCGGCAACTACCCCGGCAAGGCGCGCACGCCGCAGGAGCTGATGGCCGACGTCGACTTCGCGATGTCGCTCATCCCTGGCAGGCACCGTCTCAACCTCCATGCGTGCTACGGCATCCACAAGGACAAGATCGTAGACCGCGACAAGCTTGGCCCCGAGCAGTTCAAGCCGTGGGTCGACTGGGCGAAGAAGCGCGGCATCGGCCTCGACTTCAACCCCACGTACTTCTCGCATCCTAAGGCGGCGGACGGCCTCACGCTGTCCAACCCCGACCCGAAGATCCGCGCGTTCTGGGTGAAGCACGGCATCCAGTGCCTCAAGATAGCAGAGTACTTCGGCAAGGAGCTCAAGTCGCCCTGCACCATCAACTTCTGGATGCCGGACGGCTACAAGGACGAGCCCTCGGACCGTCTCGGGCCGCGCCAGCGCATGGCGGACTCGCTCGACAAGATCTTCAAGTACAAGTACAACAAGAAGCTCGTGGTCCCGACGCTCGAGTCCAAGCTTTTCGGCATAGGCGTGGAGAGCTACACCGTGGGCTCGCACGAGTTCGTGATGGGCTACGCCATGAAGCGCGGGATACTCGGGCTTCTCGACATGGGGCACTTCCACCTCTCGGAAAACGTGGCGGACAAGATCAGCTCGTTCCTCATGTTCTACGGCAAGGTCGCGTTCCACATCTCGCGCCCCGTGCGCTGGGATTCCGACCACGTGATCCGCCAGGACGACGCGCTTCTTGGCGCTGCGCGCGAAATCGTGCGCATGGGCCCGGAGAACTTCATCGTGGCGCTCGACTACTTCGACGCCTCCATCAACCGCGTGGCGGCGTGGGTGCTCGGCATGCGCAACATGCAGAAGGCCCTCCTCGCGGCCATGCTTGAGCCCACGGCGATCCTCAAGAAGCTCCAGGAGACGGGCCGCTTCACGGAGCAGCTGGTTCTCCAGGAGGAAGTCAAGAACTACCCGGCCGACGCCGTGTGGGAGGAGTTCTGCACGCGCGCCAACCAGACCGCCCACGAGGAATGGCTCGCGGACGTCGCCAAGTACGAGGAGGACGTGCTCCTCAAGCGCGTGTAGCCAGGATTTTTTAACTGAAAACGAAAACACAAGCAAACACAACAAGGAGAAAGCAATGGTAAACCAGGCTGTCTATGATGAACTGATGAAGAAGTTCGAAGCGCACTACGGCTGCAAGCCGACTGTCGTTTCCTACGCGCCGGGCCGCATCGAGGTGCTCGGCAACCACACCGACTACAACGAGGGCTTCGTGTTCTCCGCCGCAATCGACCTCGGCACGTTCTTCGCCGCGGTGCCTTCGGACGACACCGGCTGCACGCTCGTGGCGGGCGATCTCATGAAGGAGGTCAAGTTCGACATCTCCGACGTCGCCAAGCGCACCGAGGACACGTGGCAGAACTACGTGAACGGCACGTTCAACTGGCTCTTCGGCGGCGAGCCCGCCAAGGCAGGCAAGGGCTGGAAGGGCATGTTCCTCGGCAACATCCCGCTAGGCTCGGGACTCTCCTCGTCCGCCGCTCTCGAGATGTGCACCGGCCTCGCGCTTTCCAAGCTCTACGGCCTGGAGTTCGACAAGACCACGCTCGCCAAGATCGGACAGAAGGCCGAGCACACCTTCGCGGGATGCCCCTGCGGACTGCTCGACCAGGCGTCTTCGCTCTACGGCAAGGCCGGCTCGCTCGTGAAGAGCGACTTCCGCACCTGCGAGTTCGAGAACGTTCCGCTGGGCGACGACATCTGCTTCCTCATGGTCGCGTCAAACGCCAAGCACGCCCTCGTTGACGGCGCATACGCCTCCCGTCGCCAGGCCTGCGAGGACGCCGCCAAGTACTTCGCCGGCGTGCTGCGCCATCCCGTGACGCACCTGCGCGACGTTTCCGTTGCCGAATGGGTGCTCTACCGCGGCGGCCTTTCCGAGACCACCGCCAAGCGCGCAATCCACCCGATCGGCGAAGACGAGCGCGTTCTTGCCGGAGCGAAGCTCCTCGAAAAGGGCGATCTTGAGGCGTTCGGCGCGCTGATGTACGATTCGCACGAGTCCTCGCGCAACTGGTTCGAGAACTCCTGCGAGGAGCTCGACGCGATCGTGGACGCCGCGAAGGCGATTCCCGGCGCGCTCGGGTGCCGTCTTTCCGGCGGCGGCTTCGGCGGAAGCTGCGTGCTCCTCTGCAAGAAGGCGGATGCAGACCGCATTGCGGCTGCCCTCGAGAAGGCGTACAAGTCGACCACCGGCAAGGACTGCGGAGTGTCCGTGATCCAGCCTTCGGACGGCGCGCGCGTCCTCTAGTCGCAAGGTGGGCAAGTTCGTAATAAACGGACGGCGCCCCGTATCCGGCGTACACCGGGTTCCGGGCAACAAGAACGCCGCGCTCCCGATGATCGCGGCGTCCTTGCTCGCTTCTGCCCCGGTGACGCTTTTGGACGTCCCTGACATCGCGGACGTCAGGGTGATGCTGCAGCTTGCCAAGAAGCTCGGCTGCGCGGTGCGGCACGACCGCACCGCGCGCTCCGTGCGCATATCTGCCGCGAAGCTCCGCACCTCTCGCATTGACCATCTGCTCGCGGGGCGCGTGAGGACCTCTTTCCTGTTCGCCGGCCCGCTTCTCGCGCGTTGCGGCATGGCCACGGTGTTTCCGCCTGGCGGAGACGCGATAGGGCACCGTAGGCTCGACCCCCACATCGACGGCTTCCGCGCGCTAGGCGCGAAGGTGAAGACCGGGCGAAGGGCGATCTGGCTCGAGGCGAAGCGGCTTGCAGGCACGCGAATAGTCTTGGACGAAGCGTCCGTGACCGCAACGGAAAACCTCATGATGTGCGCCGCGCGGGCGGAGGGAGTCACGGAAATATACAACGCCGCGTGCGAACCGCACATCCGCAACCTGGGCCAGATGCTTTGCGCGATGGGCGCGAAGATTTCCGGGCTTGGCACGAACCTCGTGCGCATCGAGGGAGTGCAGGAACTGGGCGGCTGCGAGGCGCGCGTATTTTCCGACACCATCGAGGCCGCGAGCTATCTTACCGCTGCCGTCGTGACGGACGGCGAACTGACGCTCGAGAACGTGGAGCCCGATGACTTCGACGTTATCGGCAGGGTGTTTCGGCGCTTCGGAGTCAAGTGGACGCTTGATGCGGAGAATCGCACGATCCATCTTCCGGCAGGGCAGCGTCTCAAGATGCGCTACGATCTCGGCGACACGATTCCGCGCATTTCGGATGGACCGTGGCCGATGTTCCCGTCAGACCTCATTTCGATTTTGATTGTGCTTGCCTCTCAGACGCGCGGGCAGTGCCTATTCTTCGAGAAGATGTTCGAGAGCAGGCTGTACTTCGTGGACCACCTGATCGGCATGGGCGCGAAGATAGTGCAGTGCGATCCGCATCGCGTTGTCGTGTCTGGCAGGTCGTTGCTAAGGGGCACGGTCGTTGCCTCGCCCGACATACGCGCAGGCATCGCGCTCATCATCGCGGCGCTCTGCGCACGCGGCACGACGGAAATACTCAACGCCGAGTCGATAGACCGCGGCTACGAGCGAGTCGAGGAACGTCTCGCCGCTCTCGGCGCCGACATCAAGCGCGTCGACTGAATGCCCCTAGCATTAGCGGTCGCTTCCTTGTCATACACCCGCGGGTATTCCACCATTTCCCCTTGCCATCTGCGAACCGATTGTGGTATCATACATGGCGTCCGCGGAACTGACGAGACGGGTCGCCGCCCGTGTGGAGTTCACCACGTGAACCGCGGATCTTGAAGAGTCGTTCGTCTGGGCATTGTTCGTTTATGGAGGTAGCTCAGATGAATAATGCAGGTAGTTGGGTCAAGGTCAGGAGTGCGGTTCTTCCGGCGTTCCTTCTTGCAGTGTCGGTTGGCCAGATCTACGCGTTCACGAACTTCTCGGACGAGATCGTGAAGCAGATCGGCGGCGACGTTACGGTGAAGCAGGTGCAGTTCGCGTTCTCGCTGGGCATCTTCTTCCTCGGCATGGGAGCCGCGTTCTTCGGGAAGATCGTCGAGAAGAACATCCGCCTCTCCACGATCATCGGCACCACGCTCTTCATCTCCGGCCTTTGCGTCACTGGAATCGCCGTCACGGCGAAGTCGCTCTGGCTGCTGTATCTCGGATACGGCTTCCTCGTGGGCCTCGGCACGGGCATAATCTACATCTCGCCGGTGAAGACGATGATGATGTGGTATCCGCAGCACAAGGCTATCGCGGCGGCTTTCCCGATTATTTCGTTCGGTCTGGGGTCTACGCTCTCCACCATCGTGTACCGCGGCTTCGAGTTCGGCTCCGAAGGGTCGATGTTCGCGATGCGCTTCCTCGGCTTCCGCGAGTATTTCGGGGTAGAGGCGAATCCCGCGGCGATATCCTCGGTGTTCTTCGCCTTCGCGGTGTTCTACCTCGTGCCGATGGCGATTGCGTCGATGATGCTCCGCAAGCCCAAGGTCGAGCAGATGAGCTTCGCGCACGGCCTGCCGCAGTGCGAGTTCTCCTACCTGAACCTGCTGCGCGACTCGTACTTCTGGCAGGCGTGGATCTTCAT
>Ga0310786_10007348_pt1 | contig 14389 bp, 9 predicted proteins | sample AusTroGonzalo_MG_FD_203881 | JGI IMG/M metagenome (GOLD analysis project Ga0310786, IMG submission 203881) | Bovine rumen microbial communities from tropical cattle in Woodstock, Queensland, Australia - Gonzalo_03 (v2) (version 2) | ecosystem: Host-associated > Mammals > Digestive system >... | reverse complement strand
GTTCGACTTCGTCAACCACCGGCCGTTCTACCCCGGCGACGAGCTGTGGCTGCCTGCGGGCGGGATGCTCGTCATCGAGGGCATCCACGCGCTCAACCCGCGGCTCACCGCCGGCATCGACGACGCAGTGAAGTACCGCATCTACATCGAGCCGCGTCCTTCGGTGGAGATCTTCATGGACATCAAGCCGTCGGCGTCGGACGCGCGGCTGCTGCGGCGGCTCGTGAGGGACAACCAGTTCCGCAAGGTTAACCCGGCGAAGACCATCCTGCGCTGGCCGAGCGTCCTCGCGGGCGAGAAGAAGTGGATCGAGCCGTTCCGCGGCAACGCCGACGCGGTGTTCGACTCCTACCTCGTCTACGAGATGCTCGTCCTCAAGAACTACGTCGGCGGGCTCGTCGAGCTCGCGCGGAAGGAGCTCGGCGACCTGCCGCAGCTCATGAACCTGAGGCGGATGCTGGGCGCGGTGGAGGCGGTGGACGCGACCAGGGTGCCGGGCGACTCGATTCTGCGCGAGACGATCGGCGGCAGCCAGCTGGACTACTGACGAGGAGCGGAGACAATGCTGGAAGTCACCATATTGAGTGTGCTGCAGGGGATTGCGGAGTTCCTGCCGATTTCGAGCTCGGGGCATCTTGTGCTCGGCAAGTCGCTGCTCGGCCTCGGCGACGTCGGCATCCGGCTCGACATCTTCCTCCACGTCGGCACGCTCTTCGCGGTCTGCGCGTTCTACTGGCGCATCATCCGCCGGATTGCGCTCGGCGCGTTCGGGCTCGGCGGCGAGTCGCCGCGCGAGGCGTGGCTTTACTGCGTGAAGATCGTGGTGAGCGCGGTGCCCGCGGCGGTGGTGGGGATTCTGCTCAAGGACCGGATCGAGGAGGCCTTTGCCTCGCCGAAGCTGGTGGGCGCGGCGCTCGTCTTCACGGGACTTGTGCTCACCGCGACTCGTTTTCTGTCGCGCGGCAAGGACGGAGTCGGGTTCTTCCACGCAATCGTGATGGGCATTGCGCAGGCGATTGCCATTCTGCCCGGCGTGTCGCGCTCGGGGATGACGCTTGCGGCGGCGCGCGCGTCGAAGGTCGATCCTGAGAAGGCGGCGGAGTTCTCCTTCCTCATGTCCGTTCCGCCGATCGCCGGCGCGGCGCTTTTGGAGATCGTCGACGCGCTGAAGGAATCGGCGCCGGCCGTCGCCGAGGTTTCGTGGGGACTTACCATCTACGGCGCGGCGCTGGCGGCGGTGGTCGGGTACTTCGCGCTGGCGCTGCTCTTGAGGTCGCTCAGGAGCGACAAGTTCTGGCTGTTCGGTCCCTACTGCGTCGTCGCCGGCGTGGTGGCGATCGCGTGCTGCTGAAAGGAGGCGGAGGATGAAGTCGGGCAAAAGAGGAGATCTTGGCGGGCTCAGGGCGCTGGGCGCGAAGGCGGAGGTGCCGTCCGGCTACGCGCCGGAGGTGCTGGAGGCGTTCGCGAACCGGAATCCCGGCCGCGACTACTGGGTGACGTTCACCGCGCCGGAGTTCACCACGCTCTGCCCCAAGACCGGCCAGCCGGACTTCGCGACCATCACCATCCGCTATATTCCCGCGAAGAAGCTCGTCGAGTCGAAGTCGCTCAAGCTCTACCTCTTCGGGTTCCGCAACCGCGGCGATTTCCACGAGGACGTGGTGAACCTGATCTACGACGACCTCTTCCGGCTGCTGAAGCCGAAGTACATGGAGGTCTACGGCAAGTTCGCTCCCCGCGGCGGCATCACCATCGACCCGTTCGTGAACGGCGGCACCGGCGCGAAATACCGTGCGCTCGCGGCGGAGCGGTTCGCGCGCTGGCAGGGCGTGAGGGGATAGATGCGCGTCTGGGGGATAACCGGCACCAACGGCAAGACGACGACCGCCTGGGTCTTCGCCGAGTTCGTAAACGCCGTCCCCGGGCGCAAGTGCGGGCACATCACCACCGTCGAGGTCTTCGACGGCGCGCGGCGCTTCTCGACCGGCTACACCACGCCGCCGCTGAAGCAGCTCCAGGAGATCTTCGCGGCGATGGAGGCGAACGGCTGCACCGACTGCGTGATGGAGGTCTCGTCCCACGCGCTCAGCCAGAACCGCACCGGCGACACGCGCTTCGCTGGCGGGGCGTTCACCAACCTGACCGAGGACCACCTCGACTACCACAAAACGATGGAGGCGTACTTCGCGGCGAAGCTGGAGCTGGCGAAGAAGGTGGCGAGCGAGGCCGACACCCGCCCGGACATGGGCCGCGGCGACCTGCCGCCGTTCGTGGTGGCGCTGGACGGCGAGGGCGGGCGCGAGATGTTCAACGCGGCGGGCAACCTCTCCGTCAACGTGATCGGCGTCTCGGTCGCGCACAGCGCCTACGACCTCTCGCAGCTGCGGCTCGTGGGCGAGTACAACCGCTCTAACGTGCTCGTCGCGGCGGCGCTCGCCGAGGCGGCCGGGGTGCCGCGCGAGACGGTGCAGGCGGTCATTCCGAGGCTGAAGCCGCGCTGGGGACGGCTCGAGCGCGTCGAGAACCCTGAGGTCGCGGCGGAGGTGTACGTCGACTTCGCGCACACGCCGGACGGGCTCGACAAGGTGCTGGCGGCGGCGCGCGGATTCACCCCGGGCCGGCTCTGGGTGGTGTTCGGCGCCGGCGGCGACCGCGACCCGATGAAGCGTCCGCTGATGGGCGCGGCCGCGGCGAAGCGCGCCGACCGCATCGTCCTCACCTCCGACAACCCGCGGAGCGAGGATCCGCTTGCGATCATCGAGGCGGTGGCGGGCGGAGTGCCGGCCGGCGTCTGGTGCGTGCGCGAGCCCGACCGCCGCAAGGCGATCCGGCTGGCGCTCGGAGAGGCGGAGCGGGGGGACGTCGTCGTCATCGCGGGCAAGGGCCACGAGACCACGCAGGAGATCGCCGGCGTCAAGCATCCGTTCGACGACCGCGAGGAAGTGCGCTCGTTCCGCGGCAGCTGACTTGGAAAGGAGACAAGGAAAATGGATAATTCACTCAAGGTCAAGGACGCCGGCAGCTGCCGGTGGGACGCCGCTTCGCTCGGCGAAATCATGCTCCGGCTCGATCCCGGCGACGGCCGCATCCACACCGCGCGGGAATTCCGCGTCTGGGAGGGCGGCGGCGAGTACAACGTCATGCGCGGCTTGAGGCGCTGCTTCGGCCTGCGGACGACGGCGGTGACCGCGTTTGCCGACAATCCGGTCGGGCGGCTGGTCGAGGACTTCATGCTCCAGGGCGGAGTGGACGTCTCGCATGTCATCTGGACGCCCTACGACGGCATCGGCCGGACCGTCCGCAACGGGCTCAACTTCGTCGAGCGCGGCTATGGCTGCCGCGGCGCGCGGAGCTGCGCCGACCGCGGACTGACGGCGGTCAGCCAGCTCAAGCCGGGCATGGTCGACTGGGAGGGGATTTTCGGCAGGGAGGGCGTGAGGTGGTTCCACACCGGCGGCATTTTCGCCGCGCTCTCCGAGTCGACCGCCGAGGTGGCGATCGAGGCGCTCAAGGCCGCGAAGGCGCACGGCACGGTGACGAGCTACGACCTCAACTACCGCGCGTCGCTGTGGAAGTCGATCGGCGGCAAGGCGCGGGCGCAGGAGGTGAACCGCGAGATCGCGAAGTACGTGGACGTGATGATCGGCAACGAGGAGGACTTCACCGCCGCGCTCGGCATCGAGGTGGAGGGGGTGGACGCGAACCTCACCACGCTGCCGGTGGACAGCTTCGGGCGGATGATCGAGCGCGCGCGGTCGGAGTTTCCGAACTTCAAGGCGGTCGCAACCACGCTCAGGTCGGTAAAGTCGGCCACGGTCAACGACTGGTCGGCGCTCTGCTGGTACAAGGGGAAGCTCTGCCTCTCGGTGGAGCGTCCCGGGCTCGAGATCTACGACCGCGTCGGCGGCGGCGACTCGTTCGCCTCCGGGCTCGTCTACGGCCTCATGACCTTCGACGATGCCGAGAAGGCGGTCAACTACGGCGCCGCGCACGGCGCGCTGGCGATGACCACGCCCGGCGACACCTCGATGGCGACGCTGGCCGACGTGGAGAAGCTCGCCGGCGGCGGCTCCGCGCGGGTCGACCGTTGACACGCGGCGGCGCGTTTTGGTATACTACGCCCCAATTAGCGAGGGCTATTAGCTCAGTTGGTTAGAGCGCTTCCTTGACATGGAAGAGGTCAGTGGTCCGAATCCACTATAGCCCACCAGCCAGCTGGAATGAGCGCGTGAGGCGGTCATTCGGAAGTACGCTCAACCGTTTTTATCGTGGCGGGTGCGCTTCCATCCGCGCGCGGAAAATGCTATAATATCCGCCGTGACGAAAAAAGAAAGGAGCACAAGATGACAAGTTGCGGATGGCTGTGGCTTTACGCGGGCGCGGGACTGATGCTGGCGGAACTGCTGGCGCCGGGGTTCGTGGTGTTCTTCTTCGGGCTTTCCGCCGCGTCGGTGGGTCTGTGCCGCTTCGCGTTCGGCGAGGCGCTCACCCCGACCTGGCAGCTCGCGGCGTTCTCCGCCTTCTCGGTGCTCTACCTGCTCTTCCTCAGGCGCTGGCTGAAGCGCGTCTTCATGGGCACGGTCACCACCTCGGCGACCGACTTCGAGGACGACATGGTCGGCCGCTTCGCCAAGGTGACTGCCGCGGTCGAGCCGCCGAAGACCGGGCGGGTGATGGTGGGCGATGCCGAGTGGACCGCCTCCGCCGCGGCGCCAATCGCCGTTGGTGCGGACGTCAAGGTGGTCGCACGCGACAACCTGACGGTGCGGGTGGAGCCGGTCTAGGGCGGCCGTGAGGAAGGTCGAGGCGTTCGACGCGCGGCGCAAGGCCGTGGACGCGGTGGCGGACTTCGTCGCCGCGCGTTCGCGTCCCGACGCATCGGGCGCCGCTTCGCTCGCGCACCTCCTCGTCGTCGTGCCGACCGCCGAGAGCGGCCGCCGCCTCCGGCATGCGCTGGCGCGGCGCTTCCCCGCCGGTGTCGTCCCGCCGCTGGTCCGGACGCCGGCGCATCTTGTCGACCTCTCCGCGCCCGACATCGCCGGCCGCGCCGACGAGCTGCTGGCGTTCAGGGAGGCGCGGGACGGCAAGGGCGGCTTCGACGTCGCCGCCGAGCTCGCGGACATCCGCCGCATCCTCGGCGCGAACGCGCTTTCCTTTGCCGACGTCGCCAGGCAGGTAGGTTCCATTCTCAACGGCGAGCTGGCCGACGTCGAGGTCGAGCGCTGGCAGAAGCTCGCCGACCTTGAGGCGCGCTACCTTGCCGCGCTCGCCCGCCGCGGCAAGCGCGACCGGATCGCCGCGCTCAAGGACGCGTTGGCGAAGCCCATTGAGTTCCCCGGCGTCGAGGCGGCAGTCGTCGCCTGCGTCCTTGACCCGATCCCGGTGATGAACCGCGTCCTCGACGAGTCGGGTCTGCCGGTGACGGAGCTCGTCCCAGACGTGTCGTCCGCGCCCGAGCTCATTCGTTCGCAGATCGTCATCTCGGGCACGGCGGCGAGCGAGGCCGCGAAGATCGCGGCGTTATTCGCGTCCGTCAAGGGCGACGAGGCGTTGCCATCGCTCTGTCTTGCCGACCCCGAGACCTTCCCCGAGGTCCAGGGCGCGCTGCGCGCCCGCGGGCTTAAGGTGCACAACCCCTCGGCGACGCCGCTCTCCACCTCGTCGCTCGGCCACCTCGCCCGCCAGCTTGCCGCGCTCGCGCGGACGTCGTCGTATTCCGTCTTCTCCGCGTTCGTGCGCGGCGGCGACGTCCGGCGCTGGCTCAAGGCGGAGCTGGACCTCGACGACGCGAAGCTCACCGCGGCGATAGTCGACCTCGACAACCGACAGCAGCAGCTCATCCCGGCGGAGGTAGACGACATCGCGCCGAAGACCGAGCATACGCTGCGCGCGATCTTCGAGTTCGTCAAGGTGCAGCTCCGCAAGCGCGGCATGCGGCAGATGCTCGCTTCGATCTTCGCGACGCTCGCCCTCGACGACCGCGACGAGCGTTCGCGCGAGTTCGCGGCTGCCGCGGAGGCGGTGAACGGACTCATCGACGAGTGCTTTGCCAAGGATGTGCCGCGCGAGCTGGCGCTCGAGCTCTTCGAGCGGCGGCTCGGCGAGGCGACGTACGAGCTGGAGCCGGACGAGGGCGAGACGATCCTCACCGACGGCTGGCTCGAGCTGCCGTTCCTCGACGTCGACGAAGTCGCTGTCTCCGGCTTTGCCGAAGGGCGGGTGCCGGAGTCCGTCGTGGGCCACGCCTTTCTCCCCGATTCGCTCCGCCGCGGGCTGGGTCTGGCGGACAACGCGTCGCGCACGGCGCGCGACCGGACGATCCTCGCGATGGCGCTTGCATGCCGCAGGCCGGAGGCGGTGACGCTATTCTTCCATTCGGTGGACGGGAAGGGCGACGTCCTGAAGCCGTCGCGGCTTCTGTTCGACTGCGGGGACGACGCGGAGTTCGTCCGTCGCGTGGCCTGGCTCTACGCGGCGCGCGCCGGCACCGGCGAGACGCCGCCAGCCGACCTGCCCGCGCGCTGGAAGATAAACCTGCCGGTGCCGCCGGAGCACAAGGACCTCAACAAGACCTCTCCCTCCAGCCTCGACCAATACTTGCACTGCCCGTTCACCTATTTTCTCCGCAAGACGTTCGGCGAGAGCGAGGACTACCGCGCCGAGGAGCTGGACGCGTCGGAGTTCGGAAACCTTGCGCACAACGCGCTGGAGGCGTGGGGAAGCGGGGCGCTGAAGGACTCGACGGACGCCGACGCGATCGCGGCGGAGTTGGAGGAGAAGGTCGACGCGCTGCTCGCGGAGCGCTTCGGGCTGGAGATCCCGGCGATCGTCGCGCTCCAGGGCGAGAGCGTGAAGCGGAGGCTCCGGCGATTTGCCGCGCTCCAGGCCTCTCGCGCGGCGGACGGCTGGCGCGTCATGGCGACGGAGCGCAAGATGAAGGTCGTCTACGGGCACACGACCGTCGCCGGACGCTGCGACCGCATCGACTTCAACGAGCGGGACGGCAAGTGGTGCGTCATCGACTACAAGACATGGGACAGCAAAGATCGCGCCGTCGCGTTCGAACAGCCGAAGGACAAGGAGACCGGCAAGACCATCCGTGTGTGGAAGAGCCTGCAGCTGCCGCTCTACTGCGCGATGCTTGACGCCGACCCGGACTTCCCCGAGGCGAAGCGCGAGCACATCACGGCTTCGTACTGCATCCTCGCCAAAACCGCCGCGGACACCTGCTATTCCGAGTCGTTCTCGGGCGCTGACGTCCCCGATGCCGAGGCCAAGGTGAAGGAGCTGATCGCCGGCATCGAGCGCGGTATTTTCTGGCCGGCGGCGACTGAGCCGGAATGGAAGTGGGACTTTGCCGACTGGATCTTCAACTCGCCCGCGGAAAGCGTCGACCCCGACTGGATCGAAGACCAGGAGCGGCGGCTTCATCAAGAGAAAGGCGGGGCTTCGTGACGGAGAACGTCCTTATCGAGGCGTCGGCCGGGACCGGCAAGACGCAGGCGCTGGCCGAGCGGCTGATTGCGCTCGTCAAGGGCGGACTGGAGCCGCACGAGATCGTCGCGCTGACCTTCTCGCGCGCCGCGGCGGGCGAGATCTTCGAGCGCTTCGTCTCGCTGCTCGCCGAGCGGGCGCAGGGCGACCCGTCCTGCGCGGCGCTGCTGCGCAAGGTCGTCGCCACCCAGCACCTCTCGCAGATCGGGACCCTCGACAGCTTCCTCATGCGCATCGCGCGGAGCTTCCCGCTGGAGCTGGGGCTCGATGGCGGCGTGGAGATAATGGACGACTACCGCTCCGGACAGGAGCTCGCCCGCATCTCGTTTTCTGTCCTCCGGCGCACCGACGCCTCCGCCCGCCGCGCGTTCACCGACGCCTTTTCCCTTGCGATGAACGGCGAGGACGTCCGGAGCTTCATCGACTCCTACCGCAAATTCGTCAGGGATTGGCAGAAACTCTTCCGCGCGAATCCATCCGAACGCGCCTGGGGCGACGCGTCGGCGATATTCGGCGAAACGCCGGCGTGGGTGAAGACTGACGAGAAGGCGCTTTCGTTCCTCGCGGACCGGCTTGCCGGAATCTGCGACTCCGCTGCGTGGCCAGAGTTCGTCGAATGGGTGCGTAACTTCCGCGGCGATTTCAACGGAATCAAGGGGTTCGCGAAGAAGTTCTTCGAACTGGACGACATCCTCACCGGCGCGACAATCGAAGTCAAGTACAACCGAAAGACTTATTCCTTCGGCGGCGCCCAGGCGCAGGCCGTGCGCGAAGCCATGCTGGGCGTCTGCGGCTATGTCGTCGGCCGCTGCCTTGGGTTCGCCCGCGGCGTCTACCGACTCATCTCGGAATACGAGAAGGACTACGACGCCAACGTGCGCGGGAAGGGGATGCTCGTCTTCGACGACGTGCCGCGCCTCCTTGCCTCGCTCCCCGCCGACGTGCGCCTCGCGCTTGAATACCGCCTCGACGCGAAGATCCGCGCGTGGGCGCTCGACGAGTTCCAGGACACGAGCCGCGACCAGTGGGCGGCGCTCTCGCCGCTTGTCGACGAGGCGAAGATGTCCGACGGAGAGAAGTCGGTCTTCGTCGTCGGCGACCGGAAGCAGGCGATCTACGGCTGGCGCAACGGCGACGTCGGGATCTTCCGCGGCGAACGGGACGGCGGGGCGTACGCGATCGAGGCGCTCAACAAGACATACCGCTCTTCGCATGCCGTCGTCGAGGCGGTGAACCGCGTCTTCGTGCGCGGGCGGCTGCGCGGGGAGTTCCCGGGCTGGGAGGCGGCTGAGCACGTCTCCGCGAACGGCGAGGACATGCCTGGCTTCGTGCAGGCGGTCACGGCGCCCGGCATGTTGCCTGAAGACCTCTTCGAGCCGGTCTTCTGCGCACTCCAGGCGGTCGATCCCGTGAAGCGCGCCATTTCCGCCGCGGTGCTGGTCAGGGCCAACACGATCGGTGAGCAGATTGCCGCGTACCTGAAGTCCAAGGGGATGGACGGTGTGGTGTGGGAAGGGGAGAGCGCGATCCTCGACACGCCAGCCCTGCAGGGCTTCGTCGACCTGGTGAAGCTCGCCGACCATCCCGGCTACCGGCAGGCATACAGCCACTTCGCCTCGACGCCGCTCGCGTCGGCGCTCTACCCGGACGGCGTGCCCGGCGCGGAGGAGGTGTCGCAGTTCGCCGCGCAGTCGTTCGCCGCGAAGGGGCTGGTGCGCACGTTCCGCGACCTGCGCGCGCGCCTGCCGGAGGATCCGTCCGAGGCGTGGAGCGAGTTCACCGAGACGCGCTTCACCGACATGCTGCGCGCGGCGGCCGAGTTCGAGCTGGCGCTGGAGCCGGGGACGCGGCTTTCGGACTTCGCGGACTTCCTCGCGGCGAAGAAGCAGCGCAACCTCGCCGAGCCGGGCAAGATCAAGATCATGACGATCCACCGCTCCAAGGGACTGGGCTTCGACTACGTGGTCCTGCCGCTCTACGAGCACAATCCGCTCGACACTTCCTCGAAAGGCGCGGTCGTGGCGGATGGCTGGGTGCTGCCCGACCCGGGCGCGAAGGTCGCCAGGATCGTCCCCGGGATCGCCGCAGCGCGCGCGGCGCGGCAGGAGCGCGTCGAGGAGGAGGCGCTCTGCACCTACTACGTTGCGATGACGCGGGCGAAGCACGCGATGACGGTTGTCTGCCGCCCGCCGACGCAGAGCGGGTCGACGTGCTACATGTCCAACTTTGTCCGCGAGGCGCTGCCCGAACCGGTCGGCAACCCAAGATGGTATGAAAAGATTGCTGAGTGGAAGCGCCGCCGCGCCGCCGGCAATGGCGAGCAGCCGGAACCGGCGGAAGCGCCGCGGCAGAAGCTGGTGCGCGCGAAGCGCGAGCGCGTCCGCCGCCTCCTCCCCTCGCTTGCGTTCCGCTCCGGCATGGCCGCGGGCGAGCTTTTCGCCGACGGCTCCGCGCGCCAGGCGGCGCTGTGGCGGGGAACGGACGTCCACGCCCAGCTGGAGGCGGTCGCGTGGGTCGACCCCGCCGCTCCGAAAGACGAGCTCGAGCGCCAGATCCTCGCCAACGGCTGGACGGGCGCGTTCGTGAAGGGGAGCGACGCGGCGGCGCTGTGGCGCGAGCGGAGCTACGAGCGGCTGGTCGGCTCGGAGTGGGAGTCGGGGCAGTTCGACCGCGTCGTCTTCCGCGGCGAAGGCGCAGCCCGTCGTGCCGTCGTCTACGACTTCAAGACCAACCGCCCGGCGCGCGGCGAGTCGGCCGACGCCTTCGCCGCGAGGATGCGCGAGGCGTACTTGGGTCAGATGGCGGCGTACCGCGCGGCGGTTGCGTCGCTCGCCGGGCTTCCTCCGGAGCGCGTCGGCGCGGAGCTGCTGCTCGTCGAGACCGGCGCATCGGTGCCGGTATTCGCAGCAGCCAATTAGGCGGCTTCGGGCTGGGGCGCTCGCCCCGCCGCGCCGCCGCGACCCCACCATTTTTGGTATAATACACACATGACGGATCTCGACGAGTATCTGCGGGCGAAAGAGCCCGACAAGCGCGAGCGGGCTGCCAACTGGAGTGCGGCGATCGGGCTTCAGAAGGTCGACGGGCTCACGCCGTCGCAGTATCTTGTCGAGACGGCTCGCCGCAACATCGAAGGCGAGATAACGATTCAGGACGCCGGACGCATCATCGGCGAATACTACAAGTCGAAGAAGGTCCGCGCAGAGGCGGCGAAGACGCGAACCGACGAGGCGGACTTCGTCGCCCAGCGCATGGCCGAGGTCCTTTGCGAGCCGACCTTCTCCTTTTCCCCTGCCTCGTATCTCGCGATACACCGGAAGCTCTTCGCCGGCATCTACAAGTTCGCCGGGAGGATTCGCGACTACAACATCACAAAAGTCGAATGGGTCCTCAGGAAGGACACCGTCCGCTATGAAAGCGCCGACGTCATCGCGGCGACGCTTGAATACGAGTTCGAGCGCGAGCGTCGGTTCAAGTACAAGGGGCTTTCGCCCTACGAAGCCATAGCGCATTTCTCTCGGTTCATAGCCGACCTCTGGCAGATACACGCCTTCGGCGAAGGCAACACCAGGACGACGTCGACCTTTGCGATCAAGTACCTGCGGACAATCGGCTTTGCGGTTTCCAACGAGATATTCGCCGAGAACGCATACTTCTTCCGCAACGCCCTCGTGAGGGCCAACTACACGAACATCCCGAAAGGCGTCCACCCGACGACGATGTATCTTGAGCGGTTCTTCCGCAACGCCCTCCTCGGCGAGTCGAACAACATGCAGAGCCGCTTTCTTCTTGTCGGGACTTCTGACGAGCCCGCGACACTTGTCCCCCAGAGGAGGGAACAAGCAGGGGAACAAGTAAAGGAACAAGCACGCGCTGCGTTTCCGCTGGGAGTGAAGCGGCTGATCCGCATATTCTCGGGTGAAATGTCAGTTGTCGAGCTGATGGCGGCGCTCAAGCTTGGCGGACGGCGTAACTTCCTCGAAAAGTATCTGACCCCGGCCATCGAAAACGGCCTGGTTGAGATGACCCAGCCCGATTCGCCGCGCTCGCCAACCCAAAAATACCGTCTTACCGCCAAGGGACTGGCGGCGAAGGGGCGCGGCGCCTAGCGCGACAGATTTGGTATAATACACACTCCTACAAGGATTTAAGGAGAGACAATGGCAGAAGCTACACTTGAGATGAGGCGGCATTCCGCGGCGCACCTGATGGCGCGCGCGGTGCAGAACGTGTTCGAGGACGTGCAGGTCGACATCGGCCCGGCGACGGACGAGGGGTTCTACTACGACTTCGACCTGCCGCACCGCCTTTCGCCGGAGGACTTCCCGAAGATCGAGGCCGAGATCGCGCGCCTGATCGCGCTCGACGAGCCGTTCGTCAGGAAGGTCGTCTCGCGCGACGAGTGCGCGAAGATGCTCGCGGGCCAGAAGTACAAGCTTGAGCGCCTCGGCGACATCCCCGAGGGCGAGGACATCTCGACCTACGCCGTCGGCGACTACGTGGAGATGTGCCGCGGTCCGCACGTCGCGCACTCGCGCGAGATCGGCGTCGTCAAGCTCACCCGCGTCGCGGGCAGCTACTACCGCGGCGACGAGAAGAACAAGATGCTCCAGCGCATCTACGGCATCGTCGCGAAGGACCAGGCGGAGCTGGACGAGATCGTCGCGCGCGCCGAGGAGGCGAAGCGCCGCGACCACCGCCGCCTCGGCGTGGAGCTGGACCTCTTCCACCTCGACCCCGAGGACCCCGGCCAGATCTTCTGGCATCCTCGCGGGTGGTCGATCTACATCACGCTCCAGGACTACATGCGCCGCAAGCTCGTCAAGGACGGCTACCAGGAGGTCAACACGCCGGCGATCATGCCGCGCAGCCTCTGGGAGCGCAGCGGCCACTGGGCGCACTACCAGCAGAACATGTTCATCACCGAGAGCGAGAAGCGGCTCTTCGCGGTGAAGCCGATGAACTGCCCCGGCGCGATCGAGATCTTCAAGAGCCGCACCCGGAGCTACAAGGACCTGCCGCTCCGCCTCGCCGAGTTCGGCCACTGCGCGCGCAACGAGCCGAGCGGCACCCTGCACGGCATCATGCGCGTCCGCGGCTTCGTGCAGGACGACGCGCACATCCTCTGCACCGAGGAGCAGATCGAGGAGGAGGTGGCGAAGTTCTGCCGGCTCCTGAAGGACGTCTACTCCGACTTCGGCTTCGACAAGAACCTGCTCGTCAAGCTCTCCACCATGCCCGAGGACCACGTCGGCGACGAGGCCACCTGGCAGCACGCCGAGGCCGCGCTCGCCGCGGCCTGCAAGGCGGCCGGCATGGACTACGAGATCCAGCCGGGCGAGGGCGCGTTCTACGGGCCCAAGCTCGAGTTCACGCTCGTCGACGCGCTTGCGCGCCAGTGGCAGTGCGGCACGATCCAGCTCGACTACCAGCTGCCGAGCGCGGAGCGCCTCAACGCCGAGTACATCGGCCCCGACGGCAAGAAGCACCATCCGGTGATGCTCCACCGCGCCGTGCTCGGCTCGCTCGAGCGCTTCATCGGCATTCTCATCGAGCACTACGCCGGCGCGTTCCCGCTCTGGCTCGCGCCCGAGCAGGTCAGGGTGCTGCCGGTGAGCGACAAGGCGCTCGGCTACGCGAACAAGGTGGCCGCCGCGCTCGCCGACGCCGGCTTCCGCGTCGAGGTGGACTCGTCGGCCGAGAAGCTCGGCGCGAAGATCCGCCTGGCGACGGTCGAGAAGGTGCCGTACCAGCTCGTGGTCGGTCCGCGCGACGAGGCGGCGGGCCAGGTCTCGGCGCGCAGCCGCGCGGACGGCGACCTCGGCGCGATGGCGCTCGCCGCGTTCGTCGAGCGGCTCGCCGGGGAGCTCAAGGCTTGACCCTGCGCGGCCTCGCGTTCCTCGCGCTCGTCGGCCCGGTCGTCGACCCGGGCTCGTCCTTCGCGCCGTACGGCGACGACAAGCTCGAGCGCTTCATCCAGGAGCGCGTCCTCTCCGAGCGGGCGAAGGGCGAGTATTACGACGAGGCCGTCAACGCCTTCCGCACCCACTACGACGACAACGGCTCCTGGCAGGGCGAGTACTGGGGCAAGACGATGCTGGGGGCTGCCGCGACCTCGGCGCTCCGCCGCGACCGCGACCTCGGCGAGTGGATCGTCCGGAAGGCCGCCGCGTTCGTCGACGAGTTCCAGCGCCCCGACGGCTACATCTGCACCTACTCGGACGAGAACGCGATCGGCCCCAACCCCGACGGCTCGGAGCGGTTCTGCTGGAACCTCTGGAGCCGCAAGTACACGCTCTGGGCGCTCCTCGAGTCCTCGCGTCTGGCCGAGTCCGACCCCGAGCTTGCGAAGCGCGTCCCCGGTGCCGCGGAGAAGCTGCTCGGCGCGGCGCGGCGGCTGATGGACCACTGGATCGGCCAGATGGAGAAGGGGAAGGTGAAGATCGAGCAGACCGGATATTTCGCCGGCATCCCCTCGATGAGCGTCCTGAAGCCGCTGATGTCGCTCTATCGCCGCACCGGCGACAAGAAGTACCTCGACTACGCGCGCTCCATCGTGGCAGTATGGGAGCGCGAAGGCTCGATGCCGGGGCTCATAGCCAACGCGTTCTCGGGCAAGCCGGTGAGCGAGTGGCATCCCAACCCGGGCTGGTGGGCGAAGGCGTACGAGATGATGAGCTCATACGAAGGCGTGCTCGACTTTGCGGACGCGACCGGCGATAAGCGGCTCGTCGACGCGGTGCGCAACGTCGCCGACCTCCTCGACCGCTACGAGTCGAACCCGTTCGGCTCGGTCGGCTACTTCGACCACTTCTCGGCGGCGCGGGAGTGTCCCAACGCCACCACCGAGGTCTGCGACGTCATCCACTGGATGCGGCTCAACCACGCGCTCTTC
>Ga0310786_10007347_pt1 | contig 14389 bp, 13 predicted proteins | sample AusTroGonzalo_MG_FD_203881 | JGI IMG/M metagenome (GOLD analysis project Ga0310786, IMG submission 203881) | Bovine rumen microbial communities from tropical cattle in Woodstock, Queensland, Australia - Gonzalo_03 (v2) (version 2) | ecosystem: Host-associated > Mammals > Digestive system >... | reverse complement strand
AATGAAAGTTAACTCTAATTAGGCTTAGAGTTTTTCTAAAACTCGCGCCGTACTATTTGAATCGAAATCCGATGTGAGACGATATTGTGGGCTTGCCATCAGAGAGCGTTTTTTACATGTCAATGTACAAAACGCTTATTAGGCTAAGCGTTTTTGCCGTAGTGAAAACGGTTTTTCATGTTATGGACTACTGAATCAAAGTATTGCTGCCACTTCTTTTCGTGCCTGAGCTTGTTCTTCTTGTGGCATTTCTTCGTCTGGATTTATCCAAGACGGGTAGTGAGCTTCCCCACATTGTATGTGTGTGGCACGGGCAAGCCCGATGCCGCTCACTCATGTTCCCCTTGTTTTTCCACCCATGCCAGATATTCATCGTGCATGATGGCATTCTTCTTCCACTCCTCACGCTCACGTTCTCTTTCCCTTTGTTCCTTTTCTTCATAAGCCCGATACCTGTCATGCAGGAAATCTCGTAGGCTGAGAATAATGATGGAAGGGTCGAATGCGTTGAAGAAATGACGGTAACGGGCAGAACAGAAATAGAAGAAGAATAGTTGCACTTCATCAACCTTCAAGTAACCAAACTGCTGTACGATAATCTTGACAAGCTTTGCTGCTTGATAGTTGTCTGGCATTTCCTTTATGCCCATGAACAGGCACGCATCCTGGACTTCTGGCAGCAGCCATGCTTCGGCTGCCCCATATCCATAGATAACATTCAGCGATGCCAGAGTTGGTGACTGCCCGAAATAGCACTCTTCAGGATGTTCGCTAATCTGCAACTGTCTGTCGGGATTCACGGACACCATAAATTTCTCGATGGTCGGAAACCTATCTTTCACCTTCGCCAAAGCTGACGGCAGGCTCGTTGCTACTGGCAAGGAGTTGTGAGACGAGTTGCTCTGTGTTCTGCAGGGCAACTGCCCGTCTTGTTCCATTTGATGAAGTACTGTGCTGATTATAGCTTCCATTGTGCAAGATGTTTGATGTTAGTGGTTCCGTTTCCCAAGTTCGGCAAGTAAGAAAGTTTGCAAAGTCCTTACGGTACTTGCTGTCTGGCCTTGCCATAACATACTTGGGTACATACTCGAAAATCTTCTTTTTTTCGTCGAAGGAGATTTGCTGCCATCGCTGGCGTAGTTGCTCCATATCACCGATAGGCTTTCCGTACATTTCCCAAATTATATCAAAGGGATATTCCTCATTCGCTACCATTTCCGCGTCATTGATGATGAGTGTGTCAGCACCATCATCAATGTCTGGATTCGGAATTGGGTTTGGATTAGGAGTGGGATTAGGAAGGGATGCTTCCGTATGCGATGGCATGCGTTCGCTTACGTTCGCTTGCGATGGGTTGCCAGAACTTGCGTTCGTTGATACGGAATGATTGGCGAAACGTTTCTTGGCGTTAGCACTGTTTTTCTCACATTTTGCTTTGTACGCCTCGCGACTACGATCTATCTGAGTGCGAATTACCGTGAACAGCGACATCATCGGACCATTGAAATTGGGCATATTGCCTTCATCAGCGTAGGCATAGATAGCCTTGAAGAGTTGCCCGGCATCATCGTCCGATAAATAATCAATGGCTGCTCGCTGGTCGGTGAAAAGCAAAATGGTGTTAGCATCTTTCTGCATAGTCTTATCCTTTCTGCTCTTCTTACTGTTGTCCTTCACCATTTAGCTTCTTCAGCACATCGCTGTACTTGTACATGACACGACGCGGTCCAACCTTGTTGGGGCGAAGAATGTCCAACTTGTTCCATCGCCACAATGTGGAGAAATCCACATGGAGCAGTTTTGCTGTTTCTTCACGGGTGATGAAACGCTCATCGTCATACACTACAGGACAGACATCATTCCCACGGGTGGTCTTGTCTTCTGCTTCAGCTCTCATGGCAATCAGGTTGCTTGCCATTTTCTCTACCAGAGCATCCAAGTCTGCTCTGCTCATCACAACCAATTGGTTGCCTAAGATGGAATTTTCAGAATTCATAATAGTATCTTTATTTAGTTGTTAATATCCTCTTTTTAGCACTCTCTTCCATGAATGCCATTATCTGTTTATTGCCAGAGATAGTGGAAGATGCCACCCCGATTTTCACTGCAAAGTTATGCGCTGTTACAAGATTGAGCGAAGAAATAAATATGTAAGTAGTCTTTTTTAACCAGAGTTTATATTTGAGTATGAAATTGCAGAAGTTATCATACTCAAAAAGCGTGTAAGGTAGTGTTTTTGTTCTTTCTCTCAAAAGGCACTTCGTTGTTGTTCCGCACAAAGCGATAACGAGAATGAAAATTAGTATCATCATCCCATTTTGAACACAAAAATAGGCTTACGAACATATCATTTGTACAAAAAATCATAAAAGTAAGCCATCGAAAGGCAATTTTTCGATATAACCAAAGTTTATACAAGATATTTTTTGTAATTTTGTAGCCAACAAAAGACATTATTTGTTAAGAACAATATGGCAAAGAAGATAGCTACTGATAAAGGTCAACCTAAGGTTATTGCAAAATGTGATAACCTTAATGAAGTAGCCCAAAACCATGACGAGGTGATAACGTCGGTTGCACAAAGCAGTCCTGAAAGCGTTAGCATCAAGTCAATGATTCGACTTATCAGAGGACAGCAAGTGATGCTTGACTCTGATTTGGCTTTTCTATATGGGGTAGAAACACGTCGTCTGAATGAGCAGGTAAAACGTAACATAGAACGATTCCCTGACGACTTCATGTTCCAGTTGACCAAAGAGGAATTTGATTTTTTGAAATCGCAATTTGCGATGTCAAATATTACCGATAGTCAGGACAACAAGAACTTGAAGTCGCAAATTGCGATATCAAGATGGGGTGGAACAAGAAAACTTCCTTATGCTTTCACTCGCAATGGAGTTGCCATGCTTAGTAGCGTGCTGAGGTCACAGACTGCAGTTGGTGTCAACGTCAAAATTATGCGCGTTTTCACCGCCATCCCACAGTTAGTGAATAATAATGCTCAGATAATTCAGCGCATTTTCAACATTGAGCAACATCAACTGGAAACGGACGAGAAAATAAATGCTATCATCGAAAAAATAGAGAATTTTTCTCCCAAGGTCATATCCGAGCAGATTTTCCAGACAGGATGCGTGTGGGATGCGTGGTCTTTTATTTCAGACTTAGTGCGAAGTGCTCAACAAAGGATTGTGTTAATGGACAATTATGTGGATGATCGTGTTTTATCATTGCTAACAAAGCGTGCCGATGGTGTGACAGCCACCATCCATACGCGCTACAGCGAGCAATTCCAGACAGACTTAAAGAAACACAATGAACAATATCCAGAGATTACGTTTGTACAATTGCCCCACAGAAATCACGACCGCTTCTTGATTATCGACAATAAGGCATATCTCCTTGGTGCCAGCGTAAAAGATATTGGTGCAGGACTATGTGCAATCACTGAATTATCAACATTGCCTGAGACAATCTTAGAGATGGTGAAATAGTGTGATACAGATTAAGTAATGTAATAAGGGAAGTGATTTCTTTTCCCGTGTTTAACGAGATAGTACTGGAAGATTTTAGAAAAATATAATGATGATATTTAAATTAGAAACTCCAGAACACCAAAGAACTGCCATACAAAGTGTGGTGGAGGTCTTTCGTGGAATGGAAAAAAATACATACGACAATGCGACGGATGAGGACATTCGGGCCAACTACTGCTCGTTGTCTTCAGAGGCGTTGATGTCAAACATAAACAAGATTGCGGCAGAAAATGGAATAGAACCTTTACAATCCTATTTTCAAGAATCCAGGAACGCGTGTATCGAAATGGAGACAGGTACGGGTAAGACTTTGACCTACCTTCAGTCAGCATACGAGTTATACAAAGAATACGGTTTTACCAAATTCATTGTTCTTGTGCCGTCAATCCCTATCCGTCAGGGGGTCATAGATACATTTGAGAATTTCAAGACACAGTTGGAGGAAAGATATGACATCTCCCCCAAGGCCTTTGTTTATGATAGTTCCAAGCTGGGCGACCTCCGTGAGTTCATTAGAGATGACAAGCCTCAGATTATGATTATGACGATGGCCTCGTTCAATTCTGAAGATAAAATTCTGAATCAAGAAGTACGCGAAGGTCTCTTTAACAACAAACCTTACATTGAGGCTATTGCCCAAACCCATCCCATCATTTTCATGGATGAGCCACAGGAGGGTATGGATACCGACAATTCAAAACAGTGGCTTGCTAAATTATCACCTCTATTCAAGTTTCGCTACTCGGCCACTCATGCAGTGAAAGTGAATATGCTCTATCAACTGACTCCAAACGAAAGTTATCGATTGGGATTGGTAAAGAAGATAGAAGTCCTTACAGTGACAGAGAAAAATGACGAAGCCACATTGAAAATAGAAATCAGTGAGGTGCAGGAAACCAAAACAGAGCCAAAGGTAAAGTTGAAGTTGTGGAAATACAACAAAGCTAAAGAAAACTTTGTCTTCAAGGACTCCAACCTCCTAAAGAAAGGCGATAACCTCGCAGATAAATCTGGCAATGATACTTATGCAGACTTTACCATCAGCCGTATATACAAGAAGTTGAGCACTCGCAAATGGGTGGTGGAATTCTCAAATGGCACAAGTCTTGAGGAAGGTGCATCGTCGGCTAATAAAGAACAGGTATGGGCTTTACAATTGGAATGGCTCATTCGCCGTCATTTTGAGAACCAGCAGCGTTTGAAACTGTTAGGCATCAAGAACTTGTCACTGATCTTTATTGACAGAGTGGCCAACTACATGGATCCAACGAATCCTGTCATTAAAAAAATCTTTGAGCAACAATACAAGACGGTTTATGCTGAGTTCCATAATGGTCAAGCCCCAACTCAAGAACAGATAAATGCAGTTCAGGGTTTTTATTTTGCCAAGACTACACAAGGTGAATATACGGATAACGAAAAGACGAACCAGGGCAATAAGGAAATCTACGACGAGATTCTTCACAACAAGCAGAAACTATTGTCGTTTGGCAGCAATATTGAGTTTGTATTCTCTCATTCGGCACTTGGTGTGGGGTGGGATAATCCTAATGTGTTTGGCATCGCCACATTGAATGAAAGTTATTCAGAAAACAAGAAGCGTCAGGAAATTGGTCGAGGCCTTCGTATCTGTGTCAATCAGCAAGGCGAGCGTGTTTATGATGCAGAGGGTACGCCCGACGATGAAATCATTAACCAGCTTACCGTTGTTCCCAATGAGACATATGAAACGTTTGCCCGTAGCTATCAGAATGAAAACGAGAAAGCCTACGGTAATGCCGGTGCTAGAGCTAAACTCAGACATAACCATAAAGGGAAACATCAGAACCGTGTTAAGTTCAATCTAAATAAAGATGAAAGTGTTCAGAGCGTTTTCCGTAGATTCTGGAACACAATTGCGAAGAAAACCACTTATCGTGTCCGCTTCGATGAAGATGCCATTGTACGTCGTAGCATAGAGGAATTGAATACGATTTCCATAGCTGACTACATAGCAGAGATTTCTATGTATCATGTGACAGATATTGAAGATATGTCTCAACGAGAATACATAGGTTCAGATGACCCTCGTCGTTTGATAGCATCGTTCTCTCCACAGGACTTAGTTGAAGACTTAAGCGAAAAAACTGGGCTTTGCTACAACTCCGTGATGCGTATTATCCAAGAAATTGAAACTCAAAAGGAATACCTGAAGAATCCTCCTGTTTTCTTGGAGCAGGCTGCATTCAAGATTAAACAAGTCCAACTTGACGAATTGACTAGGTGTATTACCTATATTCCAACTGGCGAAACATATGATTTCGATTTTGCTGATTTTACAAAAGACGCATGCGACAATTATGTGTCAACGCCCAATCATGGCATTTGGGATAAAACCCTCTATGACAGCAATTTTGAACGTGACTTTGCTATTGAAGCCGATAACGACACTAAGCATCCTGAAGTAATTTGCTTTCTAAAATTCCCTTCATGGTATAGAATACCTATGCCACAACCAATTGGCAATTATTATGAGCCTGACTTTGGAGTTGTGCTAAAACGAACATCATTGAGAGGGAATCAGGGAACAAAGGAGTATTATTTCGTCATTGAAATAAAAGGTACAAATGATTTGTCAGATCAACGAGCACTCACTCCGCATGAGGTTGCAAGAATAAAATGTGCAGTGGAACATTTCCGTTCCCTTGGAATAGATGCCTACTACAAAGCACCTATTCGTGAATATACTAAATTTGAAGAAGAGGCAACAAAAACAATAAACAATCAAGCAAATGGAAACATATAAAGATCATATAACGATGAGTCCCGATATGAATGAGGAACGTCTGAACACTCTCCGCGAACTTTTCCCTGATTGGTTCACGCAAGAAGGTTATCTTGACGTAAACGAAGTGAAAAAAGCCGTTAATCCTGATAGCGTTGAAGAAACTGAACGCTACGAGTTCCGTTGGTTTGGCAAATCAGCGGCAAAACGAAACGCCTTTATTCCTACCAGGGCAACATTGCATTATGATACAGAGCGGAGTGTTAATGCTGACACAACGGAGAATATCATCATCGAGGGTGAAAACCTTGAAGTGCTAAAAATACTTTCTTCTAGTTACAGGGGGATGGTGAAGTGTATCTATATTGATCCTCCATATAATACAGGAGAGGATCGTGTATATAAAGACGATTATGCTGAAAGTACAGAAAAATACTGGGAGCGTACTGAAACTGTAAAGGATGGTGTCAAAATAGACACTAACTCTGATGCTGATGGAAAGTATCATAGCACATGGCTTGACTTAATGTATAGTAGGTTACTTGTTGCTCGCTCGTTATTAAAAAAAGAAGGTGTTATATTCCTTTCTATTGATGATAATGAAGTTCATCATCTTAAGAAAATCTGTGATGAAATCTTTGAAGAGTCAAATTTTGTTGCTAATATTATTTGGCAGAAAAGAACTTCGCCAGATGCACGCACCAACCTAGGAGCTGCACATGACTACATATTAGTATATGCAAAAGACTATGAATCACTTAAGCCAACACTTAATAAAATTGAACTTACAGAAGAAAGGGCTGCTGATTACAAAAATCCCGATAATGATCCAAGGGGTAGATGGGCCTCTGTAGATATAACAGGACAAACAGGTCACGCGACAGAAGCACAATATTATACTATTACTACTCCTTCCGGTATCGAATATCAACCGCCTGTTGGGCGATGCTGGGCTTTGGCAAAGAGTACATTTGATGATTTGATAAAAGACAATCGTATTTGGTTTGGAGACGATGGCAAATCTCGTCCTCGGAAGAAAGTGTTCTTGTCGGAAGTTGACGGTGCAAACGCATGGACTTGGTGGACGAATAAAGAAGTTGGTCATAATCAGGAAGCATCTAAGGAGTTGAAAGATCTACTTGGCTCTGGTGATATTTTTGACAATCCCAAGCCAACACGCCTTATAAAACAACTACTGAAAATCGCAACTCAAAAGGATGATCTCATTTTGGACTTCTTTGCTGGTTCTGGTACTACAGGTCATGCTGTTGTTTTGCTAAATAAAGAACAAGTCGATGGAAGTCGTCGTTTCATTTTGGTTCAAATCCCAGAGATAACTGAAGAAGATTCATCCGCACGTAAAGCCGGTTTTAAAACGATTAGTGAGATCACTATTGCCCGCAATAAAGCAGTGCATGATAAGGTGAAAGCCTTATACGAAGGGAAACTGATTACATCTGAAGACCAGCAGCAGTTAGATCAACTCGGTTTCAAAGTCTTCACATTGAGCAAATCTAGCTTTCCACGTGTAGATTTTGCTCCCGATCCCCAAAAGAGCGAAGAAGAGAACCTCACACTGTTTCAGGAATATGTTGCTCAGAAAGAACAGCAGCTCACTATCGCCTTTAATGAAGACGAACTGATAACTGAGATTCTGATTAAGCAAGGCTTCATGCTTACCTACAAACTGGAGTCGCAGTCGCAGTTCACCCAGAACAGGGTATTCAAAGCCACCGACGGCATCAAAACTGCTTACATCACCGTCGACTCAAACCTCTATGATGAGACCGTAGATTACTTCATGTCCCATCCCGACACTAAGTTTATCTGCATAGAGCGTGCCCTCGATACTACAAAGAAATTCAATCTCAAAAACAAGATGCAAGACAAGTTTTTTGCATTCTAATCTATTAAAATTATGGATGGAGTAACAATACAGAAATTCTTTTCAAATGAAGCACAATCGATGCTTGATGTATATAAAAATTTTGAGACATTAATCCCGTCTCCTCAAGGAAAAGGTGCAGAGCATAAAGGAGAAGATGGAAGATTTGTAGAGGCTCTCATACGTAGTTTTCTGGCAAAGTATCTTCCAAAAGAACTCGAAGTATTAACAGGCTTTATAGTAAGACCTGCTGTAAAAAGAGACAAAGATCGTTCCAGAGAAAAAGAAATAGACAGTCATTCTACACAATTAGATATAATTGTATATAATACAGCTATGTATCCCACATTCATGAGATATGACAACACTGTTATCGTTCCTCCTGAGGGAGTTGTTGGTGTTATTTCTGTTAAGAAGACATTAAATGATGTAGACATTGAACATGAATTAGAAGCATTAAAAGAAACTTCAAAGTTGTGCCGTGACAATAGTTTAAGAGGACCGTATTTGGCGCTGGTATCAATGGATAATAATATAAACAAGAAATCTCCAGATACATTCGAATGGATATTTAATAAAGCAAAATCCATGTATGAGAACGATAATAATATTGCTTTCGATGATACGGTGGGATATATTGGGGCATTAAGACATTGGAGTGTTTTTAAAAAGCGTCCTGAGGGCAATAATGATGAAGCACGATATGTTTTGTTGGAACATAGAGATAATGAGTATCATTTGGGGCTACAATTTATTCTTACTGGATTGTTAAGTGTGTATTACGACAAATCACGAACATCTGTTGATCGTCCAGGTTTTACAGCCTTTCCAAGTGGTAGGAATCATGACAGATGTTTGGGATCTATCAAGGTGAAAATCCCTGCCAAAATAACAAAAGATTAAACTTTAGGCAAGGATAGATATTCAATGTAATAAATTATTAAATAAATCATATAATATGGCATTATCACTAACCGCAGAACAGAAAAGTATTAAAAATCTGTTTGTCAATGACGATGTATATGTAGTTCCTGTATATCAACGCCCATATTCATGGACAAATGAACAGTGTATACAACTATATAACGATATAGCAGATGCATATATCGATGAACAAGATTATTTTGTAGGTAATTTAGTATTTGCACGTGCAAATAATGATGAAAGTAATCCCAATATCATAGATGGTCAACAACGTATAATAACGTTGTGGCTATTTCTTAAGGCATTGTCATTGCTCCTTCCTGAAATGAAAATACTTAATCGGACATTACAAGTTGAATCATGGGAAGGAGATGATGCGACCCCCAAGATAAACTCATTAGTTCCACCTAATGATGATCAAAGTGCATTTAACAATGTCCTTAGGTGGAACAAAGATACAACAGAACGCCAAGTGCAATATGTAAAAAACAAAACCGGAAAAATTAATGAATCCATATGTAATACTCATGTGGAAGCTAACTTTATATGTATATATGACTATTTATCTCAATTCTTTTCCTCCATTGACATTCAAAAACAAAAAGATTATCTTGGCTTTTTTTTAAACAAAGTTTTTCTCTTACCAATAGAACTTAAAGGTAAAGACATTAATGAGGCTGTAGATAAAGCTTTGACTATATTTGAGACGTTGAATAATCGAGGGCTAAATCTGGAGGATGCTGATATATTTAAGGCAAAATTATATGAAAAGTCTATAAAAGTTGATAAGAATGAGTCTTTTATTAATAGCTGGACTCAAATAGTTTATGAATGTAATTCGCTAAACATAACTTTAGATGATTTATTTCGTTATTATTCTCACATAATAAGAGGAAAGAATAACATTGTAAATAAAGAGAAAAAGTTAAGAGATTTTTTTATCAACGAGTTATACTCACCCCTTAACAGAGAAGACTTTGAAGATGTTGTCTCTGATTTGTTAACAATAATTTCTATCCTAAAAAAATTAGAGAACTTACAATATGAATCTCTTGAAATATCTGTATGGTTAAAAATAATTGATCTATACTCGAATCTTTATCCTAAATATGCTATTGTTTCTTATTTGTTTACAAATGGCATAGACTCATACGACACAGAGAACTTTAGTGAAATGGTAAAGGCATTAGCACGATACTGTTATTCTATGGGGTCAACAACAACTGTTAAGTTTACTATATATATTATCATTGGTAAAATTTGCAATAACATAACTATTGGTAGTTACTATCAAACAGAACTGTCAATGGATATCGTCTCTAAACCAGGTAGATTAAAGAAAGGGCTTGCTCTTCTTGCGCATACGCTTAGATATCCTAATGAGATAAGTACTTATTATGATGTTGATACACTTTTGAAGGCATCTGATTTTAGTTCTCTTCCCAATGATTGGACAAAAGACAACTTTGAAGACGCAATAAAATCTTTGGGGAATTGCGTTGTACTTGATATTGCTCATAAAAACTTATCACTTAAAGATAAGTTTAAATACTATAGTCAAAATAGGTTCTCTGAACCTAAGGAACTTGTTGGAATTGCATCTTCTGTAAGTTATAGTAAATTTAAAGAGAGAGAAGATGGTTTACGAGAAACACTTAATTATTTTTTTACAGGTAAGAGCTAATTATGATAAAAAAAATACAACTTGAAAATTTCAAAGCTTTCCACAATAGTGTACTTGTTGACTTCAAAGACAAAAGGAATATATTAATTGGAGGCGAAAATGGGTCTGGAAAATCAACTATTTTCGAAGCGTTGAAGTACATTTTCTTTTATGACAGACTAATATCTGAAAATATTGCAGACACATCTGTTGGTACTGAACGAGAAGCTGATATCTTACAGTTTAAACAAAATTATAATCATAGAAAATATAAAACTACAGACTTTTCATTACTATTAAACGAATCTCCAATCGAAACATATGACAAGGAAAAATATATTGTCTATTTACTTTCAGGTGATGACATACGCAGCAACGATACGATAGTTTTATCGAATCTTTTTAAAAGTGTTTATTATAATAGTGAAGAGATTAATAACATTTGTACAGATGCAGAGTTGTTTCTACTGATAGTGGATGATGTAAATAAAGCTTTAAAAGAACATTTTCATGAGTCAATTCAACTAGAACTGGTACAGTCAGATCAAGGTGAATGTAGACTTATAGATGAAGAACGAGACATACGTGAAAACAATAGACTTAGGACTTTTTTCAATGAGGCCAAATTGGATCTTATAAACATATTACTTCTATTTTCTTTTATTGATGCATGCAAAAAGGACGATGGAAAATGTCGCATAATAGTTTTGGATGATCTTATTACTAGTTTAGATGCAACCAACAGGATTCTTATTATAAAATATTTTATTGAAAAATTTGGAGATTGTTATCAAAAAATGATATTAACCCATAATCAGAGTTTTTTCAATCTTACAAAATATTATATTGAGAATGCTTCTAATCAAGCAGGAGATTGGACTTATCAGACATTATATGAATTTAGAAATGAACATAAGATATACATATATGAAGGTAGTGATGATCTGAATAAAATAAAGGAAGACTATGAAAATGAAAAAAAGAAGACATCACCTTCTTTTGAGCCAATCGGTAATAGATTAAGACAAAGATTCGAAGTCTTATTATACGAAATTGCAAGGTTTATGCAAATTGGAGATTTTGAGGAAAGCAAAATGATAATTTCGAGTCTTATAGATAAAAACAATAGTAATGTCTTTTTAGTAAAAGACGGAGATCGTGTGCTTAATTCTTATGATTTGCTTAATGATCTTATTAATGTAATTAAAAACCCGAATATTCCAGATAAATACCTTCGGCAGTGTTTATCATGCAAATTTAGAAAATATGAAGAAAGTAATGAATTGATTCACCTGACTCCGATAATTAGAGATATGCGGATTTATCAGAAAGTTGTACTTCACCAATTGTCGCATGGTAGAGATGAAATCCCAACAAACTCACCTAAAGAAATAGAATGTACTATGGAATTGTTGAGAAAAATGGAAGCAGTTGTAAAAAAAAGACATGGTACAGATGTAAACGTATATACTGTGTAAATTGATTCAATAACTAATAGGAATGTGTCTTCGATTCATTCTTTTATAATTACTTATGGTCTGAAATAAGAAATAACTTTCTTGTTGACAAAGCAACTTTAGCGTCGAACGGCAAGCGAAATAATGAATATGGGCAAAACAGTAACAACATATTTGATAGATGGAGACCCGAAAGGGACTCAGTATGTGTTCATCAGCAATAAGATTTCCCAGATGTATGTGATTCCTCGTTCAAATCTCTCAATTCTGAATGAGCGACAGGAGTTGCAGACACCAGCATTTTATATCTTGTTGGGTGAGGATGAAACAACAAAACCAAAGGCATACATTGGTGAGACGGAGAATTTCCGTGAACGGGTGAAAGACCACGATAGCAAGAAAGCCTTTTGGCAAAAGGCGTTGCTGTTTATCTCGAAAGATGCTGCTATGACAAAGGCTGATGTGCAATACTTGGAATATCGGGCTATCGCAGAGGCAAAGATTTCAAACACTTTTGTGCTGAATGAGAACAAACAAACACCTAAGGCTCCCAATCTTCCTGAATACAGGAAGGATGATATGGAAGGGTTCTTTGAAGATGTGAAGTTCCTCACATCCTTTATTGGTTGCAATATCTTTGATGTAGTAAAGCCAAAGGAGGAACATCTGTTCTATACAAAGGGACGTGGTTGTGATGCCAGAGGTTTCTATGATGCCAACGGATTCACTGTTTTAAAGGGTAGTATTGTCGCCAAATCGTCTGTTCCATCGTTTACATGGAAAGAGAAACGTGAGAAACTACTTTCGGAATATACATCTGCAAATGGAGACAAATTATTATTGGAATCCGACAAAACATTCTCCAGTCCAAGTACAGCTGCCGACTTCTGTATTGGCAGTAGCAATAACGGTTGGCTCGTCTGGAAAGATAAGGATGGACAAACTTTAGATTCAGTGTATAGAAAACAATTGGAATAGAAGTTTTCTCAATATAAAAAACGTTAATATGTGCAATGAACGTAAGTTTAACATAGAAGAATTTGACGAGTATATCCGTCAGGGAGAACCGGATAAGAAGGAAAAAGCCAATATCTGACAAACAACGATACAAAGAATATGAAGGATAAAAGAATTTATGGCATGTTTGGTCCGAAGATAAAGGCCATGAGACTGGAGCATGGATTGAAGCAACGACAGTTGGCAGAGTTGCTTGAGACGGACATGCCTATGTATAGTAAGATGGAATTGGGGGCGCGACGTGTAAGACGTGACCAAGTTCCCAAGTTGGCAGAGCTTTATAAGGTTGATGTAAAGGAACTGAAGAAACTCTGGCTAGCTGATGGCGTATATGCCATCTTAAAGGAAGAGGACGAAACACTCCGTTTAGATGCCATTGACTTGGCAAAGGAGTACTTTTCAGGAGAATGATGGAGTGTAGTCAGAACCCTATCGGTTTCAAACAACTTGTTTTCGCAGTCGCACAAGATTGCGAAAACTTGTTTAAAATGGGGTCGAACTCAAACCGATTGTTTTCGCATTGTTTTCGCAAAACGAAAAATCAACAACTTGAATTTCTTCTAAGTTGCTGATTTTTACTGTGGACCAGCTTGGGCTTGAACCAAGGACCTCCAGATTATGAGTCTCTCTCTCAAAGGTATATAGAAACCTAAAAATCAGCAAGTTAAACATCACTCTGTAATTTAGAGGTCAACTACAGGTCAACTTTTTCATAAATTACAGCACAAAGATAGCGTTTTTCTTCGTGTATTAAGTAAGGAAAGGAACGAAAAGTTTGGAAGAGGAAGCGATTAATTCAGTATCTCCTTTCCCATTCTATAGCTTGTTTTTCTAAATTTGATATTCTGTAAAAAAGCAAAGTGGTACACCATTTGAGATTTCTCTTATGATGCACCACCCCACTATTGCACTTGTTTCAAGGTGCTCTCCACACAGATTCGTCAGGCTCTGACAAGTCCAAGTTGGATTCCTTGCTGAAATATCTAATGAAGTTCAAATATGGCGTACTACAGAATTTCTGTACTATTGCCTTATTTACCTTCCTGTTCCTTGTGTAGAGGTAATCTTCAAGGCTTGACCCCTCAAGACTTATCTTGTAATAGTCCAACCATATCTAAGCAATCTCTTTGCTCCAAACACACC
>Ga0310786_10007346_pt1 | contig 14392 bp, 11 predicted proteins | sample AusTroGonzalo_MG_FD_203881 | JGI IMG/M metagenome (GOLD analysis project Ga0310786, IMG submission 203881) | Bovine rumen microbial communities from tropical cattle in Woodstock, Queensland, Australia - Gonzalo_03 (v2) (version 2) | ecosystem: Host-associated > Mammals > Digestive system >... | reverse complement strand
AAGCTGAGCCTGAACGTGAAGGACGGTATCATCCAGGAGGCTCTCGTAGAGACCATCGGTTGCACAGGTATGACTCACTCAGCCGCTATGGCTTCTGAAATCCTGCCCGGTAAGACCATCCTAGAGGCTTTGAACACCGACCTCGTCTGCGATGCCATCAACACCGCTATGCGCGAGCTCTTCCTGCAGATTGTCTACGGACGTACACAGAGTGCCTTCTCTGAGGGCGGTCTGCCCATCGGCGCTGGTCTGGAGGACCTCGGTAAGGGTCTCCGTTCACAGACTGGTACACTCTATGGCACCGTTGCCAAGGGTACCCGTTACCTGGAGCTGACTGAGGGTTATATCACCAAGCAGTATCTCGATGCTAACAACGAGGTTTGCGGTTACGAGTATGTACACCTCGGCAAGATGATGGAAGCCATCAAGAACGGCATGGACGCCAATGAGGCTCTGAAGAAGTTCACCGGTTCTTACGGTCGTCGTACCGAGGATCAGGGTGCAGTGAAAGCAATTGACCCACGTAAAGAATAAAGGAGGATACGACTATGATTAGAAAAGTACAGTTTGAGAGTCAGGAGCGCCGTATCGACCAGGTTCTTGCTGCTCTGAAGGAGAATGACATCAACAGTATTGAAGAGGCCAACGAGATTTGTGAAAAGGCAGGTGTGGATCCCTACCAGATGTGTGAGGAGACTCAGCTGATCTGCTTCGAGAATGCCAAGTGGGCATATGTTTGTGGTGCTGCTATCGCCATCAAGAAGGGTGTGAAGACAGCTGCCGAGGCTGCTGAGGCCATTGGTATCGGTCTGCAAAGCTTCTGTATCCCCGGATCAGTAGCCGACGATCGTAAGGTAGGTATCGGTCACGGTAACCTCGCTGCTCGTCTGCTCCGCGAGGAGACCGAATGCTTTGCCTTCCTGGCTGGTCACGAGAGCTTCGCTGCTGCCGAGGGTGCCATCAAGATTGCCGAGATGGCCAACAAGGTACGTCAGAAGCCCCTCCGCGTGATCCTGAACGGTCTTGGTAAGGACGCTGCCCAGATTATCAGCCGTATCAACGGTTTCACTTATGTACAGACCAAGTTCGACTACTTCACTGGTGAACTGGCTGTTGTGAAGGAGGTTCCTTATGGCAACAACCCCAGCCGTCTGAAGGTGAAGTGCTATGGTGCCGACGATGTTCGTGAGGGTGTAGCTATCCTGTGGAAGGAAAACGTTGATGTCTCTATCACTGGTAACTCTACCAATCCCACCCGTTTCCAGCACCCAGTAGCCGGTACTTATAAGAAGGAGCGCGTGCTCGCTGGTAAGCCTTACTTCTCAGTAGCTTCCGGTGGTGGTACAGGACGTACCCTGCACCCGGATAACATGGCTGCCGGTCCTGCTTCTTACGGTATGACCGACACCCTGGGCCGTATGCACTCTGACGCTCAGTTTGCAGGTTCTTCTTCAGTGCCTGCTCACGTTGAGATGATGGGCTTCTTGGGTATGGGTAACAACCCGATGGTAGGTGCTACCGTTTCTGTAGCCGTTGCTATCGACCTCGCCCTGAACAAGAAGTAAAGTGGTCAAGGTAAATAATCAAGAGCCCCGCTGATTGGCGGGGCTCTTCACATTAACCACTTGGACCATAACAACAAAAACCGAACTGAAATAATTACTTTTTTAATTCTAACAGAAAATGATGAAACGGATTTTAGTGACAGGCGGCGCGGGCTTTATTGGCTCCCACCTTTGTGAACGCCTTGTGAATGAAGGCAACGATGTGATTTGTCTGGACAACTTCTATACCGGGTCGAAAGAGAATGTCTGGCATCTGTTAGGCAAACCAAATTTCGAGATTGTGCGGCACGATGTGTGCCAGCCGTATTGGGCAGAGGTCGATGAGATTTACAACCTCGCCTGTCCGGCATCGCCGATTTATTATCAGAATGACCCTATCCAAACCACCAAGACGTCGGTATTCGGGGCCTATCACATGCTGGGACTGGCACGTCGTACCAAGTGTAAAATCCTGCAAACATCCACCAGTGAGGTATATGGCGACCCTAACGTCCATCCTCAGCCGGAGAGCTATTGGGGCAATGTGAACACTATTGGCATACGTTCGTGCTACGACGAAGGCAAACGGTGCGCCGAAACAATGTTTTTCGATTACCACCGTCAGCATGGTGTCCGCATCAAGGTCATCCGCATCTTCAACACCTACGGACCGCGCATGGCTCAGCATGACGGGCGTGTCGTCTCCAACTTCATCATGCAGGCACTCCGCGGAGAGGACATCACCATCTATGGCGACGGCCAGCAGACGCGCTCGTTCCAGTATGTTTCCGACCTGATAGAAGGCATGATACGTATGATGAACAGCGGTGACGATTTCGTGGGACCTGTGAACATTGGTAATCCCGGCGAGTTCACTATGTTGGAACTGGCCGAGAAGGTAATAACCATGACGGGGTCGAAGAGTAAAATTGTATTCCGTCCATTGCCTTCAGACGACCCGAAGATGCGTCGGCCTGACATCTCCCTAGCCAAGGAAAAACTCGACTGGGAACCAAAGGTCAAACTTGATGAAGGATTAGCCAAGACCATCGAATATTTCAAAGGAACATTGTAATTATATACAAGGTATCAGTTATTACGCCGTTCCACAATGTAGACATGGGCATGTTTCAGAAATGTGCCGAATCGATGCGCAATCAGACCATCGGGTTCGAGAATATCAAGTGGATCATCGTTCTCACTGAAAAGCCCCTGCCGATTGGCGGGGGCTTTTAATTATATACTTTGTTTGGCGCTTTCCTGCGCTGCAATAACCCGGTCGCACCAGGCGTCGAACTCGGGGTCTTCAGTCTGAAGTTCGGGATGGGCGAGGATATAGGCGACACAACGACGGACACCCTCATCGAAACGGGTGGTTGCCTGGAATCCAGGAACGGCACGCTTCAGTTTCGCACAGTCGAAGACGACAGTGAGACTCTTATCGCCTAAGAGATTTCCCGTAAAGTCCCATGCCTTAGGCGAGGTGGCAGCAAGGAAATCGGAGGCGACATGATAGAGCCGAGGCGTCACGTTGAGCGCATTAGCCACACACTGGTAAATCTGGTCCCACGAGAGCTGCTCGTCACTCATAATCTGGAAAGCCTCACCGATGGCCTTGGGATTCCCCAACAGACCGATGAACCCGCGTGCGAAATCCTCATTCCATGTCAACGTCCACAACGATGATCCATCGCCATTCACCAAGACCTGCTTACCCTCCATCATGCGCTTCAGCACCTGCCATGAACCTTTCAACCCATGGACACTTACTGGTACGGCCCGTTCGCAATAAGTATGCGAGGGACGAATAATCGTAATAGGGAAGCCCTCTTCGCGATAGAACTTCAGGAGCAGTTCCTCACAGGCAATCTTGTTGCGTGAATATTCCCAGTACGGATTGGCAAGTGTTGTGCCTTCAGTAATAACATGATTGGCTGCAGGCTTGTTATAGGCCGAGGCCGATGAGATATAGACATACTGCTTAGTCCGTCCTTTGAACAGTCGGATATCACGCTCCACCTGCGAAGGCAGGAAACCGATAAACTCGCAAACAGCATCAAACTGTGCATCGCCGAGCAACCGCTGTACCTCGTCGGTATCGTCAATATCAACGATGACTTGTTTTACATTGGCGGGTACCTCATTTTTGCGGGTTCCGCGATTCAGCAGCCACAAGTCGTGACCACTCGCTGCCAACTGTCTGGTGATGGCACTGCTGATGGTGCCAGTTCCACCTATCATTAATATCTTCATCCTCTTGCCATTTTATAGATTGCTTCCATATCCTCTGCTTTCAATACCTTGAGGGCGCCACAGGTGGCGGTATAGTCGCGGCTGCACTTCCTCGTCATCTCCTTAATCTCCTCATCAGAGATATCCTTCCCTATCAGTTCCTTAATGTTGATGGGCATGCCAATAGCGTGGTAGAAACGCTCCATGGCCTCGATACCCCTTTCTGCCGTACCCTCAGGATCTGTGAAATCGTTGGGCACATCCATCACATTGACGGCAAAGCGTACAAACCGACTCAGATTCTCATGCATCACATAGCGAGCCCAGCTCGGCCAGATGGCAGCCAGACCGGCACCGTGCGTCACATCGAACATACCGCTCAACTCGTGCTCTAACTGATGGGTGGCCCAATCATCAGCCACGCCACAACCCGTCAATCCCCAATGGGCCACGCTGCCGCCCCACATAATCTGGGCACGGTTACGATAATCATTGGGATTTTTCAACACTTCAAAAACAGCCGTCTTCATCCGCCGAAGCACAGCCTCAGCCAAATCGGTGGTCAGATCCATGTCGTCGTCCTTGGTGAAGTAGCGCTCCATCGTATGCATCATCATATCAGTCACACCGGCAGCCGTCTGATAAGGGGGCAACGTATAGGTACGACGGGGGTTCATGATGGCAAATTTGGGGCGTGACATATTATTGCTATAGCCGAGTTTTACATCACCATCCTCGTTGGTGATGACGCTCGCCTCGCTCATCTCACTGCCAGCAGCAGGAATCGTCAAGACGGAAGCGACAGGCAGCATCGTCTTCGGCTCAGCCTTGCCAAGATAAAAGTCCCAGACATCACCTTCATAACAAACACCATAGGCAATGCATTTGGCGGAGTCGATCACACTGCCACCGCCCACAGCGAGAATAAAATCCACATCTTCCTGACGACAGAGTTCGATACCCTGCTGTGCCAAAGAGAGTCTGGGATTAGGCACCACTCCTCCAAGAGTGACATAGTCTACACCATCCTTTTTCAACAGATAGCAGATTTTGTCGAGCAGTCCGGAGCGCTTGGCACTCTGTCCGCCAAAATGCACCAGCACCTTCGTTCCACCATACTTCTTTACCAGAGCAGCCACCTGCTCTTCTGACTGATCACCGAACACCACTTCGGTCGGTGCATAGTAATTAAAATCTCTCATACATCATTTCTTTTTATTATTGTTTCATTTTCCAAGGAAAATCTCTCGGTAGTTATCAGATCTCGAAGTCGAGACAACTTCTTTGAACTGTATAAGGGCGCACCTTTCCGTTGGCAACGGCGACATGTTCAGGATGCACGGCATAGCCCTTCAGGGCTTCCTCGCTTTCGAGGGTACTGTCGAGCATCACATCGGCATTCGACGAAGCCAGACGACCGTCAATATGAACCTTGACATCGAGGAGACCGGGAACCTTCCCCACGAGTCCTTCCAAACCAGCCTTGATACCGGCCTTTACTTGCTGCTTCTCTTCTTCAGAGAGTTCTGGATTCAGCGTCCAGAGAATAATGTGCTTAACCATAATCTTTAATTATTTAATCGTAAATGAATTAGTGAGCTCAAAATGCATTCGTTTGCCTGTGGTGGGATGAACGAAGGAGATGGCCTGCGCCTGCAAATAAAGGCGGTCTGCCTTGTGGCCATACAGTTCATCACCCATGATCGGACAACCAAGGCCGTCAGGATGGGCACAGTGCATCCGCAACTGATGCGTCCTTCCGGTATGCGGCCACAACGCCAAAAGTGTCACAGAGGGACGGTTCTTTTGTGACACCACCCGATATTCAGTGATAGCGCGTTTGCCATATTCATAATCGACAATCTGACGAGGGCGGTTCAGGGGATCACTATTCAGCGGCAGATCGATGATGCCATGCTTGTTCTGCGGCACACCCTCGACGATGGCAAGATATTTCTTCTTAATTGTCCGTTTCTCAAACTGTTCTTGCAGATGATGATAGGCGTCGGTTGTCTTCGCCACCAGCAAAAGGCCCGATGTCAGCATATCCAACCGATGCACAAGCATCGCTTCCGGCCACCTCTTCAGAGCCCATGTGGCCACGGAATAGTCACCGATCTTCCCGGGCATACTCAACATCCCCGACGGTTTGTCGACCACCGCCATCACCTCGTCTTCCCAAACGATACTGGGCTCCAAAGACTGAAGTCCCAGCGTTTCGGGATTGGGATCGACATTCAGGCCTTGTAACATCCACGCCAGCACAGGCTTACACTTACCACTACAGGCCGGATAGAACTGTCCGTGATGACGGATCATGCTTTTCGGACTCTCACCCCACCAGAACTCGGCCATACAGAGGGGCTTCAGACCATGCTGATAGGCATATTGCAGCAACTTCGGGGCACAGCAGTCGCCTGTACCGCCTGGGGCCAGCGGGTATTTCTCCCGGATTCGAGGCGAGGAGTGATAATCCTGCCATATCTCCACTAAATCCTTAGTCTCCCCTCGGGCATTGAGAAGATGGTATTGACGGAAAAGCCACAATTGCAGTTCCTGTGACAATTCTCTAGAAAGACTAGAATGACTAGGATTCTTAGACAGGCTAGATATCTCCCGCTCCTTCTGTTTGAAGTAGCCGTCTGGCTGTTGGGCATCAAAGACGGGTGGCACAAAATACGGCCAGTCATTACGCCCTTCAAGCAAACCCGAATAAGCCGCAAGAAAACCAAGTCCATCTCCTACTCTCTCCTTTACCACCAGCACTCCGAACATCTTGCCTTCAGTCGGAGAAATTCGTGCAATCTCCTGCTTCACCTCCTCCGCAGCCAATAGGCACAGCGGATGGGGTTCATAGCAGAAGGGGTAAGTAAACCGCTCCGGCTTAGGAATATCTGAAGACAGCGGATGAATTCTCAATTTAAACTATCAATTTTCAATTACCCATTATCCATCATCAAAAGATCCAGGCACTTTTCCACGGGGATGCCCCTGTTCTTGTCTTTCGTATCACGATAGCGGTCGATCATACGGAAGACAGTATCCATCGCCGTACGAGTGGAAGATTTCAGGGACTCACCATTCAACAGATGTCCAATAAGGACTGCCGAAAAAATATCACCCGTACCATGGAAAAGTCCCGGTATCTCATGATATTCCAAATGGAAGTAGTTGCCGTCGAAGTGATTATAGGCCGCTACAGCATGCTGCCCGTCAATCTTACAACTGGTAATGATGGCAGACTTACAGCCTATCTGACGCAGTTTGTCGAGCAGCATCTTGGCCTCTTCCCACGTGATACCCTCCATGTGGATGGGCGTATCGGTCAGATAGCAGGCCTCGGTATAGTTCGGAAACGTCAGATGTGCCACAGAGACCATTTCACGCATGAGTTCCACCTGTCGCTGGGTGACACCATTGTAGAGACGACCGCCATCGCCGAGGATGGGGTCTACAAAGACAGTGGTACCCAAGGCACTCTGTTCCTTGCAATAGCCTGCCACAAGCTTGGCCTGTTCATCGCTGAACATCAGACCCGTACAGATGGCGTCGAACGAAAAGTCGAGCTCTTTCCACACGGGCAGTGTACCACGGATATACTCGGTGGTATCCTGAATGTTGAATTTCCCGTAGTCTAGTGTGTTGGAAACGAGCGCCGTGGGCAGACTATAGGTGGGAACGCCAAGATAAGAGAGGATGGGCAGCATGGCCACCATACCTACCTTACTATAGCCTACGACGTCGTTTATCAATAATATCTGTTTCATATCTGCTGCAAAGATACGAAATTCTTTTAGAAACAAATTAGAATAATGAGAATAATTTCATCAGAAATTAAATTAAGAAACGAATTCCTTTAATTTGGTTTTAATTTTATCCACGAATTATATTAATTAAAAAATTCGTGAACAGAATTAAGATATAATTAGGGAAATTCGTTTCTATTTTGTACCTTTGCAGCCAGTTCATGGGAAATCAGCAAGTTTCGCCGATTCTGGCACTCCAACAACAACGGTTGCTGCTCCAGATGGAGTATGCGGCTGAGAAGGAAGCCTACCGCAAGCAAACCGAGGAAATAGGCCTGCAGCGGAAGGTGAAGCGCGGCGATGCCTGGTTTCCGCTCAAAATGGGCAAGAGCTACTACAACTCTCTGAACCAACTGGTTGTCGAAGTTTTCCGTCAGGGCGATGACGACGACATTGAACATAATTTCGAATTCGGCAGGCCCGTCGCCTTCTTTACTAGTTCTTCTAGTCAGGCCAGCCAGACTAGTCATACTAGCCCAACTAAAATCAAATACTTCCCCTTCACCGGCACTGTCTCCTATGTTGATGGCGACCGGATGGTAGTGGCCGTCCCTGACAACGGTCAACTCATCGATGTGCAAGGGGCAGAGAATGTCGGCATCCAACTCTTTTTCGACGAAACGAGCTATAAGATGATGTTCGAGGCCCTCGATCGCGTCATCCGCGCCAAAGGGCGGTTGGGCTATCTCAGGGATTTATTTTATTCAAGGAGACAGGAAGACAAGGAGACGGGGAGACAAGGAGGGATGAAGGCCGAGACCTTCACCTTTGCCTCACTCCATTTCCCATATCTCAACCGCACACAGGAGGATGCCGTCAACAAGGTATTACGGGCTAAAGATGTGGCCATTGTTCATGGTCCTCCTGGTACCGGTAAGACCACCACCCTCGTCGAGGCCATCTATGAAACCCTCCGCCGTGAAAACCAGGTACTGGTCTGCGCCCAGAGTAACATAGCTGTCGATTGGATCTCCGAGAAACTCGTTGACCGTGGCATCAATGTCCTTCGCATCGGTAATCCTACCCGTGTCAACGACAAGATGCTCTCCTTCACATACGAACGGCGTTTCGAGGCTCATCCCGACTACACCCTACTCTGGTCAATCCGCAAGGCCATCCGGGATCTCCGGGCCCACCGCAAAAGAGGCGATGAGAAATACCATCAAAAGTTAGAGCGCCTGAAAGAGCGCGCCACCGAACTGGAGGTCCGCATCAATGCCCAACTTTTTGGTGAGGCCCGTGTCATCGCCAGTACCCTTGTGGGCTCGGCCAATCGCCTGCTCGAAGGTCAGAAGTTCGGCACCCTCTTCATCGACGAAGCGGCTCAGGCTTTAGAAGCCGCCTGTTGGATTCCCATCCGCCGTGTATCAAGGGTGGTCTTTGCCGGCGATCATTGTCAGCTGCCGCCTACCATCAAAAGTTTTGCGGCCCTCAAGGCGGGCCTCGGTAAGACACTGATGGAACGCATCGTGGAAAACCACCCCGAAACAGTCACCTTGTTGAAGATGCAATACCGCATGAACGAGGAGATTATGCGCTTCTCCAGCGACTGGTTCTATGGCAATCAGGTAGAGAGCGCCCCCGAGGTGAAATACCGCAGCATCCTCGACCTCGACATCCCCATGACCTGGATCGACACCTCGCAATTCAATCTTCCTGATTCCGAGAATCCAGGCGAACTGGAGAGCCCGAAAAATCCTGCGACACCCCTCTTCCGCGAGGAATTCGTCGGTGAATCCTTTGGCCGCATCAACAAGGCCGAGGCCGAACTCACCCTCCTCGCCCTCGAACAGTACTTTATGAAAATCGGCAAAGAGCGCATCCTTGAAGAACGGCTCGACGTGGGCGTCATCTCCCCCTACCGTGCCCAGGTACAGTATCTGCGCCGACTTTTTAAAAAGCGCGAGTTTTTCAAGCCCTACCGTCACCTCATCAGCGTGAATACTGTCGATGGTTTTCAAGGACAGGAACGCGACATCATCCTCATCTCCCTCGTACGTGCCAACGATGAAGGACAAATCGGTTTCCTGCGTGATCTGCGCCGAATGAATGTGGCCATCACCCGAGCTCGGATGAAGCTTATCATCCTGGGGGATGCCTCAACCATGACACGCCATCCTTTCTACAAAAAACTCTACGAATACATCGATGCACTATGAATAATCGTTAAAATGCAAAGAAAACTAAACGTAATAAAAAGTTTTTTCGTAAATTTGCAGCAATGATTAAAATTAAACGTGTTGAAACAAAACGGGAACTCAAACAGTTCATCCAGTTTTACTACGACCTGTATCGCAATAACGATTACGCCGTACCTTTTTTATATTCCGATGAGATGACCACACTCCGACGTGACAAAAACCCCTCGTTCGAGTGTTGCGAAGCTGAATATTTTCTAGCCTATAAAGACAGGAAGATCGTAGGTCGCGTGGCAGCAATCATCAACCGTAGGGCCAATGAGCGCTGGAACCGTAAGGCTGTCCGCTTCGGATGGTTCGACTTTATCGACGATACGGAAGTGTCTGCTGCACTGCTGAAGGCCGTGGAAGAATGGGGACGGGCCAAGGGCATGACAGAGATTGCCGGACCATTGGGTTTCATCGACACCGACCGTGAGGGCATGCTGATAGACGGCTTCGACCAACTGTCCACCATGTATATCAATTACAACTATCCCTACTACCCAAAACACCTGGAGCAGATGGATGGTTTTGAGAAAGACAACGACTATGTGGAGTGCAAGGTGAAAGTGCCCGAGGTAGTGCCAGAAAAGTTCGCGAAGTTGACAGAAATGATCCGCAAGCGCTATAATCTGCGGGTACACAAGTTCACCCGTCACGAACTCATCCAGGAAGGCTATGGACAGAAGGTATTCGACCTGCTGAACGCCACTTACAAGGACCTCTACGGTTTCAGTCAACTCTCGCAGAAACAGATTGACAAACTGGTCAACGACTATATCCGAATCGCCGACCTCAATCTGGTGACTGCCGTCATGGACGGCGACGAGATGGTGGGCTTTGGCATCACCTTCCCCTCGTTCTCAAGGGCGCTCCAGAACACCAACGATGGCTGTTTTCTACCTTTCGGCTGGTGGCACCTGCTAAAGACCCTGAAATTTCACAAGACCGACACTGTCGACTTGCTGCTGATCGGTGTACTACCCGAATACCGTGGCAAGGGTGCCAATGCCCTTATCTTCGACGATCTCATCCGTCAGTTTCAGGCCTATGGCTTCACCTGGGCAGAGACCGGTCCTCAAATGGAGTCCAACGAGGGTGTCCTCTCGCAGTGGCAATACCTGGATTCAACCATCCACCGCCGCCACCGCTGCTACAAAAAGATGATTTAGCGCTTTTCAATTATTAATGTCAAATTTTTAACTATGGACATGACATTGGATTTTATCCTGCGTATATTTGTGGCCGCTCTTCTGGGTGGTGCCATTGGTTTGGAGCGTGAATACCGTTCGAAGGAAGCCGGCTTCCGCACCCACTTCCTGGTGGCTTTAGGTTCAGCTTTGTTCATGGTCGTCTCAGCCTACGGTTTCGAGGGTGCTCTTGGTACACCCGAGCACCGCTGGGATGTATCGCGTGTGGCAGCCCAAGTCGTGTCAGGTATCGGTTTCATCGGTGCAGGTACCATCATCTTCCGTAAGAGTGAGAACGTCGTGAGCGGCCTGACTACCGCTGCCGGCCTCTGGGTGACAGCCGCCATCGGTCTGGCCTGCGGAGGGGGTATGTACATCCTCGCCGCCGCCGCCACTTTCCTTGTCCTCGTTGGCCTCGAGGCTTTCAACCTCATCCTGAAGAAGTTCGATAAGAAACGCGATAAGGCATAAACCTGGCTGGTCGAACGCAAAAAACAGTAGGCGCTAAGGACCTCTCGCAGGAGCAGTTCGGCGAAAAACGCCTTATCAATATCTTCCAAAACCGCCCCTTCGACAGTATCCGTCAGACCATTGAAGTAGTAAAAAGCGCCGTCGCTTCCTTTATCGGCAATTCCGAAGCCAGCGACGGCCTCACAGTGCTCTGCCTGAACCTTCAGGCATAATTATTTCTTCCGATCACCAGGTACCCCCAAAATGCCATTCGAGTCAAACGATAAAATGACTCGAGTGACCTGTTTTAATCACTCGGGTCATTGACTATTTCCGACAACCACAATACCTATATATATATATAAGATCGTCAAAAATCAAGGATAAGACTCTGGCGGGGTTTGAGTTCGAGGTTGGTAGAGAGATCATAGTAACGGTTCGTCAGGATATCCTTCACCTTGGCACCACTGCCAATGACCTCAGCATAACGGGCTACATCGAGGGTAGCAGGTTTACTGGTACCATTGAGGATGATGAGGGCTGTACGACCCCGGTATTGACGGGCGATGACATAGATACCATTGTAAGGTATAAACTGGATCTGCTTACCCTTCGTTATGACCTCGTTTCCCTGTCGCCAATGAAGCAGACGACTAAGCCATTGGAACATTGATTGCTCCGCCTTGGAGCGGCCTTCTTTTGTAAAACAATTATGCGTATCACCAGGGAAGCCACCAGGGAAGTCTTTGCGCACATTTCCGTCGGTCACTTCCTTGGTGCCGTTCATCAACACCTCCGTACCATAATAAAGCTGCGGAATGCGGTTCACCGTCAGTAATAAAGCCAAAGCCTGCTTCAAAGCCAACGTATCACGACCATTACCCAAGAAGCGGTCCGTATCATGATTCTCGATGAAAGCCATCACACTCGAGGGGTTGGGATAGAGGTAGTCATAAACAAATGAATTGTAAAGACGATTCAAACCATTCCACCAGCCGTCAGTCTCTTCATTCTTGGCCTGATTCAGCTTATCGAAGAAGGAGAAATCCATGACGGTCTTGAGGTAGGAATTCTTCTCTGCAATCTTGGAGTCGCGCTGCCAGGCAGCAGTATAGGCAGGCTCCGTGACCCAAGTCTCACCAACAGTGTTGAAGTTGGGATACTCCACGTCGAGCTCCTTCATCCATTGCGCCATAGCATCAGCGTAGGCGTATGGATAGGTATCCATGCGGATGCCGTCGATACCGACTGTTTCTATCCACCAAATGCTATTCTGAATGAGGTAGCGCATGAGATGGGGGTTATGCTGGTTCAAGTCGGGCATCGAGGGCACAAACCAGCCTTCTGTGGTCTCCTTGAGATCGACCTTCGAAGTATAGGGGTCGAGGACGGGGGTAAGCTTATAGGAGGTCTGCAAATAGGCAGACTTCGTTGGCTCTGAGCCATCGTCATTGGCCGTAAAGCCTGTCATAGGGTCACGACCAGATTTTTCCTCAGAAAGCCAATCAGGCGTATTGAGCCAGTCCTTTGAAGGCATATCATGCGTCCAGGGGTGCTCAAAACCGCTGTGGTTGAAGATCATATCCATCACCACCTTCAATCCTTTCGCATGCGCCTCATCGCAAAGACGCTTATAATCGGCATTAGTGCCAAAGCGGGGGTCTACCTTATAATAATCGGTGGTAGCATAGCCGTGATAAGTCGAGAAACCATTCTCCTGATCAGGCGAATCGTTCTCCAAGACAGGGGTAAACCAGAGGGCTGTCACACCCAACTCCTTGAAATAGTCGAGGTGCTCGCGGATACCATTCAGGTCACCACCATGACGCAGCGAGGGTTTGGTACGATCCTCTACATAGCTGCGCATACCCTTAACTTGCGGGTTGTGGCCTGCTCCCTGTGCAAAACGGTCGGGCATGAGCATGTAGAGCACATCGGCATTGGTGAAGCCCATGCGCTTGTCACCACTCATTTCGCGGGCCTTCAACTGATAGGGCACCTTCGTTTTGCCGAAGTTGAGCGTCATCGTACCGGGCTGGGCATCTTTCACGTTAAGATATACAAGAAGGTAATTGGGCGAGTCGAGACGCACCAGACTGTCGATGGTGACACCCGGATAGTCGGTGGTTACGCTCTGCACGTCACGGATGCCTTGGCCATAGACCATTAACTGCACCGTCGGGTTCTTCAGTCCCACGTACCAGTCGGTAGGATCGATTCGGTTAATTACACTCTTTTTTGCTGCCATCACTGTCATGTTCAAAGCCACAAGGGCTATTAGGATAAATATTCTACGCATATCGTCTTTAGTTATTTAATGACTTTGCAAAGATACGAAAAATCTGCATATATGAGGTCGATGACAGACACTTTTTTTGCTAAATCATGCAAAAACGTTTGCGCAATGGCCTAAATATTTGGTATTTCGCTCGCTTATTCGTATCTTTGCACCCCGAATGAAGATAGAAGACTTTGAGATCATGGCGCCTGTGGGCTCCCGAGAGTCCTTGGCGGCAGCAATACAGGCCGGAGCCGACAGTATCTACTTCGGCATCGAGAAGCTGAATATGCGGGCGCACTCTGCCTCCGTATTCACCATTGACGACCTGCGTGACATCGCCCAGGAATGTGAGTCGCACGGCATCAAGAGCTACCTCACCGTGAACACCATTATCTACGGTGAGGACATCCCCCTGATGCACGACATCATCGATGCTGCCAAAGAGGCAGGCATTTCTGCCGTCATCGCCTCCGACGTGGCCGTGATGACCTACTGTAATCAGGTGGGGCAGGAGGTACACCTCTCTACCCAACTGAACATCTCGAACATCGAGGCTTTGAAGTTCTATGCACAGTTTGCCGACGTGGTGGTGCTGGCACGCGAGTTGAACATGGACCAGGTTGCCGACATCTACCGTCAAGTGGAGGCAGAGCATATCTGCGGTCCTTCAGGCGAGCAGATCCGCATTGAGATGTTCTGTCACGGTGCC
>Ga0310786_10007345_pt1 | contig 14393 bp, 6 predicted proteins | sample AusTroGonzalo_MG_FD_203881 | JGI IMG/M metagenome (GOLD analysis project Ga0310786, IMG submission 203881) | Bovine rumen microbial communities from tropical cattle in Woodstock, Queensland, Australia - Gonzalo_03 (v2) (version 2) | ecosystem: Host-associated > Mammals > Digestive system >... | reverse complement strand
CAGCTGCAGGCATTTAGCCAGTTATCTATGAAGAATGGGCATACCCCAGAGCCGACATTGCTAACAACTGGTACTGGTTCTGGTAAGACGGAGTGTTTCCTATACCCGATACTGGATTACTGCTACAACTGCAATAAGTATGAGCGCCAGGTAGGTGTAAAGGTGATTATAATGTACCCAATGAATGCTCTTGCCAGCGACCAAGCTAAACGTTTAGCTGAAACGATTTGGAACGATGAGCGCCTGAAAGGAAAGGTGACAGCAGGCCTTTTCGTTGGTGAAGGTACCGATCCGCAAGATTATCCTCGCGATATGGGAGAAGACCATATCATTGAGAATCGTGATGCCATTTTAGACACCATACCAGATATTATTCTCACTAACTTCAAAATGCTTGACTATGGTCTGATGCGCCAAAGATTCAGCTGTCTATGGAAAGGTAACATTGATACGGATTATAAAGCCCTAAAGTTTATTGTTCTGGACGAATTGCATACTTATGATGGCGCACAGGGCACAGATGTGGCCAACCTGATACGACGTTTGAAGCTGAAGCTCAACATGCCTAAAGGCGTATTGTGTCCAATAGGCACCTCTGCAACTATCGGCAACGGTCCAGACAGCAAGAAGCGCCTCTGCGATTATGCATCAGATGTATTTGGAGAAACCTTTAATGAAGAGAATGTTATAGAAGAACATCGCATTCCCGTTGAACAGTATATAACAGTTACGAACAGCAACCTACCAGACGTAAAACTGATTAAGAGTTGTGAGTTCGGGGCAACTGATACCGTTGAAAGCTACATGAAACGGTTATGTAAGGTGTGGCTGAAAGATTCTTCCATCTCACCAGTTGATGCTGGAACATACCTTCGCAGTATGGATATTGTCAAATCATTGTTGGAAATACTAAGCACGGGAATCCTGTCACTTAATGATATACAGAAGAGACTGATAGACCAGGATAATAATTATCGAAGGCTCTATCTTCAGGAGGGTGAGAAGGTCTGCATCATTGCATTGGAAAACCTTTTGGCGTTAATAGCTTATGCAAAGCGTCCACTGAACAATAGTAGCAAACAAATACCACTTCTATATCTTCAGGTACAGCTATGGCAGCGTGAATTAAGTGGAATCTTACGCTATTTCCAAAAAGAGCCTGAATTCACCTGGCGACATAGCTTGAAGAAGGACGAAGACCGCATAGCACTTCCCATGTATTTCTGTCGTGAGTGTGGAGCAAGCGGATGGATTTCTAGACGACTGGCTACTGATGACAGGTATTGCTCTGATATTGCAACGATTAACAAGGCTTTCATGAATCGTGAAAAGGAGGTTATGCTCCTTAATATAGAATCGAAAAAGCATGAGGCCATAGATGAGTATGTTAATGAAAATGCGATTAACATTACTCATCATGTATTCATGAAAGACCTGCGTGAAGCAAGCGTAAGTGACAGTGATACGCTAAGAGTACGAGTATGCAGCAAGACTACTTCGACTAGAGGTGGCAACCAGCGATTTGCATCATATTGTCCAGAGTGTAATAGCGATTCTATATGTCAGATAGGCGGTAGAACATCTACATTGTCGAGCGTGGCCATTAGTCAGGTGTTGTCAAGTGACTTTGACCATGCGGACGAAAAAGAAAGAAAGATTCTGGTTTTCAACAACAGTGTTCAAGACGCTGCACACCAGGCAGGTTTCTACGAAGCGAGGACATTCCGTTTCCTGTTCCGTCAGTCAATGCAGCAATACATTAACACGTTGGAGCACCCTATGAATGTAGCCGAGTTACAAAAAGGCTTTAAGGAATACTGGAAGGCTAAACTGACAGAAGAAGATTATTATAACCGTTTTCTCCCTGCAGACTTGGCCTCCCACGTGGATTTGCGACATAACTATCGAGAAGGTAATGGCTTTATGCAATCTTTCAAGGATGAGTTTGATGTTCGTGTAGACTGGGAAATCGTCAGCGAGTTTGGATTGACTTCTCAATTTGGTCGTACTTTGGAGAAAACAGGTTCGTCTGCAACATTCTTCAAAAGCGAAGATATACATAAGGTGTATGACTTGATGAAAGACTTCATGATTGAGAATAATCTCAGTTATGTTGCCGATGATGAAAACTCTTTCTACCACTATGTATATGGTATCCTTCAAAGAATGAGGCGACATGGCGCAGTTGATCATCAGTATCTCGACAAATATAGAAAAGAGGCACTTACCCTATGGGCACTAAACTGGAACAGAGACGGCCGTCATTTCTTAAATCGGGCATTTGGCAGCGGTGTTAGTTTCCCGAAACTCATTGGTGTCAATTTCCAAGGAACCAATGATGATATGCTTGACATCGTGGTACTCAGAAGGGAAAAGCCCAATTGGTATACTAACTACTTTTGGAGATATTTTAACTGGCCTATTGAAAAGAACATGACTTTGTTCAATGACTTTATCAGAATGCTTTTCAGCAAGATGGAGGAAGTGGGGCTTGTTAACAAAGCATCTGAAGGAGGTGGTAATTATGTTATTAACCCTGACCATATCTGGGTTAGCAAACAGGTAAAGCATATCAAATGCAGTAACTGTCAGTCAACACTATATGTTGCTAAAAATGACTTAATAGCAGAAGATACCCTATGTCTAGATTATAAATGCGCTGGAACATATTCTGAAGAAATCAATCCTGAACTGAATTACTATCAGCAAGTATATAACCGAGCACTGTCTCCTCGTGTATATGCGCGTGAACATACGGGTCTTTTAGAACGTAGCGATAGAGAAAAACTGGAAAAGGACTTTAAAGAACATCCTCATTCCAACTCTGTCAACGTTCTTGTAGCCACTTCAACACTCGAAATGGGTATAGACATTGGTGACTTGAACGTAATGGGCAACGCCAACGTTCCACCTAAGCCAAGCAATTTCCTGCAGAGAGTTGGACGAGCTGGCCGTAAAGAAGGTGCTGCTCTTGTTCTGAACTACGCTCATGCCGGTGAGCCACATGACATGTATTATTTCACGTATCCTGATGAGATGATGGAAGGTGAAGTCAACACTCCTGGATGTTTTCTTGAAGCAAAAGATATTCTTCGCCGCCATTTCTTTGCATACTGTATAGACACATGGATTAGTGCAAGTACAGACAATACACTGCCTTCGAATGTGAGAGACCTGAAACTTACAGAAGGTGCACTCTCTCATGAAAATTTTGTTATCAACCGAATCATTGCATTTATTAAGGCGAACAAGAATACCTTAAAGTCACGTTTTGCAGAGCAATATGACGAAAAGACTCAGCCATCTTTAAAGATTCTCGCTGATTCCTTGGATAATGAGTCTTTTTATCAAATTATAATTAAAGAATTCCACTCCTTGTCGGACAAATTATATGCTCTTGGACAAGAATTGAATGAATACAAGGAACAAGAAGAGAGGCTCCAGCCTAACGATCCTGCAAAAGAGGCAATTAAAGACTTAATAAAGGCATGTAACAAGCAATATGCTAATATTCAGAGCGAAAAGCTCATTGAGTTCATGACTAATTGTGGCCTGTTACCAAACTATGCATTCCCAGAGACAGGAGTAAAACTTCAGGCAAGTGTTTATTCGTCACAAGAAAAGGAAGACAAAAAGAACAACGTTGCTGAGCCTAGTGTTATAGAATTAACAAGACCTGCATCACAAGGTATTAAAGAACTGGCTCCAGGTAATAAGTTCTGTACTCAGAAATTCCAGTTAGAGGTAAGTGGCATACCCACATTTGACTGGAAAGACAATCTTACGACGATGAGATATTGCTCAAAGTGTGATTGTCTGGCAGAAAAAGGAACATCTGATTTTGCACAAGCAGCATGTCCGAAATGTGGTGATCCATCATGGGGCGTTAACCAACACCATTTCTTGAAGTTCACAAACGCAAGAAGTGCCATGTATAAGGTTGATGCTGTGCTTGATGACTCTAACGAAGAACGTTCAAAAGAACAGTTCATCGTGAAGAAGCACTTTATGTTCCATCATAAAGGCGTTGTTTCATCCTATGCCATGAAGGGTATTGGGTTTGGTATTGAATTCTGTAACAATATGGATCTCTACGAAGCAAACTATGGTATGCAGATGCAGTCTGGAGCAAAAGTAGAAATCAACAATGAGAATATCATACCAGAAAATGGATTTGTAACTTGTCGTTACTGCGGCAAATCTACGCCAATTCTATCTAAAACTAATAGAGATCATCAACCGGTTGAGCAGCACTACAAATTCTGTAACCATAAGCAAATTAACTTTGCTGATGACAGAAATGGTGAGGTGTTTGAGCAGCTTTATTTGTTCCGTCACATGCAGACAGAAGCAATCAAGATTCTTTTGCCTGTACAGATATTGGACGCCAAATCAGCCGTCGAGATGTTTAGGTCTGGCATTGAACTTGGTATGAAGGAATACTACCATTCTTCTCCTGAGCATATTAGAATAGACTCTTATACGGAGGCGAATCAGGCGACAGGAAAGAAAGACTACTATCTTGTGATGTATGACACAATTCCTGGTGGCACTGGTTATTTGGCAAAGCTATATAATACTGCAGAATTCACGAAGCTACTGCAGAGTGCATACGAAAGAATAAAAGAATGTAAATGCCAGCATGAAGGTAAAGACGGATGTTATCATTGTATCCTTACCTATGGAAACCAATACTCGCGCGACTCGTTTAGCAGAGAGCAAGCAGAACTCCTATTTGAAAGGCTTGTTGATAACACCAATGCTTGGGAACGCATTGACGGTTCTGTTGGTACTATTGCCCAGAATGGTGCGGCTGAAGACAGTGAACTTGAACTGAAATTTGTCAGTGCGATGCGTACGTTATCAAAGAAAAATGACTGGACATTCGAGAAAGTTCCTGATGAAGATTCATACCATTACGAGTTAGTAGTAATGGATGAAGACAATGATACGGAGATCAGATATAATATTAAACCACAGTTTGAATTGACTGTGGCATATGGGGTTAAACACACAACAATCCCAGACTTCCAAATCATGTGTACCCGAGCAAAGATCTACGGGAATGAGATAGAAGATCTGATTAACATTCCTTGGTGGTCTGTATATCTGGATGGCTACAAGTATCATGCTTGCACGCCAAATATGCGATTCTATAGCGACTGGGAAAAACGTGAGGGAATAAAACAAGCCAAACCACAACGTATGTTCTCATGGACATTAACATGGGAAGATATTCAGTTGTTTGAGTCGGAAAAAGATGACGAACTGGGATTAAATTCGGTAACTCGATTAGGGAAATTGCTGGAAAACCCACAGCTTGGAAATATCAAGGAAACTTGTTTCTGGTGTATAAATGATATTCCAGGATTCCTAACAAGTGGAGGTTCGCTGTATGACGGTTCTGTTTCTCTTGACAGTTCCTGCGCAAACGGCCTTACTGATGCTTCTACAGATGAAGAAGTGGAAAATGCGTATGCCAACGCTGTTAAGTATGACCTTCAGATTCAGAGGGGATTAAACGAGCTGGAGAAGGACGAATGGGTAGCATTCTGGAGAAGATACAATCTGATTCAGTTCTTCTCTGGTAGTCTTAATAGTTCCCAAGAGGAGATTTCCACTGTACAAGTAAATCGTGATGAGGTCAAGGAGCTTTATCCTGGAATGGAAGATATTGTTGATATCCTGATAGATAATAATATCCCCTTCAGCTACGATGGTGTCTTTGAGCTCACTGACGAAAATAATGATGTTATTGCAAGTGCAGCTATGATTATTGACAATCCCAAGATTGCCATTGACCCGTTCAGTGAAGCTGACAAAGCAACGTTTGAACAGAAAGGATACAGGGTAATCAAGCAAGAAGAATTTAACGTAAACATAATTAAATAAAAAGATATAACTATGAGACTATTTTTATCAGAGACATTCTTTGACGCAGTTTTCAAATTGCCGAAGAAAACACAGGACAAAGTGGTCACGTTCCAGAAGAAGTTTCGTGAAAACCCCGCTTCGCCTGGTATTCATTTGGAGCCGATAGCCCAATTTAGAAATTCAACAATGCGCACTGCGCGAGTTGATGACAACTATCGAGTTGTTATCGGAGTATTGGATGGGAATACCTATTCTCTTTTGTATGTCGCCGACCACGAAGAGGCATATCGATGGGGAATGAGCAAGCGTTTCGTATGGAATGAGCATACACAGGCCTGCCAGTTAATATCTGTAGAAGAAAAAGAGGAAGACTTCACACCATCGAGTCAGCCTGTGATAGAAAACACCTTCTTTACTGGAGTACCAGAGGAGAAATTACTGAAAATAGGTATACCACAGGAAGCAATTGGAAGAGTTTTATCTATTAAGTCGCTAGACGACCTCGATGCACTGGAGCCTATTCTGCCAATTGATGCGTATGAAAATATCTTCAACATCATGGATGGTGTCAACATCGATGATATTATTAGCAGTATAGAGGAAGGTCAGGCTCGCGAGAATGAAGATAAGTTGCTCAGTGATAATAATAAACGTCGTTTTGTTGAGATTACAGATGACGATGAACTTCAGCGTATTATTGAGCAAGGTATGGATAAATGGCAGATTTTCCTTCATCCGTCACAGAGAAAACTCGTTGATGCCGAATATAAGGGTACAATGAAAGTTAGTGGTGGCGCAGGAACTGGTAAGACTATTGCGGCTATCCATCGTTTAAAATACCTGTGCCAAAAGCCCAATGCAAAGGTTTTGTTTACAACATACACAAAAACGCTTAGCATTAACTTGGCAGACTCTATTGAGAAGCTAGGAGTTCCGTCTAATAAGTACACATTAAACAATATTGACCGTGTACTATTGGATGTCGCGCAGGCATATAAGATAAAAGATGGTTATAAAGTACTTGACTACAGCGGCGATGAGGAATCTTTGAAGTTATGGCGCGAAGTACTTGAAACAGAAGTTACGGAATTTGACGAACAATTCCTTTATGATGAATACATTGATGTCATTGTTTATTTTGGTAATAAGGATGCCAAGCAATATATGATGCAACCGCGCGTAGGTCGTAACAAGGCATTAAGTCGCAAGCAACGTGTCGATATCTGGAAACTCGTTGAGAAATACGTCGCTTTGAAGCAGGAGCGTAAGGTTGTTGACAGACTGGAGTTGTTTAATGAGACAACAAACTATCTCAACGAGAATGATATTCATCCATATACCAATGTTATTGCCGACGAATTCCAGGACTTCTCGAATCCAGAATTGAAATTCCTTCGTGCATTAGTTGCCGAGGGAGAAAATGACTTGTTCTTGGTTGGAGACCCCATTCAGCGCATCTATACAGGTCGTAAAATGAATTTTGGAGCGGCAGGTATTAATGTTCGTGGCATCAGAAGTAAGAAACTCAAAATAAATTACCGTACCACAGAGCCCATCAAGAGAGTGGCAGTTGGTGTTATAAAGGGAGTGGATTATGATGATCTGGACGGAGGAAAGGAATCTACCAAAGGTTATGTATCCCTTATACATGATGGTATTGCCCCCCTGTACAAGATAGTAAATGATGCAAATGCAGAAGTCGAGCAGGTAATTGAATGGCTTAATGAGTGTCTTGAAAATGGTATAAAACTATCTGAGATATGTATTGCTGCTCCAAGTATGCAATTATTAAAAGGTATTCAAACAAGATTGCATCGTGACGGTACAGAATATAGAGTCTTAAAAGGTGCTCAGAAACAAGGGAGCACTAACGGTGTTGACCTGTGCACATTCCATTCTTTGAAGGGACTTGAATACCGTGTAATCATCCTTACAGATATTAATGAGCGTAATCTACCTTCTAAAGCAACAGAGGGCTATCCTTTCTCAGGAATGGATAATGCTGCACAGAAAGAGTTCCTTTCTACAAAGCGCTCATTGCTCTATGTCTCCATAACACGAGCTCGGCAGCTTGTGTATATGGTAGGATTTGGCGAGCCAACTGGTCTTTTGAAACATGAGTAAACTTAACATGTTAATACAATGAGACATAGAATTAAAGCCGGTAAGGTTGGGTCATATGCACCTGAGAAACAAAAGGTTGAGACAGACCTTTTGGAGAACAGCGAAGTTTCTGACGAAGTAGAGGAAATCTTCGAGGAGGATTCGGAATTCAGTAATGATGACGAAGCTCTTGCTGCGATGGAGTTTTACGACAGCCCTGACGCAATGGAATAAAAGAATCTGCTCGGGTAATCATGGAACTAAGGTTTGATACTGAATAACAAAGCAATATGATACTATCAACATTTTCTGAAGAACAAATATTGTCTGAATTAGTTAATGACTTTAAGAAGAATGTTAAGCCATCAGCTAAGAAGATAGCTGATGCATATTTGCTTAAAGCCAAGAAGAGCGGACGTTTTATTCGAGATACAGAATACGATTCATATACCGTGACGACAGTATTGAACAATAAATGGAACGTCGAAATTGAATATGATCAACGAAAAAAGATTCCTTGGTTGTTTAGAGCATGTTGTATAGTAGAAAGTGATAAGAAGACTAAAGACTACTATATTGTCAGGGGAATTAATACTGATGAACCATATTTTGTAAAAGTAACAACACATGCGTTATTGAGATATAGAGAGAGAAATAAAATGGAACGATTAGAGGTTCCATTGGCAACTATTGCATGCTTGACTTTTGAACATCGGGAAACGGCAATATGTCTGCGATATATAGAGCCAAAATTCCATCAACTACTTATGGAATTTGACGATACAGATGACTTAACAGGCATGTCATACTTCGTGCTAACTAATCGTGGTGCATATTACGCACAGAGGACTCCAGAGGGGAACTATGTGTTTAAGACATACATATCAACATCTATGAGTATGAAAGAGTGGGTTAACTACAAAAAAAGTAAAACCACAAAATGGAAGAAAGAAGGTGAGTTGTTGGATGATATGATTATAATACATCAGTACTATAATAAAAACTTGTATGACAAAGATGTATTAGAAAAAGATCTGTATTCTGCTATAGGTAAAGATGTGGAACTGGAAAGAAAAGAGAATAGCGCTGTCATTCTGTTAAGGAATTGAAGCTCAAAACGAACAATGAACTATGTCGAGTAAGGAATGTATCAATAACAGTGATCTTATCAGTGGTGTTACTGCACGGAAATACTTAAAGTGCGGCAAAGCAGAGTTTGAGAGTCTAGTTGAACAAGGCATTATCGAAGCGTATCGTGATGAGGACAGGCGATGGAGAGTGTCGAAACAAAGTATTCTTAACTATATTCAAAGGTCTCAGTCTTCCCATGTGACTCGTCTAATAGTAAACGAGAATCACTATGAAGAAGTGATTCAGCGCATCTGTTCTGCCGAGTCGTCAATAAGAATAATGACAGCGAATTTCAAACGTTTTCGCCTTAAGCCAACCACTAAACAAGGGAAAAATTACAATGATGGAACTCCATTTATAGAATATCTTATTCAAAAGGCGGTACAAGGTGTATCTGTTCAGATACTATGTTCTATGCCTTCACAATCCTTCACTGAAGAGTGGGAAGAGTATTATCATAAGATGGATGATCCTGAATTATTTGAATATATGTTTTGCATAAGGAACCATGCCAAAGTAGTTATTATTGATGACAAATTGGCCTACGTTGGATCGGCCAATGTAACATCTGCAGGTCTTGGGCAAGGACTCATATCTCCAGGAAACTTCGAGGCGGGCATACTAACGGAGAATATAGAATTGGTGTCGACTGTTCGTGATTTCTTCTCTATGGTATGGGACGAAAACAGATGTTGCAACTGTCATAGAGCAAGTCAATGCAATGAATTGAAATAATATATAAGATAATCAAAAATAATAAAGATATAGGCGTATGAAGATACCTGCAAAATTCAAGGAGTATATCTGGCTAGTGAACACCATTCGCAAGGCCAGGAGGATAACGTTTGCCGAGATCAACGAGAAGTGGCTCGAAACGGACATGAGCGAGGGCATAGAATTGGCCCGCTCTACCTTTGCACGGCATAAGGATGCCATAGAGGACATCTTCGGCATATACATTGACTGTGACCGCCAGAATGGCTATGAGTATTATATCGGCAACGACTATGTGCTGCGCGAGGACAGTGTGCAGAACTGGATGCTGTCAACGCTGTCGGTGAATAATGTGATTAGTGAGAGTCTGTCGATGCAGGACAGGATCCTGCTGCAGCAGGTGCCATACGAGGGGGAATATCTGAAGATGGTGATCGATGCGATGAAGAAGAGCGTGAGGATTGCCGTGGAATACAGAAAATATGGCACTGACAAGCCGAATCACCTGAACTTCGAGCCTTACTGCATCAAGCTGTTCAAGCAACGCTGGTATATTCTAGGCCACTTCCATCGTGACGCAACAGAGGAAAAGCCAGAGTCGGACTACTTCGGACTGTTCTCGTTTGACAGGATTCTGGAGATGTCGCTGACGGATATAAAGTTTAAGATGGACCCGGACTTTGATGCTCAGGCGTATTTCGATGAGTGTTATGGCGTGTTGGTGGGTGATGGTACTCCTGCAGAGAGAATCGTCATCAGAGCCTACGGCTATGAGCGGTATTATATCAGGGACTTGCCCATCCATCACAGTCAGCGGGAGATTGGCCAGGGTGAGAACTTCGCCGACTTTGAGTTGTACATGAGGCCGACGATAGACCTGAGTGCGCACTTTATGAGTAGAGGCAGTCAGGTAAAAGTGCTCTCGCCACAATGGTTCGCAGAGGAGATCTATAATATGCACTTGGAGGCTGCGCAGATGTATGAACCGCAGGAAAATGAGTCTGAAAGCGAAAATACTTAGGGCTTGTGCCACGAAATGAGACAACATCAGTTTATATTTGCAGCCGTATAAAAGATAATAAGGTATGTTAGGAGCAATAATTGGTGATATTGTTGGTAGCAGATGGGAGTTTAATCCCACGAATGACTACAATTTTGAACTGTTCTCAGATGAGAACGGGTTCACAGATGATACCATTTGTACGGTGGCAGTGGCTGATGCTATTCTTAGAGACAGGGATTTCGGAGAGAGTATCCATGAGTGGTGCAGACGTTTCCCACACCCAATGGGAGGTTACGGTGGAAGGTTTGCGCAATGGGTGCGTAGTGATAATCCCCAGCCATATAACTCATATGGTAATGGGGCTGCTATGAGAGTGAGTCCTGTGGCATGGGCAAAGTTGAACGCAGGCGGTATGATGCCTATGGCACAACAAACAGCAGAATGTACTCATAACCATCCTGAAGGAATCAAGGGTGCCCAGACGGTCGCTTTGGCTATTCATCATGCTATTGAGATGCGTGTGGCAACAAGTCAGCCAAATGCCAAAGATATATCAGCGATACTTGACAAATGCGTAAAGTTCTCTGGTTACAACATCAACATCAGGAAAGAGGATGTCATTAACAGATTTGACGAGACCTGCCAGGGTACGGTTCCCGTTGGCTTATGGATTATCGGCCAAAGTACCTCATTCGAGGATGCTATACGAAAGGCAGTAAGTCTTGGTGCGGATGCTGATACGCTTGGGGCTATTGTCGGAAGTATAGCCGAAGCCATTTGGGAAATCCCTGAAGAAATGCAGATGAAAGCACTGGAGTATCTACCCAATGAGATGAAAAGCGTAGTTCTTAGATTCTATGACCGATTTGTAAAAAACAGCATACTTCGCGGTTATGGTGACGAAGGAGCCGCGAGAGACTTGATGATTGAAGAGGAAGAAGAGGAAATGAATCAGCAGACAGCGGATGATGACGAGAAAAAGCAATTTCAGGCTGTTATGCTTTGGAAGTTGGGACTTGGTAACATGAGTAAACTGTTCAACAACGAGAATCCAATACCAGATAAAACAAAAGTTGCAAAGGATACAAGTTGGAAAACAGAGCCAATGCCCCAAAAAGAAAGTAGCAGGATTAAGACGACCATCATCTTTTCTGTAGAAGATATGGAAATCATACAAAAGGGGCATATCCCGGAGGCAATGGAGGATCATTGGTTCATGTACTGTGATAATGAGTATATTCGCTATTATCGCAGCTGGACTGGCATGTGCGCCTTTGAAGCCCATTTCTACAAGAAAGAGGAACAATATATCGTTGACGAGCTTTGCATCAATCATGCGTTGGTAGAGTTCGGAGTGAACGGTGATGAATCTGGAGTAGCTTTGTTTGCCTATCTGCTTGTTGCAGAGATGGGAGGCGATGCGATGGGCGCATGGGAAAACTACCTTAAAATATGGGATGAGACTAATCAAAAATATGCTCATAAGGAAAAGGAAGATAAGAAAACTGACGATACAGACTGGTATAAAGGTGTAGAGGGGCATATATGTGAAGGTTGTATCTATGCAAATGGCATTCGAAGTGCTTATGGATGTGGCCGCTTAGGATATAACAGTTTCAGGAATAATTATACTTCAGGGAAATGTGAGTATCGAAAAATAGACCTTTATATACCTTCAGAGTTTGAAAAGGAACGAAAGAAGGTGGCTCTCCAGAAAAAGCAGGAGGAAATGAAACGTCAGACCAAGGATGAAGAGTTTGACGAGCAATTCTTGGATTCTAAAGAAGAAGAGCGTTTACGTAAATATACAGAAGAGAAGGAGAAAGAAGAAAAGGCAAAACAGGACGGAACGTATGCCAGAGAATTGATTAAGGACTTCATCCGTGAGAAGTTGGATGGTGACATCAGCAAATTGGTATCATTTAATTTCGGTACTCTTAGAGAAGATGAGAAGTATGGTGACTGTAAGGGTTTCCCTTTCTCCGTTGACAAATGCAATATCGCAAAGGCCATTATGTCGGTTGTCTTTGCAGATGTCTGGCCAGAGCTGAACCTATATAATATTGAACGTTACAAGTACTTGTGCAATGGCATCAATTATACACAGTACCTTTTCGGGGCCAACATCATGGATAAGTTCTTCAAGGGAATGGAGAAATTCAATCCAACGAAGGAGCAGCACGAAAGGGCTGTGCGAGTATATCATCTGACAGAGTGTATCGGTAATATATGGGTGTTGCCTGGTGGTATTGATAAGGATAAAGACACTTATCACTACCATGGTTATGCTGACTTGTTCTTGAAAGGCATATATGCAGCCATGACCGGTAAGGGAAAGGTGCAACCTGATTTGAAAGCGGCACTTTATAAGGCCCGAAAACTGATGGCGAAGTATCAAGGGGCTGATGGCTTCCGTCAGTTTGCCATCGATATGATGCTGAATGACTACATTGACTACTACGGCAAGCCAATAGACCTGTTCATGCACGTCTGGAGCATGATGAAGGACTTGAAGCCCAAAACATATTTCAAGGCTGTGGATGAATACTGCGACTTCATGGAGCAGTTCATTCCGAAACGCGGTCAGATGATTGTGGAGAAATTAAAGAAGATAATAGAGGTTTAACTACTACAAATAAGGAAGTATGGCGTCACAAATAGGTTGGATAGACTTTTCACCAAGACATCGAGACCGTGTTAGAAAATTCATGGATTTGATGGGTATGGGAGGTGTTGTAGACGAATTGGGCGTTGGTATTATTCGTGATGCCATGTCAAATAAGGTGTTCCCTGGTTTTTCTACCCTCTATACTAGAGCCAAGTATTTCTTTATCACCCCGTATATTTTAGAAGAAAATGAAATCGCATCCAGTAAGTCGAAATCAGGAAAAGATTATTTTAAAAAGGCCGAGAAAGAAACCAACGAAATTATTATTCAGTTCTACAAAGAGCACCCAGACAGAAGCGATGAAAGCTATTTCGGTAAGGTAAAGCAAGATGGTATTCTGAAGAGGCAACCTTCAGAAATCTATTGGAACGGCATGACACATCTTCATCTTATCAAGACAGAAAACACTCTTGATCAAATGCTTCTAAACAAGCACTCAACAGTGGAGGAATTGCTTTCTAACAATAGAGGTGATGATACAACCAAGGAACAAGGAGAATATAAAGAGTATGGCTTTGATGGTGTTTCATATACCCCAGATTGGCAGCAATATATAAGAGTTCATGGTTTATCATTATCACGTATTGAGGCCGAGATTTTACGAGATCGTCTTTTAAGATATACTCCTGATAGCCTTCCTGCAGCGTTGGTATCATCTAATTCTCTCTGGGAGAAGTACGTTTCTGCTGCAAACGAATTTGACACAAAAGATCCACTTTGTAATCAGATGCTTCAATTTATTAGAACCAGCCTACATGAGATTGAAAACAAAACACTTCGTGAGAATTTGATTGTATCTCACGATCTTTCCTTATTCCTATACGGCATACACATCTCATATAATCTATGGCTGCGCATTAAAACTGAAGCGTCAGAAAAATGTATTGTGGATTTACGGGA
>Ga0310786_10007341_pt1 | contig 14398 bp, 11 predicted proteins | sample AusTroGonzalo_MG_FD_203881 | JGI IMG/M metagenome (GOLD analysis project Ga0310786, IMG submission 203881) | Bovine rumen microbial communities from tropical cattle in Woodstock, Queensland, Australia - Gonzalo_03 (v2) (version 2) | ecosystem: Host-associated > Mammals > Digestive system >... | reverse complement strand
CGCACACCAGCCGGGCATCGCACCGGGCAAAGAGTACCGCAAGCTGATCGTAAAAGCTCGGGTGAACTCGTGACGATATAAGGGTGACGTAGGCTGAACGACACACTAACAACCCACTAATCACCCACTAATCACCCACTAATCACCCACTCAAACAACGTAATTACCACGATAAAAACACATACTACTATGGCAACATGTAAAAAGACCAAAGTCGCAAAAGCGGCAGAGCCGCAACAACTGAAGATTGTGGCGCGCGATCCCTATCTGCAGCCGTACGCAGGCGCATTGCAGGGACGCTATGACTATGCGGTGAACAAAGAGAAAGAGCTGACCGGCGGTCAACCGCTCGCAGAGTGGGCTACCGGTTATCTCTATTTCGGTTTGCATCATATCAAAGGCGCCGGCAAGAAGTCGAAAGGCGAATGGGTGATCCGTGAGTGGGCGCCGAATGCGACAGCCATCTATATCAAAGGCGACATGAACAACTGGCAGAAGGACGAGAACTACCGTCTGCAGCCTATAGGCAACGGCGTGTGGGAAGCCCGACTGCCGGAAGAGGCCATGAAGCATGAGCAGCTTTATAAACTGCTGGTGGAATGGAACGGCGGCTACGGCGAGCGCATCCCGAGCTACGTGCGCCGCGTGGTGCAGGACGAGCAGACGAAGATCTTCTCCGCGCAGGTATGGGACGAGCCCGAATACGAGTGGAAACACCGCAACTCCGCGAAAGCGAAGAAAGTGGGCAAGGACGGCCTGTTCATCTACGAGTGCCACATCGGCATGTCGTCGAAAGAGGAAAAAGTGAACAGTTATGAGGAGTTTCGCCGTGACGTGCTGCCGCGTATCGCCGAGTTGGGCTACAACTGCGTGCAGATCATGGCCATTCAGGAACACCCGTACTACGGCAGTTTCGGCTATCATGTGTCGAATTTCTTTGCCGCCAGCAGCCGTTTCGGTACTCCGAACGAGCTGAAAGCGCTCATCGACGACGCGCACGGCCGCGGCATGAAGGTGATCATGGACCTCGTACACAGCCACGCCGTGAAGAACGAACTGGAAGGTCTGGGTAATTTTGACGGTACCGGCTACCAGTATTTCCACGACGGCGGCCGCCGCGAGCACCCGGCATGGGACAGCTTGTGCTTCAACTACGGCAAGAACGAGGTGCTGCATTTCCTGCTCTCGAACTGCAAGTTCTGGCTGGACGAATATGATTTCGACGGCTACCGCTTTGACGGCGTGACGAGTATGATCTACCGCAGTCACGGTCTGGGCGAGGACTTCAACGGCTATCCGAGCTATTTCAGCGGCAACGAGGACGGCGACGCGCTGATGTACCTGACGCTGGCGAACAAGGTGATTCACGAAGTGAAACCGGACGCCATCACCATCGCTGAGGAGATGTCGGGCATGCCGGGTCTGGCAGCATCGATAGAGGACGGCGGCGTGGGCTTCGACTACCGTCTGGCAATGGGTATCCCCGATTTCTGGATCAAATACATCAAAGAGGTGAAGGACGAGGACTGGAAAGCCGGACACATCTACTACGAGATGACCAACCGCCGCGAGGACGAGAAGACCATCAGTTACGCGGAGAGCCACGACCAGGCGCTGGTAGGCGACAAGACCATCATCTTCCGCCTCATCGACGCGGACATGTACTGGCATTTCGAGCACGGCCATGCCACCTATATGGTTGACCGCGGCATCGCTCTGCACAAGATGATACGCCTCATCACGGCATCTACCATCAATGGCGGCTACCTGAATTTCATGGGCAACGAGTTCGGCCATCCGGAATGGATCGACTTCCCGCGTGAGGGCAACGGCTGGAGCTGCAAGTACGCCCGCCGCCAGTGGGACCTCGTGGATAACCCCAACTATTTCTTCGCGGACCTCAACCGCTTTGACGAGGCGATGATACAGTTGCTGAAGAAACACCTGATCACGCAGAATCCGACGGCTGAGGAGAAGAAATACAACGTGGGCAAACACCTGCCGTGGGTGCTCAAATGGGCAGATAACGAAGGCGACCAGGTGGTGGCCTATTCGCGCGGCGACCTGCTGTTCATCTTCAACTGGAACGGCCAGAAGTCGTTCAACGACTACGGCATTCTGGTGCCGGAAGGCAAGTACAAAGTGGTGCTGAACACCGATGCGAAGGAGTTCGCGGGCTTCGGTCTGGCGGACGACAGCGTGGAGCACTTCACCAACTACGACCCGCTCTATGAGAAGGACGGCAAAGGATGGCTGAAGATGTATCTGCCCGCACGGAGCGCAGTGGTGCTGCAGAAGAGTTAAAACACTCGTGACCACGAGATCACGTGATCACGTGACCACGACAAAAATAAGCAAAACAATGAAAAGAATATTCATTAATCATTATTCCCTATCCATTCTCTTGGCGGCGCTGCTGTTCGCCGGCTGCCAGAAGAAAGCGGACCTGAAGGGCGAATGGGAAAGTCTGTACGGCCGTGCCGACCAAGCCTATGAGGCTGCGCAGACACCCGAAGAGGCGGAAGCTGTCCTCCAGAACCTGGTGGATAGTGCGTATATCCTGCTTGACCAGAATATGGATCAGGCTTACGCCGACACGCTCTTTGACGAGATGTACACGATGTTCTCCGTAGCGCAGAAAGAGGCTCTTTTCGCCCGCATGTCGCGTGAGCAGCTGGAACGTACACAGAACGCGAGGCTGCACAAGCTGTTCCTGATTGAGCAGTCTACGTCCGAGGGCAAGCCGTATATCGACATCCGTGCCATTCAGCCTAATGGTGAAGAACTTGCGCTGAGCGACCTGGTAGGCAAGACCGACTTCGTGCTCGTGGATTTCTGGGCGTCGTGGTGCGGTCCCTGCCGCCGTCTGATACCTGTGCTCAAGGAGATCTACGCGGGTCAGCCCAAAGGCCGTTTCCAGATTCTCGGCTGCAGCGTCGACCGTGACGAGGCCAAGTGGCGCAAGGCGCTGGAAGAGGAACAGATGGCATGGCCGCAGATACGCGAGGTAGATGGTGCGTACGAGTGCTCCGACCTGTATGGCGTACGGGGTATTCCGACAACCATCCTCATCGACCGCGAGGGTAAGATCATCGCCCGTAATCCCGATGAGAGCCAGCTGGAGGCCATCCTGTTCGGCGAATAAAAGACAAATAGTAAAGACCAAATAGAAAGAATTATGCGAGTAATTATTGAACCTTCGTACGATTTGCTGAGCCAATGGGCCGCAAACTACGTAGCAAAACGTATCAATGAGTTTGAGCCCAAAGAGGGCAAACCGTTTGTGCTGGGTCTGCCTACCGGCAGTTCGCCGCTGGGCATGTACCGCGCCCTGATCGAACTGAACAAGGCCGGCAAAGTGTCGTTCCGTAACGTGGTGACGTTCAACATGGACGAATATGTCAACCTGCCGGAAGAGCATCCCGAGAGCTACCACAGCTTCATGTGGAACAACTTCTTCAGCCACATCGACATCCGCAAGGAAAATGTGAATATCCTGAACGGCAACGCCGCTGACCTGGTAGCCGAGTGCGCCCGCTATGAGGAGAAGATCCGCAACATCGGCGGTATCCATCTGTTCCTCGGCGGCATCGGTCCTGACGGCCACATCGCGTTCAACGAGCCGGGTTCGTCTCTCACGAGCCGCACGCGCAAGAAAGAGCTGACCACCGACACTATCATCGCCAACAGCCGTTTCTTCGAGAACGACGTGAACAAAGTGCCCAAGACCGCCCTCACCGTAGGTGTAGGCACCGTGATGGACGCCAAGGAGGTGCTGATCATGGTGAACGGCCACAACAAAGCCCGTGCGCTGCAACACGCTATCGAAGAGCCGATCAGCCATATGTGGACCGTATCGGCGCTGCAGATGCACCAACATGGTATCATCGTCTGCGACGAGGCCGCCTGCGAGGAACTGAAACTGGGTACGTTCAAGTATTTCAAGGACATAGAGAAGAACAATCTTGATCCGAAAACGCTGCTCTGATGTTAGAGATTTATAATTCGTTAAGTCGCTACAAGGAGACGTTCAAACCGCTTCACGAAGGGCACGTAGGCATGTATGTCTGCGGCCCTACCGTGTATGGCGACGCCCATCTGGGCCATGCCCGTCCGGCGATCACGTTTGATGTGCTCTACCGCTATCTGCAGCACCTGGGCTACAAAGTGCGCTACGTACGTAACATCACCGATGTGGGTCACCTGGAGCACGATGCGGACGAAGGGGAGGACAAGATAGCCAAGAAAGCGCGTCTGGAGCAGCTGGAGCCGATGGAGGTGGTGCAATACTACACCAACCGCTACCACCGCGACATGACGGCGCTGAACGTGCTGCCGCCTTCCATCGAACCGCACGCCAGCGGACATATCATCGAGCAGATAGCCTTCGTACAGCAGATACTCGACCGCGGCTACGCCTATGTGAGCAACGGTTCGGTGTATATGGACGTGGAGAAATACGCCAAGGACTATCCTTACGGCAAACTGAGCGGACGCAACCTGCAGGACATCATCACCGAGACCCGCGAACTGGACGGACAGGCGGAGAAGAAGCACAGCTACGACTTCGCGCTATGGAAGAAAGCCAGTCCCGAACATATCATGCACTGGCCCTCGCCCTGGTCGGAAGGTTTCCCCGGATGGCACATGGAGTGCTCGACGATGGGCACAAAGTACCTGGGGGAGAAGTTCGACATCCACGGCGGCGGTCTGGATCTGATTTTCCCGCATCACGAGGCGGAGATCGCACAGAGCTGTGCGGCCCTCGGACATGAGTCCGTGCACTACTGGATGCACAACAACATGATCACCATCGCCGGCAAGAAGATGGGTAAGAGCTACAACAACTTCATCACGCTGGAGCAGTTCTTCAGCGGCAAGCACGAGTTGCTGAGCAAGCCTTTCGGTCCGATGGTCATCCGTTTCTTCATCCTGCAGGCTCACTACCGCTCGACGGTGGATTTCTCATCCGAGGCTCTGGAGGCAGCGGAGAAGGGACTGCAGCGTCTGCAGGAGGCGTACGCGCGTCTGATGAAACTGCAGGCAGGCAAGGCGACAACGGTGGAGACGGAGGGTCTGCGTAAGCGTTGCCAGGAGGCGATGGACGATGACCTGAACACGCCGTTTGTGATTGCTGCGCTCTTCGACAGCGCGAAGGCCATCAACACGGTCTGGGACAGCAAGGGCACCCTCAGCGAGGCGGACCTCAACGAGCTGCGTGACATCTGGCAGACCTACGCCATCAATATCCTCGGCCTGACGCTGGAGGAGCAGGGCGCAGGAGACGACAAGCTGAAAGCCTTCCATGGCGCCATCGACCTGCTGCTGGGTATCCGTCTGCAGGCCAAGCAGAACAAAGACTGGGCGACATCCGACAAGATACGCAACAGCCTGACCGAACTCGGATTCCAAATCAAAGACACAAAGGAGGGCTTTGAGTGGAGCATCTGACGGAATGGATGAACCGATACAGACTACACGGAATAGTGATTCTCATTATTCTGTGTATTTTGTGTTTCGTGGCGGTGCGTTACACGGGTTGCAGCGGAGCGGAGGAAGAGACGGAGATCGTGGAGGACCACATGGTGCGCTATCCGGGCCGTACGTTCAGCTACAAGGAGAAGTTCAATGACCTGCAGTCGCGCCAGCTGGCTGCGGCCCAGGCTATCGGACTGCCGCGTCCGCCCAAGGACCGTGCGGATGCCGCAAGCATGAAGAAGAAACTGCAGCTTGTGGAGTCGAACGAGAACTATATCATCGACAGCCTCACCCATTCGGTGCCGTACCTCATCCCGAGCGCCAAGCGCGAACTGGACAGCATCGGGGCGGAATGGGCGGATATTCTGCAGCGCAACGGCCTGCCGCACTACCGTTTCCGCGTGACATCGATCCTGCGTACGGAAGAGGACATCCGTGCTCTGCAGCGCAGCGGCAACATCAATTCCGTGACGCAGTCGTGCCATTGCTACGGCACCACCTTCGACCTCGCGTACATGCACTACGACAAAGTGACGCGCACGCGCGACTATGTGCTGGAGGACAATCTCAAACTGGTGCTGGGCCAGGTGCTGCTCAACGAACAGCGCAAAGGGCACATCTACGTCAAATACGAATGGAAGCAGTCGTGCTTCCACGTCACCTGCCGGCAATAATCACTAATTACAAATCACCAATCACAAATTACAAATACAAAAAAGGAGTCTTTGTCAGACTCCTTTTCTGTAGCGGGACCCAGGATTGAAAATGGCGAAGCCATAATCGTTCGAGGGTTTATCCCGAGATAAGAACTTGGGACCTCATGATTCATAATCAAAGAAACGCCCCGAAGGACGTTTCTTGTAGCGGGACCCAGGATTGAACTGGGGACCTCATGATTATGAATCATGCGCTCTAACCAGCTGAGCTATCCCGCCTCGCGTGAACTACGGCTCAATACGATTCGCGATTACATCGCTCATATGAATTTTCGCCGTGTTCCCGCTCTTCAATCGAAATATCGCTTCGCTAGCATTTCGATTGAGCTTTGCCCCCAGCGATGTGAACCAACGAAGTGTTCGCAGCGCTGAAAGGAGGAAGTGCGAGTCGCCTCAATTCGCAGGGCGAATTCATTAGACGAACTACTTCCGACGCGAAAGCGGGTGCAAAGGTACTGCTTTTTTTTGAATTGTGCAAATTATTATGCAATTATTTTGCAAAAACCCGCTTTTTTTTTTGCTTACGCTTTTTCTATCGCCTCTGCGATCGAGTTGGCAATGAATGCCATTTCCTCTGCCGGAAGCGACAGTTTAGGGTTGGTGAAGAGCATGTCTTTCTCCGAATTCATGGGTACGAGATGAATGTGCACATGGTTGACTTCCATGCCTAACACGGCTACTCCGACACGCTTGCATCCCGTAGCGGCTTTCAGACCTTTCGCCACCTGCTTGGCAAACAGCATCAGGTTGGCCAGCTGCTCGTCCGAGAGGTCGAAGATATAGTCGGCCTCGGGTTCCGGCAGTTTGGGAATCACTAAGGTATGGCCCTTGACAATCGGGTTGATATCCAGAAAGGCATAACACTTGTCGTTCTCCGCTACTTTGTAGCTCGGTATTTCACCTTTGATGATACGTGTGAAAATGGTCATAATGGTTGGTCGTTATTTGTTGGACGTTAGAGGCTGATTTCGAGGATCTCGAATTCCATGAGTCCTGCGGGAACCTGCACCTGGGCTATCTCGCCTACTTTTTTGCCCAGCAGCCCCTTGGCGATAGGCGTAGTGACGGCTATCTTGCCTTCCGCGGAGTTGGCTTCGCCTTCGGTGACGAGCTGATAGGTCTTCTCCGAACCTGTTTTCTTGAGGCGCACGCGCACCTTGGTGAGTATCTGTACTTCGTCGGTCTGGATATCCGAGGTATCCAGCACACGCGCATCGGCCAGTTTGGCCTTGATGTGTGCTATCTTGCTTTCCAGAATACCCTGTTCCTCTTTTGCGGCGTCGTATTCCGCATTTTCACTCAGGTCGCCTTTGTCACGCGCCTCCGCTATAGCGGCAATCACACGTGGGCGCTCGACGGTCTCCAACTGACGGAGCTCCTCTTTCAATTTTTGCAGACCTTCTTCGGTCATGTACGTTACTGCCATTCGTGTTCGGCAATGGGTCGCACGGACTGAATCACAGATTCATTAAGGCTCCCCGTGCCTCCACTCTTCGGTCTGCAAAACTGCGTTTTACATCCCGAGGGGGAGACCCTCTATGCCTGAGAGGAATAAATTAGATTTATTTATTGTTAATACTTTCGATTCAAAATCTCGCTTGCGATAATCGCTCTGCGCACCTCATCCGTGTCGGTCAGATCCAGCATCGGTTCCTCCTCCGCCGGGGTCTCATCCAGGATTGATTTTGTCGTTTGTTCCTTCATAATTATTACTAAAAAAACCTCCACAATGGGAGAAATACATAGTTATTTTCTTTTTTGTCTAAAAAACGATAGGAAACTTCACAGCCTCCTATCGACATTAAACCTAAACCTTAACTATGAAAATTTATTTGTTTTCGATGCAAAGGTACTGCTTTTATTTCATATAGCCAAATTTTCGGCGATTTTTTTTCGATTTTTCGTTATTTTTCATCAATTTCGCCTCTTAACGTGGCAGCAGAGGCATCCGAAACGCGCACTTTCACCACGTCGCCTATCTTTTCGTTCGTACGCGGGAACACCACCGTCTTGTATTGCGAGGTGCGTCCGAACATGTCGTCACGGCTGCGTTTGGAGAATCCTTCCACGAGCACTTCCACCGTCTTGCCTATCTCGCGTCGGTTGGACGCAAGGGAGAGTTGGTTCTGCAGGGCAATGATCTCGTTGAGGCGGCGCACTTTTTCCTCTTCGGGAATATTGTCCGGCAGGTGTTTATGTGCGTAGGTGCCGGGTCGCTCTGAGTATTTGAACATAAACGCGGTGTCGAAGCCCACTTCGCGCATGAGACTCAGGGTCTGCTGATGGTCCTCTTCGGTCTCGTCGTGGAAGCCGCAGAGTATATCCGTGCTGATTGCCGCTTCGGGAATGATGCGCCGGATGGCGGCGATGCGGTCGAGATACCACTCGCGCGTATATTTGCGGTTCATCAGTTTGAGCACATGGTTGGAACCCGACTGCACGGCGAGGTGGATGAACTTGCAGAGGTTGTCGTGGCGTGAGATGGCCTCGAGGGTCTTGTCAGACATGTCTTTCGGATGGCTGGTGGTGAAACGGATACGCATGTCGGGCACTGTATCCGCCACTATCTCGAGCAGGTCCGCGAAATCGACTGTCGTGCCGTCCTCGCGCATGAAACGGTAGGAGTTGACGTTCTGTCCGAGCAGCGTCACTTCCTTGTACCCGCGCGCGTGCAGGTCGCGTACCTCATTTAATATGGATTCCACGTCACGGCTGCGCTCGCGTCCGCGTGTATAGGGCACCACGCAGTAGGCGCAGAAATTGTTGCAGCCGCGCATGATACTCACGAATCCGCTTATCGATCGGCCGATACGTGCGGGGATGATCTGGCGGTAGGTCTCGGTGGTGCTCAGTTCGACGTTCATTGCCGGATGGCCTTGTTCGCATTGCGCCAGCAGGTTGGGTATATCCAGATAGGCGTCCGGTCCCGCCACGAAATCGACGCCGAACTCTTCTGTCAGTTCCTTGCCCATGCGCTCTGCCATGCAACCGATGACGCCAATGATATACCGCTTGGCTGCAGGACCGCTGCCAGGTTTACCCCGGAGCAAAGCCCGCTTGGCTGCAAGACTTTTCAGTTCGCGCAGGCGTGCGCCGACTTTCTGTTCGGCGTTGTCGCGGATGGAGCAGGTGTTGAGAATCACCACGTCGGCGTTTTCCCAATTCTCGGTCAGTTCGGCGCCCGTAGTGGCCATGATGGCAGCCACCACTTCGCTGTCAGCGACGTTCATTTGGCAGCCGTAAGTCTCAATATAGAATTTTTTTTGCATAAAAATGCTATTAAATTTGCACAATTCAAAAAAAAGCAGTACCTTTGCACCCGCAATTTGAAAATGCCCCCATTATGGGGTCCCCAACAATCTCTGATTTTTGGGGAGAGCGGAGGCACCGAGGACTTCAATGACGGCTTGTCTGTCAGTCCGCGTCCGAGGTTGCCGAACGCGAGCGGGGAGTGGCGCAGCCCGGTAGCGCAACGGTCTGGGGGACCGGAGGTCGCGTGTTCGAATCACGTCTCCCCGACAAAATGGATCGCGAGATCCATTTTTTGTTGGGGAGAATGGCACGCTTTACTCCCCGACAAAAGGATGTCTAAACGGACGTCCTTTTTGTTTTGTGAGATGGCATGTCCCCCTTTATTTCACCAGCGGGAGGTTCTGTTCCGTCACGGGTTGTACCTCAACGCCGATGAGTGCGGCCTGCATCTCTTCGTTCTTGCGCACGAGTGAGATCCACCAGTCAGCTTCGTCCATATTCTGGAATCCGCTCACGCGTACGGCGCATCCCTCGCCGAGTACCGGCATTTTCTGCAGGTCGAAGTCGCGGATAAGGAACTGCGAGAAGTTGAACAGCGCCACTTCGTAGAGCAGCTGGTTGAGCGCCTCTTCGTCCATATTCGGCAGACGCAGCAGCACGACGGACGGCTGCTCGCGGTCTTCGCTCCACTGGAGCGAGTCGGTGGCCTGTTCTTCTTCGACCGACGTCACTTCGCCGCGTTTGTCGGCGAGGCTGCCCGTAGAACCGCCTTTCTGGCTTTCCATACCTTGGCCCAGCATTGCAAGCATATCTTTGGCCATGGCGCCAAGTTCGGTTTCCGGATAGCGTGCTATCAGGTCCTGCAGTTCGTTGGTGAACGCCTGCTGTCCGTCGGTGCGGGCTACGGCAACGGCGTTCAGGAAAAGGAACCGCGGCATCAGCGGGCTGAGCGGGAACTCACTCTCGGCGTACTGTTTGTTGGTCTTCACCTCGGCGTACGCGCCCTGCATATACGAGGTGTAGGTCTGTGCGTAGATCGAGTCCTGCTCTTGCGCCATCCGGCGCAGGCGGTTGAAATAGTCGGGCTGGCTCACTATCTGTGCCTCGGTGGATTGCGGATAATAGCGCAGGATACGTGCGCGCCACTCTTCGGCTTCCAGTGTGTCGCCGTTCTTCAGCGCCTCGAGATAATAGGCATAGTATATGTCGAGCAGCGAGGGATGACCTGCCGCTCGTGCTTCCAGTTGCGCCAGTGCGTCCATTGCCAGTTCGCGGTCCTTGAGGTCGTCGCGGTAGATATACATGAGTTGCACCATTGCCTCGCGCCATAGGCTGTCGCTTGCCTCGAGCTGTTCCTGTGTGCGCGGGATCTGCTGCAGGTAGTATTCGGGTTTGTGCTGGTCTGTTTCCAATGCCACGGGAGCGGGAGCCAGCGAGTCGCCGGCGAGTAGGGCGGAGTCGCCCAAGGCCTCTTCTTCGGTGCTGCCGTCGGTGGCGGAAGCGAGGGGTGTCACCTGTTTGCTCAATCGCCGCCAGTTGTCCTCGAGCGGACGGTTGCCCCAGCGCCGGCGCCATTCCTGCGCACCTTGTTTCACGAGTTGCGGGTTGTAGAAATACCACTCGCCTTTCTGTCCGCTACCGCCTAACATATTCGCGGTGTTCACGCTTCTGAGCCCTTCGTCTCCGCGTGCCGCCTCACGTGCGGCTTGTGCCTGCTGTGTCGAGTCGGCCTGTTCGGCGGCTATCAGGTCGGCTATGAGTTTGTCTATGATGGTCCTCTGCTCCTCTTCGCTCAGTGTGCTGAGGTGCTGCAGCGAGTCCTGCAGCTGCGCCTGGTTGTAGTGGACGATCAGCTGGTCGAGCACTTCCGAGCGCGAGCGTACACGCTCGTAGCGCTGGTCTTCGGCGGTGAGGATGGTAGCCGCCTCGCGGTAGCAGGGCTGGGCGTCCACGTAGTCGCGGTGGTCGAAATAGATGTCGCCGCTTTTCACGAGTATATCGGCTTTGGCGCTGCCGGCCTGCGTGGCTTCGGCTATCGCCTTGGCGTACATGGCGAGTGCCTGTACGGTGTCGCCGTCCTGCAGGTAGATATTACCCATTGTGCCGAAGATACGGTCGAGGCGGTCCTTGTGCTTGTCCTGCCGGCTCATTGTCCGCAACCGCCGCAGGCCTTTTTTGCCATCGAGTTCCGCCAGGCGGATACGCGCATTGAAGTCCATCTCGTTAGGCGGAGCCATGCGTATCACGTATTTGTATGCGCTGATGGCTTCCTCGCGGTTGCCTTCCATCTCATAGAGTTGTCCGAGCACGTAGGCGAAGCGCGGGCGGTAGATCTTGCGTTTCTCGTAGGGCATGGCTATCTTCACGAACGGCAGTGCGGCTTTGTAATGTCCGCCATGGAGCAGCACATCGGCTTTCACCGCCGAGTAGAGGCGTGCATGCTTGCGGCTCAGAGCATCTACCTGCACGCGGTTGAGCATGTCTTCCGCCTCGTACTGCCAGCTCATTTCCGCGTACGCCCGCGCTATCCACAGCTGGCATTGCGCCACGATGTCGGGGTCGTTGGCGTAGTGGCGCATCACATAGTTCATCGTGCTCACGGCGCCGAGGAAGTCGCCTTTGTGGAACTCCGCCTCGCCCAGGCGGATCCATGCCCGGTACATCTGGTTGTTGAACTCTTCGGACTCGAGCCACAGTTTGTATTTGGGGTCACGGGCACGTTTGGGGTCGCGTTTGGGTTTGGATTTGATGGAATGGAGTTTGATGCACTTGCGGCATTTCTCGATGGTTTTGTCCATCTGTCCGGCGGAAGCCTGAGCTGCCTTGTGGTTGCTCACGGGGTATAGCCACAGCACGTGGCTGTAGTCGTCCTCATTGGCATCGCGGATGGCTTTCAGGCCCTCGTCGTAGGCGATATTGCCGTTGTAGAGGATGTTGTATTTCACTTTCGTCTGGTGGAAAGAGCGTGTCCCCCATGTGTTCTTCTGCGTCGAGCACCCGCTCAACACCATCACTGCCACGCTCGCCGCGAATAGAATATGTCTCTTCAAAATCTTCAAATTACAAATCTCCAAATCACAAATCACAAATGACAAATCACAAATGACAAATCACAAATGACAAATCACAAATGACAAATCACAAATGACAAATCACCCATCAAACCAGCCCCTTCACGTGGCTTTGTGCCGCCACGAATTCCTTGAGGTAGAACGGCTCGTAGTACGCAATCTCGCTGCCTTCCAGTACCTCCTTCTTCCTTTCCTCTTTCATCTTCATCCTCTCTTCCGCCAATGGTCCGATGAACTGCGCCTCGGGCACTATATCGGGGATGAACTGCCAGGGCTTGTGGTGAAGCACTTCCTGACACTTGGCGGCACCGTCGCCGAAATAGCATACCGGCGCGTGTTCTTCGCCGAACTGCGTGGCAAACGCCTCATTGACAATGCTTGCCGTCACCTCGCCCTGCGGCTGCAACGCGCTGTCGTACAGCGCCGTATATACTTCCATCCGCCGTGCATCGAGCATCGGACACAGCAAGGCTTCCTTCATCCTTTCATCTTTCATTTTCATCCTTGCTGCGGCGCATAGGATTTCCAATGTCGGCACCGCCACCATCGGCACCTGCCATCCGTAGCACAGCCCTTTGGCGGTGCTGACGCCGATACGCAGCCCCGTATAGCTGCCCGGTCCGGCACTCACCGCCACTGCATCGGGCTTTTGTCCTGTGGGTTCCTGGCAATGCAGCAGGTCTTGCAGGAACGTCGGCAGCAGCTTGGCGTGATTGCCGCCTTCGCGGCTGATACGTTGCGCCACCACCTTACCGTCCTGCCATATCGCGGCAGAGCAGACTGAGGTACTCGTTTCGATACAAAGGATGGTCATTTCTACGTGTTTGCACAAAAATCGGTGCAAAGGTACGATTTTTTTTTGGTATCTCAAAATTTTTTCGTAACTTTGCACGATTTTATAAATCGTAACCCGCTAAATCACTCTGCATATGATAGTCGTTTTCACAGGAGCCGGCGTGAGCGCCGAGAGCGGTCTGGGTACGTTTCGTGACAGTGACGGACTCTGGGAGCATTACCGCGTAGAAGATGTATGTACCCACGATGCGTGGCTGACCAACCCTCAGTTGTGCGTCAAGTTCTACAACGACCGTCGTCGTGACACGCTGGCGGCTAAGCCCAACGCGGCGCACATAGCCATAGCGAAGCTGCAGCAGGCTTTGCCTGACACGCGTATCATCACACAGAACATTGATGACCTGCACGAGCGCGCCGGAGCGAAGGACGTGGTGCACCTGCACGGCGAGATCACCAAGCTGCGTTCGTCCATCAACGAGACAGCCACCGTGCCGCTTGAGGGATGGGAGCAGCACTACGGCGACCGTCATCCCGACGGTTCGCTGCTCAGGCCGTATATCGTCTTTTTCGGCGAAGGAGTGCCGTATTTCGATGAGGCGTGCCGCATTGCTTCGCAGGCGGATGTGATGCTGGTGGTGGGTACGAGCCTGAATGTCTATCCGGCGGCATCGCTGCTTCACTACACGCGTCCGGGTATTCCCATCTATTTCGTCGATCCGGGTCAGCCGGAGTTCGGCAACTGGGCCAAAGCCATCACGCATATCCGCAAACCTGCCACCGTAGGTGTGCCCGAGGTGGTTGAACAGCTTCTGAATGGATAAGCCTCTCGTCCGCATACTGGTCTGGCTGTCGCTGATGGCGGTACTCACGCTGCTGACTATGGGCGGATGGCTGCTGGCGGGTGGCGACACCTCGTCCGTGACGGGTCTGAAGTGGCTGCAGCTGCTGCAGACGGTAGCCACTTTTCTGGTGCCGTCCGTGGTGGGTGCGTGGCTATGGTCGGACGACCATAGTCCTTTCCGCTGGCTCAAACTGACCAATCACAAAAACGAAGTTAATCGCGCCCTTGCGGCAGAGAAATCACAA
>Ga0310786_10007338_pt1 | contig 14400 bp, 15 predicted proteins | sample AusTroGonzalo_MG_FD_203881 | JGI IMG/M metagenome (GOLD analysis project Ga0310786, IMG submission 203881) | Bovine rumen microbial communities from tropical cattle in Woodstock, Queensland, Australia - Gonzalo_03 (v2) (version 2) | ecosystem: Host-associated > Mammals > Digestive system >... | reverse complement strand
CAAAAGCTGGCTGCCGCCCACCTTCCGGATGATCTGTTCCTCGCCCACATCTGCCAACGGCAACGGCATCATACATTCGCCTCCCCTTACGTTAGCGTTGGGTAACCTATGATCGCATTATAGTTACCGCAAACTAACTTGTCAAGTGCTTTTTCGATTTTCGTTTTCTTGACAGGGACATTGTTTCACGATATGGTGATAATCATTATGATCCCCGGCTTTGACAAGGCCGTGGCCGACATGGAGGTGGGACAGACGGTGCAGGTGCATCTCCTGCCCTCCGAGGCCTACGGCGAGGCGGACCCCAACGCGATCTTCTCTGTGGAGATCGCCCGGCTCCCCGGCGCGGAGGCTGTCTCCGTCGGCGAGCAGGTGTATTTGCAGGACGCCTACGGGCGGCCCGTGCCGGTCAAGGTCACCGCGAAGGACGAAAAGACGATCACCTTCGACGCCAACCACGAAATGGCCGGGAAAGAGCTGAACTTCACCATCGAGCTGGTGGAGGTTTTGGAATAAAAACGGGCAAGCCGGAGGGAGAACGCTTCACATGGCGTTCTCCCTCCGGCGTTTTCCGATTTCTACAGCTTCTGCGCCATCACCGCGCCCGGCGTTTCCGCGGCCTGGACCTGCATGGGGTTTGTCGTGTGGGTGTAGGTGCGCAGGGTGAAGCCGGGGTCGGCATGGCCAAGCATCCCGCTGACCGTGCGGATGTCCACCCCGCTCTGGAGCGCCATGGTCGCGAAGGTGTGCCCTTACGGTATAATTACGACAAACCGGAAAAGCCCCGTATTTCAAGGGTTTTGAGGTTTGGAGCCTGATTTTTATCCTTTTCCAAAACCTAAAAATCAAGCCGACAGTAATCTATATCGTAGGAGGTGTTATATTAACGACAAAACCGAATAAGCCCGCAATCGGTCAAATGCGGACAGAAGGCGTTTTAGCTGTAAAGTTAAGACGCCTTTTTTCATGCCCAAAAACAGGAGGTCAAAATGGCAGCAGCAAAAAATAAGAAAGAATCGGAAACCGATCTTCCGAACAAAACAGCTCCCCCGCAGGAGGTTGTTATTCAGCTTCCGCTGACGGAGCTTCATCCATTCCCCAATCATCCTTTTCAAGTCCGGGACGATGATTCCATGAAAGAGACCGCCGAGAGCATCAAGCAGTTCGGTGTCCTTGTCCCGGCTATCGTCCGACCTGTTCCCGAAGGCGGCTATGAGATCGTATCCGGTCACAGACGAAAACACGCAAGCGAGCTTGCGGGACTGGACACGATGCCCTGTATCGTCCGTGACATGGATAACGACGCCGCCACGATCATCATGGTGGACAGCAATCTCCAACGCGAAAGCATCCTGCCCTCTGAGCGGGCGATGGCCTACAAGATGAAGCTGGAAGCCATCAAGCACCGGGCGGGCAGACCGTCCAAAGAGGAAAAAGAAAATGCGCCGAATGTTTCGGCGAATTTCCGAAGCGACGATGAAATCGGCAGTTCAGCCGGAATCAGCGGCGATACCGTCCGAAACTATATCTCGCTTACCAACCTTGTCCCGGAGCTGATGCAGATGGTGGACGAGAAGAAAATCGCATTGACACCGGCGTATGAGATCGCCAATCTTCCCGAAGATGAACAGCGTATGTTGGTGGAGACCATCGACAGCGAACAGGCAACCCCGTCTCTCTCACAGGCACAGCGGATGCGAAAGCTCAGCCAGAGCGGAGACCTGAACGACGATACAATGCTTTCCATTATGATGGAGCAGAAAAAGCCGGAGAAAACGGACGTGACGCTCCCCGGCGATCAGCTCCGCAAATACTTTCCGCGCAGCTACACACCCCAGCGGATTCAGGAAACCATATTCAAGCTCCTTGATGCGTGGCAGAAGAAACGCCAGCGCGATCAGAGCCGATGACAATTCAATAACGGCATAAAGGAAACGGAGTTTCCTTATCCGGACAGGAAATTCTTTTTTCTGCCCGGTATTTTTTATGCCCAAAAGAAGGGAGCAATTATGAAACGCAATGATAAACCGATCACCGGCGGTCATGCTCTGTGGGCAGTAGAACGCTTCGCAGACAGCACCCGTCACATGATTATCTACGATCAGCCCGTGTACGACACTCCGGTAGGCGTCGAGGACAAGCGCCTGCGCCGGTTCGTTTCGGATGCCGAATATGCCGAAGCTCTGAAAGCCGAAGAACGCGGCGACATTAAAATCATTGTTCACGCCACGGTTATCGAGGGACACATTCTTCCTGACCGGAAGAAAGCCCATCACAAGGGAGGCAGATCGTAATGGCAGTTTTCAATGTCCACAAAACCCGTGATTTCACGGTGATGAGCAATTACCACCTGCGTGACAGAGAATTGTCCTGCAAAGCCTGCGGATTGCTTTCCAAAATGCTTTCCCTTCCCGACACTTGGGACTACACCACACGGGGACTTGCAGCGATCTGCAAGGACGGTGTGGATTCTATCAGCTCCGCGCTCAGAGAACTGGAACAGCGCGGCTATCTTGTCCGCACTCAGGTTCGTGACGAGAGAGGCAGGATCGCCGATGTTCGGTACGACATTTACGAAACTCCACAGGAGCATACGCCGGATACGGCAGAACCACATACGGAAAACCCGGATATGGACAGCCCGGATACAGAAGCCCCAGACGAGGAAAAACCCGCACAATATAATACTAACAAATCAAATACTCAAAAAGAAAATACTCATGAATCAAATACTCATTCATTCTTTCCTTCCTACCTCCCTTCGCAGGAGCCGGACGATTATGACGGACGGACAGACGGAATGAGTGTGAGAGAAGAAATTCAAGAGCAGATTGAGTACGAGTACCTTACTGACCGTTATGACCGTTCTCAGTTAGATGAGCTGGTAGAAATCATGGTAGAGGTTGCTATGAACCGAAGCCGGACGATCAAGATCGGGCGCGATGCCGAGTATCCCACCGAGTACGTTCAAGACCGTTTCAGAAAGCTCAACTCCATGCACATCGAGAAGGTCATGGACGGCATCAAGGAAAACACCACCCGCGTTTTCAACACCAAAGCATATCTTATGGCGGCTCTGTTCAATGTCGGTTCCACCATCGACAATCACTACGCCATGCTGGTCAATCACGATTTTTACGGCGGCTGATAAGCCGTCAATTTTTATGCCCGAACATGGGCAGAAAGGAGCAACCCCGTGCAGGAAGCAATCATGGAGACCTTTTCCAGTCAGGAATTTGGCTCCGTCAGAATCATCGAAGAAGATGGAAAATACCTGTTCTGCGGCATTGATGTTGCATCGGCGCTGGGATATTCAAAGCCGAGAAACGCAATAACGGCTCATTGCCGGTACGCCCTAAAACGGGGCGTACCTCACCCGCAGGCACCGGACAAGCTCATGGAGATGTTTTTCATCCCCGAAGGTGATGTTTACCGACTGATTGTTCAAAGCAAGCTGCCCTCGGCAGAACGCTTTGAAAGCTGGGTGTTCGATGAAGTCCTCCCGACCATCCGCAAACACGGTGCCTACGTCACCGATACCGTACTCAACAATCCTGATCTGCTGGAACAGGCGCTGAACGCGCTCAAAGCGGAACGCGAGAAACGTGCCGAGCTGGAAGCAAAAAATGCGATCCAGCTCGGCATCATTCAGGAAATGGAGCCGAAGGTCTCCTACTACGACATCATCCTGCGGACGAAGAACGCCGTCCCGATCACACTGATTGCCAAGGATTACGGAATGTCCGCGACCCGTCTCAACCGGATTCTTCACGCGCTGGATATTCAGTACCGCGTCGGCGGCACCTGGATGCTGTATCAGAAATACGCCGCCGAAGGTTACACCGTGACCCACACCTACATCGTCGATCAGCACACAAGCCGGATGCACACCTGCTGGACGCAGAAAGGACGCCTGTTCCTCTACGATCTGCTGTGCGACAACGGCATCTATCCTGTCATGGAAGGGAGACAGTAAAACCGATGCGCAGACTTTTTCTGCGGCATCTGGTGGTTCCGCCTTAGTCCGCCGCCCGATGCCCACCAATCATCCGCACCTGCGGAATATCTAAAACATGGAGGTTAAAACCAATGTCCAACAACGCAAAGAACAAGCAGCAGGACAAGACTTTCCGCACTGTCGGTATCGTCATCCTCGTTCTGCTGGCAATCGCAATCATCGTATTCCTGTTCAGAAGCTGCGGTGCGGATAAGCCGGAAGATGATCCCGCTGTCAATAAGGGGCTTGTCTATGACAGTTCCGCAATCGAAGGCGGCTGGGACGAAGCCGACGCCGACGCGATCATCGCTGGTCTGAACGAAAAGGTTGAAGCCGGGATGATTAACATTTCGATGAACACCGCGCCGATCTTCTCCGACGGCACCTCTGCCGGGAACCTGATGATCGTCAACGAATCCATCAACAACTACCCGCAGATCGTCGTAATCACCCGCAACGACACCGGTGATGAAATCTATCGCTCCGGCGGCATCCCCGTTGGCAGCAAGATTGAAACGGCAAAGCTCGCCGTCGATCTTCCTGCCGGTACTTACGAATGTACCGCGCTTTTCCACAACGTAAACCCCGATACCGGTGAAAGCCTCGGCTGTGCCGGTGCCATCATCAACATCACGGTTCTTGAATAATCGGAACCGGATCACAACAAAAAATCTTTCAAAATAACAAAGGAGTATTTTTACCATGAAAAAGAACATTTCCAAGATTCTCTCCCTCGTCCTCGCTCTGTCCCTCTGCCTGTGCATGGGCGTTACCGCTTTCGCCGCTGAAATCGATACGGACGGCGGTGCCGGAACCACTCCGGTCAGCCTGAGTTCCACCAAGGACGGCACCATCGGCGGCGATCCTGCCGCTACCGCAATGTCTGTCACCGTTCCGACCGCGCTTCCCATGGCTATGGCGCAGGACGGCTCTGTTACTACCGCTGACAACTGCAAGATCGTCAACAATTCCTACGGCGCAGTCCGTGTGAAATCCGTCACCATTTCCGGTGCCAACGGCTGGACGCTGACCGCTTTCGGCGACAAGTCCACTCTCGCTTCCGCAAAGGTTGATTCCGACAAACTCGGCTTTGCTCTGACCCTCGGCGGCGGCGCACAGGTCAAGACCGATAACTCCAACACCGCTTCTCAGGCGCTGATCTCCGCTCCCGTTTCCGGCTGCTTCATGACCGGTGTGGGCGATCAGACCGGCAACAGCATTTCCGTGATCTACGACGCTATCGTTACTCCGCTCTCCAGCGCCGTGACCAATGCCACCATCGCAAACGTCGTGTTCATCGTCGAATGGGATGCCTGATCTGCACAGTCTGAACCGAATCTTTATTTGAAATACGCGGCGGGCAGCTCCTTAACCGGGGCTGCCTTTTCCGCAGAAAGGCAGGCTAAATATGAAATGTAAACGTATTTCGGCATTGCTCCTTGCCTTTGTTCTCGTCTGCGCTATGAGCGTCACCGCTTTTGCGGCGAATACCACCACGACAGCAACGGTTCCCGTCACGCTGACGGTTTCCAACGAATACCGTGCGGTCAATGTGACCGTTCCCGCATCTCTGCCGGTGGAGGTCATCAACGGCGTAGTCATTACGGCAGACAATGCCCGAATCATCAACAACAGCAAAACCGGCTCCGTACAGGTAACGGGGATTTCCGTTACGGACGGAGCCTACAAGGTCGGAAGCTATGACAGCTTCTCCGGCGCAAAGACCATTGCGCTCAAGATCAATGACTGTCCCACCACGGGAGCCGGAAAGCTGGCAATCAACGCGAACGCTTTTCCCGTAATCTCTGCCGGAGAAAGTCAGGCGCTTTCCTACTTTGCCAAGGTTTCCGGGGATGCTCCCAACGCTTCCGATGTGGAAGCAGCTCATGTAATCATCACGATTTCCATTGTCATGTAACGGAGGGTTCGTATGACAAAAACAATCAAGCATAGAATCCTTGCTCTGCTGCTGGCGCTCGTTTGCGTCGTAACCACCGTACCGCTGACCGCGCTGGCAGCAGAGCTTCCTGAAGATGAAGCTTTTATCGAATGTTCCTGCGAGGACCGCGAAATCCCGGAGGACACCGAAGAACCGGCAGACATTTCCGACGCTTACGTTATCGGCGAAGATACGCAGGCGGCAGCACTTGTGCCGGAACCGGAAGCAGAATCCGAGCCTGAACAGGAAGAAGAACCTGCATCCGAACCGGAGCTTGCGGTTTCCGGTCTGATGTGGGAACTGAACGACGGACTTCTGTTCATCTACGGTTCGGGCAAAATCTCCCGTTTTTCCTCCGCAGACGAACAGCCGTGGCGGGATCGCCGGGATGAAATCATCGAGATCATGTTTGACGAATCGGCAGATATGACCATTGAAAGCCTTGCGTATTGGTTCGCCGGATGCACGAATCTGACCCGCGCAGATCTACCGGATTATATCCGCGAGATCGGCTATCACGCTTTCCATGACTGCCATGCGCTCCATGACGTGATGCTCTGCTGTCAGGAAACCCCGAAGCTCATTCCGGGAGCTTTCATCACCGATCATCCGCTGGAATGGGAGGTCAACTACGACCCGCGCCTCCAGTTCACCGTACTGAACGCAGATGTAATGTTTGATCTCTGCGATTATGACTGGACGGCAGACGGTACGCCTGTTCACATCCGCGTTCAGGCTCCGGTCAAGCTCCTTGCGGCTGCGCCGATGGCAAAAGCCGCGCCGATGCTGGCGGCATCCGCGTCCGGGTACTGTTCCTCCTGTAAAACGACCTGTCCCTACACGCTGGACTACGAACAGTGGACGGATGACATCCATTGTGTCCGTCATTGGTGTTCCAACTGCGGAAAAGACCAGTGCGGCGGTGTCCTCGGCGAAAATCACAGCTTTACCCACTACAACAACAGCTATGACCGCTGTTCCAAATGCGGTTATCTGACTGATTGTACCCACGCTCCGGCTTGTACCCATCCTTCTTACAGAACGGTCTGGGTAACGAGCTGTGATTATGAACGGTACTGCACAAGCTGCGGTGCTTTCCTTGAAAGCGGCACTCAGCACGGGCCGTACACCTATGGCGATTGGTATTACTACAACGGAACCTATCACCGTCGTTCCTATACCTGTTCCTACGGTGACAGCGGAACGTACTATGAAAACGAGCGTCATTCCACGACAACCACCTATCAGAAGTACAGCAGCACACAGCACAAGGTCGTAAGCTATTGTTCGGTTTGTGATTCCGATGTCGGCTCTGCCAGTTACGCGAGCCACAGTTTCCGTTACGGAAGCTGGGAAAGCTACAACGGAAATCAGCACCGGAGGCTGAAAACCTGCTCCGATTGCGGATACAGCGAGTATGAATACGCAAATCACTCTCTGTCCTACGGCTCCTGGACTTCCGCAAATACGACCCAGCACAAGAGAACCGCAACCTGTTCCTGCGGATACTCAACGACGGAATATGCGGATCACAGTCTGACCGTCACCCGCCAGAGCATTTCCGATACCCAGCACAAAGTTACGTCCAAGTGTTCCACCTGCGGATATTCCACCACGGCGAATGAAGCGCATACCTTCATCTACGGCGAATGGCAGTCCTATTCCGATACCCAGCACCGCAGAACAAAATCCTGCACCTGCGGGTATTCCGGCTATGACTACGGCGACCATACCGACGCAAACGGCGACGGCACCTGCGACAACTGCGGGTATCTCATGAGCCACTTTTCCGTAACGGTTCCTGCCAGCATGGTGCTGACGGTTTCCGAAACCGGCGAAGTTTATGCCGCCGAAAACGCGCAGATCGTCAACAACTCTACTGCTACCGTTGCCGTGACCGAAATCAATCTCAGCGTCAATAACGGCTGGAAGATCGTGCCGTATGCCACCAACATGGCGTCGGCAAAGGTCAACAGCAAGCTGATCGGGTTCCGTATCAACAACGCACAGACGAGCGTGACCGGCAATTCGGAAGCCTTTGACCTCCATTCCGGCTGGCGCATTGAGAAAGATGCGGCACTCCCGCTGGACTATGACGCTGTTGTTTCCGCTATGTCCCGGAGCGTTACCAACGAACAGGTTTTGACCGTCGTGTTCATCGTCGAATGGGCGTAAAAGGAGGTGATTTCCCATGCAGGAGGAAGTAGAACAGCGCGTCGTTGTGCTGATCGAGGGCTGTGCCAAGTTCTCCGAACAGGAGCTTCGCAAAGCGATCACCAAGCTCCTGCAAGAAGGCGGCAACAGCATTAAGAAGTTTCAGGAGAATCAGAAGAATCCCCACGGACAGATGACCGTCAAGCAGCTTGCGGCACAGAACAAAGGGATGCAGAGCATCGAGGTCACGGATAAGAACATCGGCTCCTTCAATCACATCGCGCGGAAATACGGCATCGACTTTGCACCGTTCAAGGTCAAGGACGAAAACCGGTATCTTGTGTTTTTCAAATCTGCGGATACGGACGCTATGACCGCCGCATTCAAGGAATACACAGCCGCGACGGTGAAACAGGAAGACCGTTCCTCCGTGCTTGAAAAGCTCGCGCACTTCAAGTCTCTCATCAAAAACGCTGTCATTGACCGCACCAAGAAAAAGGAGCTGGAACGATGAAGCAGCTCAATCTGAAGAAGATCATTCTTCCGAATATCCCGTGTGTTTTCATCGCTCTGCTCGGCACCAAGCTGGGAGAAGCTGCAAGGCTGGCACCCGGCGCGGACTTCTCCGGTAAAGCCCTTCACATCATCGAAGGGCTGTCACGGGCGTTTCAGTCCATCGCTCCCAGCTTCCATCCCATTGACCTCTGCGTCGGCATTGCCGTCGCAGGGGGCATCCAACTGGCGGTTTACATCAAAGGCAAGAATGCGAAGAAGTTCAGAAAGAATCTTGAATACGGCTCTGCCCGCTGGGGAACGCCGGAGGACATCAAGCCCTACGTCGATCCCGTATTTGAGAACAACATCATTCTGACGCAGACCGAATCCTTAACGATGAACAGCCGTCCGAAAGACCCCAAAACTGCACGAAACAAAAACGTGCTTATCATCGGCGGTTCCGGCTCCGGTAAAACCCGCTTTTGGCTGAAACCGAATCTGATGCAATGCACATCGGAGAAATACCCCTGTTCTTTCGTCGTGACCGACCCGAAGGGCAGCGTCGTGACTGAGTGCGGCAAGCTCTTACAGATGAACGGCTACCGCATCAAGATCATGAACACCATAAATTTCAAAAAGTCCATGCACTATAACCCCTTTGCCTACATCCACAGCGAAAAGGACATTTTGAAGCTGGTGACAACGCTGATCGCCAACACCAAGGGCGAAGGAAAATCCGGGGATGACTTTTGGGTGAAGGCTGAAACCCTGCTCTATACGGCGCTGATCGGCTATATCCATTACGAAGCCCCTGTCGAGGAACAGAATTTCTCCACCCTGATCGAAATGCTCAACACCATGGAAGTCCGAGAGGATGATGAGGAATTTCAGAATCCCGTCGATCTCATCTTTGAGGAACTGAAAAAGATCAAGCCAAACCATTTTGCGGTGCGCCAATACGCCAAGTACAAGCTGGCGGCTGGCAAGACAGCAAAATCCATTCTGATTTCCTGCGGCGCTCGGCTCGCTCCCTTCGATATTCAGGAGCTGCGCGAGCTGACTGCCTATGACGAGTTGGAACTGGACACGCTGGGAGACCGCAAGACGGCGCTGTTTCTTATCATGTCCGACACCGATGATACGTTCAATTTCCTCATTTCGATGTGTTACACCCAGCTATTCAACCTCCTTTGCGAGAAAGCGGACGATGTGTACGGCGGACGCTTGCCCGTTCATGTGCGCTGTCTGATTGACGAATGTGCCAACATCGGGCAGATTCCGCGCCTTGAAAAACTGGTGGCAACCATCCGAAGCCGTGAGATCTCCGCCTGCCTTGTGTTGCAGGCGCAATCTCAGTTAAAGGCGATCTATAAGGATAATGCGGACACCATCATCGGCAATATGGACTGCACCATATTCCTCGGCGGCAAAGAGCCGGGGACGCTGAAAGATTTAGCGGCGGCACTTGGGAAAGAGACCATCGACAGCTACAACACCGGCGAGAGCCGCGGGCGCGAGGTCTCTCATTCCCTGAACTATCAGAAATTGGGCAAGGAGCTGATGTCGCAGGACGAGCTTGCCGTCATGGACGGCGGCAAGTGCATCCTTCAGCTTCGTGGGGTGCGCCCGTTTCTCAGCAGCAAATACGATATAACCAAGCACCCCCTTTACCGCTACACTTCCGATTTCGACAAGCGCAACGAATTTGACATAGAGCGTTACCTGTCCCATCACCTCAAGCTGAAATCGGAGGATACTTTTGAGGTACAAAAAGTAACCCTGTCAGACAAGGAAACCGCGTAAGCGGCAACAGTGGAGATCGTGACGAGCGTACCTATCAAAAATACTTTTTATATTTTTCGGAGGTACAAATTATGGCATTCTTTAACTCTGCTGTTGAGGTTCTTCAGACCCTTGTCATCGCGCTCGGTGCCGGTCTCGGTATTTGGGGCGCTATCAACCTGCTCGAAGGCTACGGCAACGATAACCCCGGTGCCAAGTCTCAGGGCATGAAGCAGCTCATGGCTGGCGGCGGCGTGGCGCTGATCGGCATCACCCTTGTCCCGCTGCTCTCCGGTCTGTTCGGCTAATACCACAAAGCAAAAAGAGCGGGAACATCATTCTATGAAGCTCCTGCTCCAATAACCCCGTACACGGCGGGAGGTCGCGGAAACGCGGCCTCCTTCACCGTGTAATCTCTTATGAAGGAGGGCAACCCAATGGATTTTTTATGGGATAAGATCACCGAATGGCTGAAAGAAGTGCTGATTTCGGGCATTTCCAGCAATCTGTCCGGGATGTTCGACGCAACAAATCAAAAGGTTGCCGAAATATCCGGTCAAGTCGGTCTGACCCCGCAGGCGTGGAACGGCAGTATTTTTAATATGGTAAGAAGCCTGTCGGAAAACGTCATCGTCCCCATTGCCGGTGTCATCCTCGCTTTCGTCATGACGCTTGAGTTAATCCAACTCATTACCGACAAGAACAATCTCAACGATGTCGATACATGGATGTTTTTCAAATGGGCGTTCAAAAGTGCGGCGGCGATCTTAATCGTGACAAACACATGGAACATCGTCATGGGCGTATTCGACGCCGCGCAAAGTGTTGTCGCACGGGCATCCGGTGTCATGATTTCGGATACCAGCATAGATATTGCTTCCGTGCTGACCGATCTGGAATCAAGGCTCGCGGAAATGGACATCGGGCCGCTGTTCGGCTTGTGGTTCCAAAGCCTGTTCGTCGGCATTTGCACATGGGCGCTGTCCATTTGCATTTTCATCGTCATTTACGGACGAATGATTGAGATTTATCTTGTCACATCCGTCGCTCCGATCCCCATGGCTACCATGATGGGAAAAGAATGGGGCGGCATGGGACAGAATTATCTGCGCTCTCTGCTGGCGCTCGGTTTCCAGGCGTTCCTCATTATCGTGTGTGTTGCGATCTATGCCGTATTGGTGCAGAACATTGGCACCATGGCGGACATCAGCTCCGCGATCTGGACGTGCATGGGATATACGGTGCTGCTCTGCTTCTGTCTGTTCAAGACAAGCAGCCTTGCCAAGAGCGTATTCAATGCCCATTAACGGAGGTGAGACACAATGGCATACGTCAATGTCCCCAAGGATTTATCAAAAGTCAAAAGCAAAGTCATTCTGAATCTGACCAAGAGACAGCTTCTTTGCATTGGCGGTGGTGCGCTGGTAGGCGTTCCGCTTTTCTTTTTGCTCAAAGGGCACATCGGCACAAGCTCCGCTGCCATGCTGATGATGCTCATTATGCTCCCGGCTTTCCTGTTCGGGATGTATGAACGAAACGGGCAGCCGCTGGAGGTCGTGCTACGGAACATCATCCGAACCTGCTTCCTGCGTCCGAAACAGCGCCCGTACAAGACCAACAATTTCTATGACGTGCTGGCACGTCAGGCACAGTTAGATCAGGAGGTGTATCAAATTGTCCACGGCAAAAAAGCTGACCCGCGCACAAAGACAGCAGATCGAAGCCGCCATCGCAAGAGCGAAAAAGACGGATAAGAAAGAAATGTCCGCGCAGGACAGCATCCCTTATCAGCGAATGTATCCGGACGGCATCTGCCGTGTCACCGATACGCATTACACCAGAACCATCTGTTTTCAGGACATCAACTATCAGCTCGCACAGAACGAGGACAAGACCGCGATCTTCGACGGCTGGTGTGATTTCCTCAATTATTTCGACAGCTCCGTTCAGTTTCAGCTCACCTTTGTCAATCTCTCCACGACGGAGGAAAACATCGCCCAGCGCATCAACATTCCTCTGCGCGGCGACGATTTCGACAACATCCGCGCCGAATATACGCAGATGCTTCGTAATCAGGTCAGTAAAGGCAAGAACGGTCTAACGAAAACCAAGTATCTCACCTACGGCATCGACGCGGATAACATTCAGACGGCAAAATCCCGTCTTGACCGTATCGAAAACGACCTGCTCAACAACTTCAAACGGCTCGGCGTTACTGCGGAAGGTTTGAATGGCGCGGAGTATCTGCACGTTCTGCACGACATTCTGAACATCGACGAAAAGGTTCCGTTCAGTTTTTCGTGGGACTGGCTGGTTCCGTCCGGGCTTTCCACCAAGGATTTCATCGCGCCCAGCTCCTTTGAGTTCAAGACCGGCAAGCAGTTTTCCATGGGAAGCAAGCTCTGCGCCGTCAGCTTCCTCAATGTTCTTGCGCCGGAGCTGAATGACCGCATCCTCGCGGATTTCCTCGATATGGAATCCAACCTTGTTGTCAGTATGCACATTCAGTCCGTCGATCAGACCAAGGCAATCAAGGACATCAAGCGCAAGATCACCGACCTTGACAAATCCAAGATCGAAGAACAGAAGAAAGCCGTTCGCGCCGGTTACGACATGGACATTATCCCGTCTGACCTTGCTACCTACGGCGCGGAAGCAAAAAAGCTCTTGCAGGATTTACAGTCCCGCAACGAGCGAATGTTCCTGTTCACGTTCATCATTTTGAACACTGCCAATACCCAGCGTCAGCTCAAAAACAATATCTTTCAGGCATCCAGTATTGCACAGAAGCACAACTGCTCCCTTGTCCGGCTGGACTTTCAGCAGGAAGATGGCTGTATGAGCTGTCTGCCGCTCGGTCAGAACCTTGTGGATATTCGGCGCGGGATGATTACTTCCAGCTCGGCAATCTTTGTCCCCTTCACCACGCAAGAGCTTTATCAAACCGGAGAAGGTACGCTGTACTACGGCATCAATGCGCTGTCCGGCAACATCATCATGGTTGACCGCAAACGGCAGAAAAACCCGAACGGCATTATCCTCGGTACGCCGGGTTCCGGTAAATCCTTCGCAGCAAAGCGCGAAATGAGCAACGTGTTCTTTGTCACGGATGATGACATCATCGTGTGTGATCCCGAATCGGAATACGGTGCGCTGGTCAACCGTCTGCACGGTCAGGTGATCCGCATTTCGCCTACGTCCACCGATTACATCAATCCCATGGACTTGAACCTCGATTACAGCGACGATGAAAACCCGCTGTCGCTGAAATCCGACTTCATTCTGTCCCTCTGTGAGCTGATCGTCGGTGGCAAGGAGGGCTTGCAGCCGATTGAAAAAACCATCATTGACCGTTGTGTGCGGCTGGTGTACCGGGACTATCTCAATGACCCGAAGCCGGAGAATATGCCGATCCTTGAAGATTTGTATAACGAGCTGCGGGCGCAGGAGGAAAAAGAGGCACAGTACCTTGCAACGGCACTTGAAATCTATGTCACCGGCTCCCTTAACGTCTTTAACCACCGTTCCAATATCGACATCAACAACCGCATCGTTTCCTTTGATATTAAGGAGCTGGGAAAACAGCTCAAGAAGATCGGGATGTTGGTCGTACAGGATGCCGTTTGGAACCGCGTTACGATTAACCGTGAGGCGCAGAAGTCCACATGGTACTACATCGACGAGATGCACCTTCTTTTGAAGGAGGAACAGACCGCCGCTTACACCGTTGAGATTTGGAAGCGTTTCAGGAAATGGGGCGGCATCCCGACAGGCATCACGCAGAATGTCAAAGACCTGCTTTCCTCGCGTGAGGTTGAGAACATTTTTGAAAACTCGGATTTCGTATATATGCTCAATCAGGCGGCGGGAGATCGTCAGATTCTCGCAAAGCAGCTCAATATCAGTCCTCATCAGCTTTCCTATGTGACCCATTCCGGTGAAGGCGAAGGACTTCTGTTCTACGGCAATACGATCATTCCGTTTGTCGATCACTTCCCCAAGAACACCGAACTGTACGGCATCATGACGACCA
>Ga0310786_10007337_pt1 | contig 14400 bp, 12 predicted proteins | sample AusTroGonzalo_MG_FD_203881 | JGI IMG/M metagenome (GOLD analysis project Ga0310786, IMG submission 203881) | Bovine rumen microbial communities from tropical cattle in Woodstock, Queensland, Australia - Gonzalo_03 (v2) (version 2) | ecosystem: Host-associated > Mammals > Digestive system >... | reverse complement strand
TCATCCAGAGATTCCCTGGATTCTGCCTGGAGGATAAACTCCCCATAACGGTTGAGGCTGCTTGTTATTTGGGGCACCTCGTCGCCTTGATGGAGCTTAAAGTCAAGTCGGAACACTCCCGGCCAACTTTTAGCGGCGTTAATGGCTTTCGCGTTGATGGTCTCAATCCGGCCTTTCGGTAGGCAAAAGAAATGAACGGCTGAGGCCCCGTCATTGCGCTCCGTCTGGATGGTCACTTTCTCTCCCAAAGCAATGCAAAGCAACTGATCTTCCATATTAATCCCAGTGGAGAGTGGCGTTAGCGTTGAAGTGATGTAATCCCCTCCCAGCCGAGGGCTTGTCTCTATCACGAAGATCCCACGCTCGTTTATCTTCAATTCCGTATGGGACGGGCAGTTCTCAAAAGACAATGCTTTGCCAATGCTATCCACTATCTCGCGAATGGAATCTTTCTGCTCATCAGCAAGCGTTGCCGGTTGCTTATGACCTAATTCCACATTATATGGGAACTCCGTCGTTCGTTTTTCCGTAAACTGAATTACCTCACTCTTCCCATCATAGTGAAGTCCTTCTACGCTATACTCGGAGCCCTCAATGAACTCCTCTACCAGCACGGTATCAAGTTTAGAATTAGCTAGCGCCTCTTCAATACTCGCATTCAGTTCGTCCACGTTACGGCAGAGTCTAACGCCCCGACTGCCAGAATTGTCCCGCGGTTTAACGATGACCGGGAAGATAAGACCTGTGACGTCTTCTTTCTTAGAGACCAAGCGACCTTGCGCATGAGGCACACCGCCCGATTCGAAACGTTTCTTCATTTGGAACTTGTCCGTGCTCCACCGGGCTGTTGCTTCACTGAAGAAAGGGAAGCCATACTTCTCTGCAATGCGAGCCATCATCACAAGCGGCTTGTCTGTTGCCGCGGTTACAATCGCGTCAACGCCATACTTCTCCACAACAGCACACGTCCCATCGAAGTCTTGGCCACCAACCACTTCAAACGCATCCACATTATATCTGCAATAGGCCTCCTGACACGGATCTATGCCCACAACGAACAAGCCCATATTATGAGCCCGCTCAATAATAGACTGCTGAAGTTCTCCGCAGCCAAAAATGAGAATAGTCCTACTTAATTTCATCAATTGCCTTTTCGTAAGAATCGCAAATAAAATCAATCTGCTCATCTGTTAATGCAGCGTACATAGGCAGCGTGATTTCATTATCGGTCACATATTCTGTCTGGGGCAGAACCGCACCGAGGTCCTTATATGTTGAAAACTTATGGGCAGCCGGATAATGAACGGAAGTCTGAATACCCGCAGCATGGATAAACTCCCGAATCATGTTTCTCCTTTCCTTATTGCTATTACGGAGTACTGTGGGGAATATGTAATTGCTCACGAATTCGGCATTGTCCACAAACGGGACGATAACACCATCCACGTTGCGTAGACGCTCAACATAACGTTGGCGAACATGAAGGCGCGTGTTGAGATCTCCCGGGAGTTTCTTCAGCTGTTCAATGGCGATTGAAGCACGAATATCATCCATCCTGAAATTGTAGCCTAAGCAGGTAATGTCATATTCCGTGGCATGGCCACTGGCTCGCTGATAGCTCATCGTGCTCATGCCGTGGGAGCGAATCAGACGGGCCTTCTGGGCCATCTCCTCGTTATTCGTGATGAACATTCCGCCTTCACCAGTGGAGATATTCTTGTTCGAGAAAAAACTGAACGCAGCACAGTCACCAATCGTGCCAAGTTTTTTCCCCTTGTATTCGGAAAGCGGGCCATGGCAGGCATCTTCTACCACTTTTAGACTATGCTTCCTGGCGATTTCCATAATCTCATCCATCCTAGCAGGGAATCCGGCCATATGCACGACAACAATACCCTTGGTCCTGGGAGTAATCTTACGCTCGATGTCTGCCGGGTCAATGTTGATATGGTCAGGGCCGACAATATCTGCAAAAACTGGCGTTGCACCCACATATCGAATACAATTGCAGGAGGCAGCAAAGGTTAGCGAAGGAACGATTACCTCGTCTCCAGGGCCAAAGCCACACACCATACAACAAACGTGAAGAGCGTCTGTACAGTTGCTCATAGAGACCGCATATTTCACCCGCCACATTTCAATGAACATTTGCTCCAGTTCAGCGTTCTTCGGCCCCGTGGAGATCCAACCGGACTTTATTGTATCATACGCCGCCTGAGCTTCACGCTCATCGAAGTTTAGATTAAAAAGAGGAATTTTGTAAGCCATTGTGTTATATCGAAAGATTAAATAACATATTATTTCTTATTTCTTTCCCGGATCAGGACAACTAGGTCCAGAGAATACTTATATGCTTCCGGCTTGAACAACAGCGACCAACCGATGTATAGCGAGAAATAAACGACTGCTTTCAATATGCCATCAAGGTAAAGGTCAAGATGCAAAAAGGAAACGCTAAAGTAAACTATTACCGCAATCAATATGGACGAGAAAAACACTGGCGACAAATCTAACAACTGGCGATACCATTTATAACCGACATACTTTGATGCCAAGCCCATATTCACAAAATAAGTAAACCACGCATTAAAGATGGCACCACCCAGGATGCCTTTCATTCCAAATAAAAACATTCCTGCGGTGATGGCGCCAATACCGGCAACCCGTTTAACCAACGTCCAAATAAAGACTTGCTTTCCCCGGCCAATGGCGGAGATTGTTTGAAAATTAACCGATTGGAGGCACTGCCCTAAGCCCGCCGTACATAACAACTGGAAATAGGGCACACTGGAGAGCCATTTGTCTGTGTATAGGAATAAAAAAAGCGGCTTTGCCACCAACATCATTGTCAGTATAACAGGGAACGAGATATACGACAAAGTCATCGTCAGACGCTTTATCATATTCTGCATGGCCGTCAAATCATCCTGCACCTCTGCATATAAAGGGTAGGTTACCTGTTCGACAATCTGCGAAAAACTTGTAGAGACGACGCCTTCCGTACCACTTGCCTTTGCATAGAAGCCCATCGTCGTGGGGTTGAAGAACTTGCCAATCAACAGGCCTTGAAACTTTGCGCTGAAGCTTGTGGCGAGTTCCGATAAAAAGATGTAAAAGCCAAAACCAAACAGTTCTTTGAAAGATTTCCACGAGAAAACCAAGAGAGGCCGCCACCTTAAATAAAGCCAACTGATAATCGCCGTCAATACTCCTGCGATAAGGTTCTTGGCAACAAGAGACCAAACACCAAGTCCTTTATATGCGAGCAGGATTGTGATTCCAAGTGATACGAACGCGCTTATAATGCTTATAATTGAAATGATCTTAAACTTGAACTGCTTCTTTAAGATACTTGTCTGGATGACGTTTAGGGCATATATAAACAGGATGACACCTTGAGTTCTGAGTATAGGGCAAAGAAGGGGCGTGTTATAGAAACGCGAAATTGCAGGTGAGATGAGATATAATACGAAATAAACAAAACCCGCCATTCCCAGATTCCAAAAGAAAATGGTTGAGTAGTCTATCTGAGTAGGCTGTTTCTTTTGGATTAAGGCAGATGCAAATCCCCCATTGACAAAGGTTTCGGACATGAGCATAAAAATAGCCAGCATTTCTATGCACCCGAAATCGTAAGGAGAAAGCAACCGTGCAAGGATAATATCTGAAACGAACGTTGCCAGGGTTGTTGAATACTTCTGCAACCCCGTCCAAATCATTCCAGAGAATGCTTTTCTCTTGAGGTTCGGCTGTGACACGATTTACATCTTTTGGTCCAGGTTCTTTCCTTTCTCCTCGTGCTCGAAGTTCGGGATGAACCGCTTGATGGCCTCTACGACTTGCGCCTTGGTAAAGTCTTCCTTTGAAAAGATGACTTCCAACTGCTCAAGGAACGCATCCACGTCCGCCATCTCATGACGCGTAGTCTGTTCCACAACACCAAGTGCTTTAAAACGAGTCATGTCGATCTTCTCACCTGGAACGTAGAACTCTTCGTATGCCTTTTCTCCCGTAGTATCTGAGCTGAAGTAAACCGTAGGGTACTTGTTATCATCCCATCCCAACGCTGCGGCCTTTCGTTTGGCTTCATCATCGCTACTACAAGGGTCCTTTTCAAGTCCATTGGCAGCAACGAACTTGTCGCAGATACTGCTAAAGGTCAACATCTGATCTTCTCCAAGTTTCGGGAAAAACACCTCCCCGCCACGCCCCAAAATACAAGCCAGCATACAAATCTGCCCAGACTCCTCGGGACTGACGAAATAACGCTTTACGTCCCGCGGTGCTGCCAGCGGCTGTTTTCTCTGCAAACGATGAAGCCACCCGTCAGGAAGGGAACCATTTGAGAAAGCAACATTGGCAAAACGAGCAGTGGTAACCTTGAAAAACTTATTATAAGCCATCACCAAATCTTCCATGATACGTTTGCTCGCTCCCATTATATTCACGGGGTTAGCCGCTTTATCTGTGCTCACGCAAAAGAAATGGTTCGGAGGATAAATCTTGAGCAGATCCATCAGTCTTTTTGCCTTAATGTCGTTGTTCTCTATCAAGGCCTGGACAGAATACCGATCTTTCTCAGAGCGCACATGCTTGTGCGCAGAAAAATTGGCAACAATATCAAAACCTTTCTCTTCCCGAAAAATGCGTTCAAAGATAGGATCAGCAAAGTTTAATGTATAGCAACGGAACTCATCAGGCACAAATAGCTCATTCGTGCTACGGACATCCCGTACCAGTTCAGCTAGACCATTTTCATTCAGATCCACTACAACAACGCTCCTGGGTTCAAAACGTAATACTGCCTTGATAAAGCTCGAGCCGATGCTTCCGGCTCCACCTATCACGCAGACCCTTCTCCCCTTTATTTCCTGCGTCAGCTTCTCCCTATTCGCCTCAATATCTGCGGCAAACATGCTGACTGACCGAAACGTGACGCTTTCAGAAATGAATCTATCCAGATTGAACATACTTAAACAATGTTGGTAATACCCTTCAGTTCGTTTTGAATATACTCCAAACTCGCGATCTTCGCTTTGGTTTCTACCACATTTAACAGTCTAGTATTATTACTGTTGAACTCCGTTAAGACCTCTCGCTCAATGTTTCCCTCCGTGAAATACTTATCGTAATTAAGCGTACGATTATCGGCAGGAACCCGATAAAAATCACCCATGTCCTCCGCTTTAGCACACTCTTCGTTCGTCAAGAGAGTCTCGTACAATTTCTCACCATGTCGAATACCAATCACCTTGATATCTTCTTTCCTGCCGCCAAATAGTTCACAAACTGCCTCCGCTTGTGTTTGGATAGTACACGCCGGGGCTTTCTGTACAAGAATATCTCCGTTTTGCCCATGCTCGAAGGCAAAAAGGACTAAGTTAACAGCCTCGTCAAGGCTCATGATGAAACGCGTCATCTTCGGCTCCGTCAGAGTAATGGGATTTCCCTTCCGAATCTGATCAATCCAAAGCGGAATCACGGAGCCGCGGCTACACATCACATTACCGTAGCGAGTGCAACAAATCTTCGTATTACCACTGTATCGGCTCTTGGCCACGGCGATCTTCTCCTCTATGGCTTTGGTGATTCCCATGGCATTAATCGGGTATGCAGCCTTGTCCGTTGAGAGGCAAATCACGCACTTCACACCCGCCTCAATGGCAGCATCCAGCGTATTGTCCGTGCCAATAACATTGGTCTTAACTGCTTCCATCGGAAAGAACTCACAACTGGGCACCTGCTTCAGCGCAGCGGCATGAAACACATAGTCTACCCCTTTCATGGCGTACTTCAATGTGCTCTTATTGCGCACGTCTCCGATGTAGAACTTAATCTTGTTCGCCACCTCAGGCATGCGCGCCTGAAAGTCGTGACGCATATCATCCTGCTTTTTCTCATCACGGCTGAAGATCCGGATTTCACCTATGTCGGTGCTGAGGAACCTGTTCAGAACTGCATTACCAAAACTACCGGTACCACCGGTTATCAACAATACTTTGTCTTTAAATACTGACATACTAAGTTTCGTTAGTAATTCTATTTGACGGGGGCAAAAAAAGTATCTGGTTTGCTGGGGTTGAAGACTTCGTTGCAATACATCACAGTCACGAGATCTTCTTTATCGGAGAGATTGATGATGTTGTGTGTGTAGCCGGGAAGCATATGCACGGCCTGGATATGGTCGCCATCAACCTCCCACTCCAGCACCTTTCCATCAGGATCATTGAGGTTGCGCTGTTGGATAAGGCCGTGACCCTTGACCACGATGAACTGCTCCCACTTGGTGTGGTGCCAGTGCTGCCCCTTGGTTATGCCGGGCTTTGAGATATTGATCGAGACCTGCCCCGCATTAAGGGTGTGCACTAACTCCGTGAAGGATCCTCGGTCATCCACGTTCATTCTCAGCGGAAATGCAGTCTTCTCGTACGGCAGGTACGACAGGTAGGTCGAATACAATTTCTTGGCGAAGGAACCCGCTGGGATCTCGGGAATCATCAGCGTTTGTGGTTGCTCAACGAAGGATTTGAGGAGATCCACGATCTCGCCCAGGGTCGCTTTGTGGGTCACGGGGACGTAACAATAGCGACCGTCTGCGTTCGGCAACACATCAAGATCCTCGAACTCGCAGTGATGCTCCTTCCCCTCGAGGGCAGCAATCATCTCATCCACCAGGTCATCGATATAGAGCAGTTCCAGCTCTACGCTGGGGTCATTCACCGTGTAGGGCAGGTCGTTCGCGAACGCATTGCAGAACGTCGCCACGGCACTGTTATAGTTCGGCCTGCACCATTTTCCGAACAAGTTCGGGAAACGATACACCAGCACCTTTGCCCCTGTCTCTGCGCCGTACTGCAGGAACAGATCCTCGCCCGCTTTCTTGCTGCGGCCGTACTCGCTGTTGCCGAAACGACCGGTCAGCGAGGCCTGCTGCGAAGATGAAAGCATTACCGGGCAGGTATTCTTATACTTCTTGAGCGTGTCCAGGAGCGTGCTGGCAAAGCCGAAGTTGCCGGCCATAAACTCGGCCGTATCCTTCGGACGGTTCACGCCCGCCAGGTTGAGCACAAAGTCCGCCGACGCGCACCACGCATCCAACTCCTCCGATGTCGAATCGAGGTCATACTCATACACTGCCTCAACACTCAGGCCCGGATGGGTTTTGTCCTTCCCGGCCATGATATTCTTCAGAGCCCAACAGAGATTCTTGCCGACAAACCCCTTGGCGCCAGTCACTAAAATCTTCATCTTAAAACTCTTTACGCCAAACCATTTTATTCACCACTCCGACATAACTCTGAATGATCCGCACCACCTTTGTAGAAACATTCTCGTCCACATAGTCCGGCACAGGAATACCAGGTTGACCATTCTTGATGAGTTCCACAGCTACATCAACGCTTAGCAACAAACCCTTCTCATCAATGCCACTGAGCACGAAACATCCTTTATCCAGGGCTTCGGGGCGCTCGGTCGAAGTGCGGATGCACACCGCCGGGAAAGGATGCCCAATGCTGGTAAAGAAACTGCTTTCCTCGGGGAGGGTACCAGAGTCGGAAACAACGGCGAAAGCGTTCATCTGGAGGCAATTGTAGTCATGGAATCCCAACGGCTCGTGCTGGATCACGCGCTTGTCCAGCTGGAAGCCCGAGGCCTCCAGGCGCTTGCAACTGCGCGGATGGCAGCTGTAGAGAATTGGAATATCATACTTCTCGGCCATCTTGTTGATGGCATTGAAAAGGGAGAGGAAGTTCTTCTCGGTGTCGATATTCTCTTCGCGATGAGCGGAAAGCAAAATGTACTTGCCCTTCTGCAAGCCCAGACGCTGGTGGATGTCGCTGGCCTCGATCTCGTCCAGATTATTGTGCAGCACCTCTGCCATCGGCGACCCAGTAACGTAGGTGCGCTCTTTCGGAAGACCGGTATCAGCTAGGTAGCGACGGGCATGTTCGCTGTAAGCCATGTTAACATCAGAGATGATGTCCACAATCCGGCGATTTGTCTCCTCGGGCAGGCACTCGTCTTTGCAGCGATTGCCCGCTTCCATGTGGAAGATGGGAATATGCAAGCGTTTCGCACCAATCACGGACAAGCAAGAATTCGTATCGCCCAGCACCAGCACAGCATCTGGCTGCAACTCAACCATCAGCTGGTAGCTCTTGGCAATGATGTTGCCCATCGTCTCACCGAGATCCTTGCCGACAACGTCCATATACACATCGGGGTCAGCGAGCTTCAAATCCTTGAAGAACACGCCATTGAGGTTGTAGTCGTAGTTCTGCCCGGTGTGGGCCAGGAGGCAATCGAAGTACTCGCGACACCTGTTGATAACCGCCGCGAGACGGATAATCTCGGGGCGTGTACCGACGATAATCAGAAGCTTGAGTTTGCCGTTATTCTTGAATGTTGCCATATTAATGATCACTAATCTTCTTTAACCGGAGTTTATAGCGAAGCCCAAAACTAATCCATTGAAAGTTCTGTAAGTCGAACATCGCTTCGAAACGGTTCTCCCAAATTGAAGCGATAAAGCCCAAGTTGACCGTACGAGAATCATATTCAGCTATCACATTGATCTCGTCCAGGATTCCGTGGTGCTGTAGCCAGATCGGGCTCCAGTTGACGCCGGCACAAGGGCCATTGATGGGATAGTCTTTCCGCAGATTCTGTTGATAACCAGCATGAGCGCCAATCTGGCCCCATGAGGTATCAAAGTGCTTGGTTACCATGACAAAATAACGGTTAAAGTATCCATTCCCTGTGCCGGACACATTATCCAAATCCGTGTAATCACCCCCCGCTCCCGTAAACGGATCACTGGCACCAATGACCAGCGACGGCATCCATTTCAAACCGAAATCTCCCTCCTTCAGTAGTCGAATGCGGCCTGTGAAATGCCGGTCCTGATTAATCATCCACACCCCCTTTCGGCTCTGCCTTCCCCTCCAATAGTCGTTGAAAATCGTGCAGACATAGCCTACCTCCATCCGCCCCCAGAAGGACACATAGATTCCATACTGGAAAGTATTGTAACTCCAAGAGGGTAGGGCGTTCTTATTCAAGAAATTATTCGTGATCATAAACGTCCCGTCGTCCTGCATGTCCGCCGTCGGCATCTGCAGCAAACCCGTGCTGCAGTCAGAGAACTGGGCACGAGACGGGAGCACGGTCATCAGCAAAAGTGCGATGACCAGGATGATTCTTTTCAATAGACTAATCACGTTTAAATAAATCTCGGGTGTAAACCTTCTCCATCACATCATTCAGCGCAGAATCATAGCGATTGGCGATGATGGCGTCGGCGCGGCGCTTGAAGGCGGCGAGGTCGTTCACGACCTGGGATCCGAAGAAGGTGGAGCCTTCGGGGAGGGTGGGTTCATAGATGATGACGGTGGCGCCTTTGGCCTTGATGCGCTTCATGACGCCCTGGATGGCGGACTGACGGAAGTTGTCGGAGCCGGTCTTCATGGTGAGACGGAAGACACCGATGGTGACTTCGCGTTCGCTGGCAGCGTCCCAGGTGTTCTGGCCACTGTAGCTGTAATAGCCCGCCTTTTCCAACACCCGGTCCGCAATATAATCCTTCCGCGTCCGATTCGAGTCCACAATCGCCTTAATCAAATCCTCGGGCACATCATTGAAATTCGCCAGCAACTGCTTGGTATCCTTCGGTAAGCAATACCCGCCATATCCAAAACTCGGATTGTTATAGTGCGTGCCGATGCGGGGATCCAAGCATACGCCATCGATAATGTTGCGCGTGTCCAGACCCTTGACCTCCGCATAAGTATCCAGCTCGTTGAAGTAGCTGACGCGCAGGGCCAGGTAAGTGTTCGCGAAGAGTTTGACGGCCTCGGCTTCCTTCATGCCCATGAAGAGCGTGGGGATGTCCTCCTTCAGCGCACCTTCCTGCAGGAGCCGAGCAAAAGTATGCGCCCGCTCCTCGAGATCGTTGGTAGCGACCTGACGAATCGCTTCGTTCTCCTCTTCGAAGCCCGGCATCATCTTCGGGAAGCCAACAATGATGCGGCTGGGGTAAAGGTTATCATACAGCGCCTTGCTCTCCCGGAGGAATTCCGGGCTGAAGAGCAGATTGAACTTCTTCTCGCCACGGGCGGCGTACTTGACGTAGAGATTGCGCGTGTAGCCGACGGGGATGGTGGACTTGATCACCATCGTGGCGTCGGGGTTGACACGCAACACGAGGTCGATGACCTCCTCAACGTGCGAGGTGTCAAAGAAGTTCTGCTTCGGGTCATAGTTCGTCGGGGCGGCGATGATAATGAACTCGGCGTCCCGATAGGCCGCGGCGCCGTCGAGGGTAGCGACGAGATGCAAAGGCTTCTCGGCGAGGTATTTCTCGATGTACTCGTCCTGGATGGGGCTGATACGCTGATTGATCTTTTCAACCTTCTCCGGGATGACGTCTACAGCGGTCACTTCATTGTGCTGCGCCAGTAGCGTGGCGATGCTCAGACCGACATAGCCGGTACCTGCAACTGCTATTTTCATAATAGATTCTTCGCTTTGTAGATTCTTCGCTTCGCTCAGAATGAAAAATTAGATTTTTTCCAAGTAATCTGGATGGATGTAACTGACCGCGACGACGGCGACGCCGGTGACGGAGACGACGAGTTTGCGGTCTTTCTTGATGCGCTTGATGTAGCCTTCGGCGCCTTTGTAGATGCCATCGATCACACGAACGCGGTCGCCCGTGTGGTACTCGGGCGCGTCAGCGCCGAAGTACTTGACGTTCCGGCCGGCGTCGGCCGAGGTGACGAGGATGAAGGATCGCATCTCGTCGTCGCGGATGATGCCGGGAACGTTGTTTCCGTCCGGGTCTTTGACGGTGTAGTACATGAAGTCCGCGTTGTGCGTCTCCTTGAACTTCCGGAGCCAGTCTTCGCCACAGCGGATGAAGAGGAGCGACGGGATGAGTTGCTTCTCGACGTAGCGGAGCTGGCCTTTGTCGTATTCTTCGACGGTGTGGACCGGGATGTAGCTCTCAATGCCCGGCGGGATGGCGGACTTGAGGTAGACCACGCGGTTGTAGAACACTTTGAGTGCGTACCAGTGGAGGCCTTGGGGGGACGGTTCGGTGATGGACATTTCTTTTACTCCCCGGCATGTGTCGAAAATGTGGTGCCGGGTAGGGTTCGGATTGGCGGGATCGGCCCGCGCGGCAGCTGCGCTCCTATCCAAGAGCCAAGTCTGCAATCCTGCTATATTCTATCCAGAATATAAATGCAAAAATAACACTATTTCGCCACTCTACCAAATATAAATCGGAAATCACACCAATCACTCCGGCTGGCCCATCCCCGCGGTCGGCCAGAACTTGTCATTCTGAGCGCAGCGAAGAATCTAGATCCTTCGGCAAGCCTCAGGATGACAGAAAAAACCTCAAGATAACACTATTGGACTAGACCTACGACTTGGTTCCAACCGAGCTTTTTGTAGTATGCATTAAGCACCGGACGGGAGGGGTCGGGGAGGTAGACGGAGAGGCCGCAGCAGCGCTCGAGGCGGAGGTCGAAGAAGGTGTCGGTCTCGTAGTGGCATGGGACCGCGGCGGCGAGGGCAGCATCGAGGCGAGAGAGCTCGTCGGAGGAGGCGCCAAGCTGGGCTGCGAGGTCGCGCAAGTCATAGAAGAAGGTGAGCGGCGTTGAGCTGTAGTAGTAGCGCTGAACCTTTTTGTATAACGAGTTGTAGTTCAACGCGTCACGATGCGCGTCGATGATTGTGCGGAAGGCTTCGGCGAGGGGCTTCAACTGCTTACAATCGACGAGCGAAATGGTGCCGCCGCCATTGCCGTCGTAGTAGTCGAAATACTGCTTGCAGTAGGTGTGGAAATCGGGCTCGCCGTAGGCAAAAACATCCCACGAGAGGATGGAATATCCCATGCCATCGCGCAGGATTTCCGCCGGCGAAACGATGAGCTGATCGGTCACGTCCCGTAGCTCCCACGCCACCTCTACACAGCCGGAGAGACAAGTGTCCAGGATGAGGAAGTTGAGGTGGTACGGGATAGCCTTCGCGAAGTCGGGCAGCTCGATCCATTTCTCCCCTGTTCCGACCCGCTGTTCGCCGATGGCAGCAGGCTGTTTGTTCTTGTTGTAACCCGGTGGTAACCAGCCGCTTCCGTGCGAAGAAACAATCATGCCGTAGCGACGCGCGGGGTACTCGTCGCGAATCTCATTCATTACCCGGGTGAGCGCCTCAGCGGAGGCGCTGACGGTGATGTCCGGATAGGTCTTGAGGGTGTCGCAGACGGGCTGTCCGTCCTTGCCGCGGTAGATGCGCATCAGCACCGGCGGGTTGGGCGTGGTGTAGTTGCCTGGAGAGGCGGGCGTGTGAAGGAAAGCGAGGATGGCTTTGTCGTTGCGCAGGGCCGGGAGCACGTCACGCTGGAGGTCCTTGATGTTCTGCCGGAGATTGCTCTGAAGGTCGTTGTAACCCATGCCGTAGTAGATCAGGACCTGGTCGTACGTCCCTTCGAAGGGGCGGTCCAGGCCGTCGCAAGCGGCTAGGAGAAGGGTCGCTAACAGCAGCAGATATGTTCGCATCCGACGCATGTGTGCAAAGATAGTTATTTTGCGAGAAACTTATTAACTTTGTGCATTGTCTAAAAGTCATCGATTATGAAAGGCATCGTGCTCGCCGGCGGCTCCGGTACCAGACTTTACCCGATTACGAAAGGTGTCAGCAAGCAGCTGTTACCCGTCTTTGACAAACCGATGGTGTATTACCCCATCAGCGCGCTCATGCTCGCGGGCATTCGCGACATCCTGATTATCAGCACGCCGCAGGACCTACCTGGCTTCAAGCGGTTATTGGGCGATGGTTCGGACTACGGCGTCAACTTCTCCTACGCGGAGCAGCCCTCACCGGACGGTCTTGCACAGGCGTTCATCATTGGGGAGGAGTTCATCGGGAACGACTGCGCGTGTCTGGTGCTGGGCGACAATATCTTCTACGGCAGCGGCTTCACGCCGATGTTGAAGGAGGCCGTGCGGGCGGCAGAGCAGGATAGCAAGGCCACGGTATTCGGCTACTGGGTGGATGACCCGGAGCGTTATGGCGTAGCGGAGTTCGACAAGGCCGGAAACTGCCTCTCGATCGAGGAGAAACCGAAAGAGCCGAAGAGCAATTACGCTGTGGTTGGCCTCTATTTCTATCCGAACAAAGTCGTTGACATTGCTAAACATATCAAACCTTCCGCGCGTGGTGAGCTGGAGATTACAACTGTGAACCAGGAGTTCCTTGCGGCTGGCGAGTTGAAGGTGCAGACCTTCGGCCGCGGATTCGCCTGGCTCGACACCGGCACACACGATTCGCTCGCAGATGCTTCCGTCTTCGTAGAGGTCATCGAGAAGCGCCAGGGCCTGAAGATTGCATGTCTGGAGGACATCGCATTCCGCCAGGGGTGGATTGATGCAGACCGCATGCGGGAGCTGGCGAAACCGATGTTGAAGAATCAGTATGGCCAGTATCTGATAAAGATGGCTGACGAGTACGACAAGCGCAGGGCGGGCAACATAGATTTTTCCAATGATTAACGTTATCGAGACAGCGATTCCTGGCGTGGTAATCATCGAACCGAAGGTGTTCGGTGACGCGCGGGGGTATTTCATGGAGACCTGGTCGCAGCGCGACTTTGACGCGCAGGTGCGGCCGATCAAGTTTGTGCAGGACAATGAGAGTAAGAGCTCGTATGGAGTGCTCCGCGGGTTGCATTTCCAGAAGGGGAAGGATTCGCAGAGCAAGCTGGTCCGCGTGCTCAAGGGGCGGGTGCTTGACGTGGCGGTGGATATCCGCCAGGGGTCTCCCACTTTCGGGAAGCATGTGATGGCGGAGCTGACGGGCGAGAATCATCGGCAGTTTTTTATTCCGCGCGGGTTTGCTCATGGGTTTGTGGTGTTGAGCGAGGAGGCGGTGTTCCAGTACAAGTGTGATAATTTGTATGCACCGCAGGCTGAGGGCGCCATTGCCTGGGATGATCCGGATCTCGGGATCGATTGGCAGGTGCCAGCCGACAAAGTGTTGCTGTCGGCTAAAGATCAGTGTCATCCTCGGTTGAAGGATGCTACGGACATTTTTGATTATTCTATAGACTACTACGCAGAATGAATATATTAGTCACCGGTGATAACGGACACTTGGTGACGAATAAGGCTTGCACTTCGGGGGAGTATTTCCCCGTCACAGTGAAAAGCTCGGTTCTTCTTGGGCCCGAAAGGGTAGAAAACAGAAGAGCCGCCAACCTCACGGCAAGCGACTCTTAGACGTGTACTAAAACCTAAACCTACAACATAGATGCAGGAGGTTTTAGGAACGTTGCAGGGAAAAAGAAAAAATTATTTCTTCGCCTCAGCAACGGAGACTTTGCGGAACTCCTTG
>Ga0310786_10007336_pt1 | contig 14401 bp, 10 predicted proteins | sample AusTroGonzalo_MG_FD_203881 | JGI IMG/M metagenome (GOLD analysis project Ga0310786, IMG submission 203881) | Bovine rumen microbial communities from tropical cattle in Woodstock, Queensland, Australia - Gonzalo_03 (v2) (version 2) | ecosystem: Host-associated > Mammals > Digestive system >... | reverse complement strand
AAGCATTGTATGTGTTTATATATCTGACAACATTTTCTAACTCATACCATTCTCCATCAAATCGGCTCAAATCTTTGATTTGTTCTGGAGTTATGCTCTTGATAAATTGTGATGATACTCAGAACACTACTGCATAAGGTAATACTTTTTCTATATAAAGTGGATCTTCTTTGAGTAATGTTTCTAATTTAACTTTATCTACTTTCATCAAGAAATCTTTGAATCACTGGCAATGCTTACGAAGTTCTTGTCATTCCGTTGTGTTTGTTTCCTCTTTGTAGTTACGATATGAAGTAACAATGAGAATAAATGCTACAAGTAATATTATACGTATCCAGTTTGAAACTGGTACTAAGTGATTTGTAAGTGTTGTGATTACTGCAAAATATGGTATAAATCCTAGTATTGCTGTTCGGAAAACAAGTATTCTATTTTGTCTTTTGAATGAAGATCAAATACCACTGAAAAAAGTACTTTTGAACCACTTTTGTTTATCAATATAATTATCTAGCTTACTGTATACATTTGATAGAGCTGAACTAAAACTAGAACGGTTTTTTGAAAAATGATATTCATCTCAATCTTTAAATAAAGTATTAAACAATTTCAGTTGATATTCTTTAGATTTTTCTGGTATATCTTTTAATTTTTTAATATAAAATTCTTTTTCATTATCTTCTTCTTTGTAAATTTTGATATAATGATTTGCAGCTCGTTGATAAATCATCGCCGTAATATCTTTTGGATCAAGTTTGTTGTCAATCAAAACTCAAGCTTCTGGAGCATCTATTCATTTTGGTGCATCGTAGTGTATCACACATTTTTCATTTATCCTTGCCTTTGATTTATACCTTTTATTCATCAATGCTTTGAATCATCATCAAAACAAAAGTATTCAAATAGCAAACAAAATTGATTGCCGATTTGTTTTGTCTGAATAATAGAAATCTCCGGCTGCAATTACTTCAAAAGCTTCTAAAAGTTCTTCATCCAAGTTGAAAATTCATTTTACAAAATTTATAGATAATACAATACTTGAATATTCTCAAATTTCTCAACTATAAGTTAAAGCTAATTTATCATCTCTACACCAAATATGTCCATATTTTTCATTAAACTCATTCATATTGATAAATCAGTTTCATATATTTACATAGATATCTTCGGCATAAATAGCACTACAACCTCCTGGAATATCCAACAATACATCTAATTTTTTTATTTTTTCACCCAAATCCAATACTGGTAATTTCAGGTATAATCTGTATGCCCATTCATCAAAGCTTCATGATGTGGCATATAAATTATATGTCCAATCTTTAAACTCGCCAGAAAATGGTCTAATCAATCCATAAATTGAATAGCTTGAAGTTATGATATTATTTTTTTCAAAATCTCACGAAAGTCTTACAGTTTTACTTATCGCTGTGGTATCATATTCATTTCATTTTATCTCTTCTCAATTAATTGTAATATCTTCTAATTTTACAAGATATGAATGTCAATCAACCTCGTATCTATAAGGTAAATTTCATCGGACAAGAGGATCTTTGTTTAGGATTTCTAATTCAATCTCATTTTGAAAAGTAATATTTCCGCTTTTGTCTATTGTTCATGAAATTTTGTAATTTTCTATATTGAAATCATTTGTATATCATACTAAAAGACTTTTCTGCTTTTCATGGTTGAAATCAAAATATCAATTTGGAAATTTTACAGCCAAAGTAATTCATTCGTATGATGATAATTTATGATTATATGTAATATAAATTTTGTTTTCATCTCGTATTACTTCTCAAGGAAAATCATCGATATTGTATTTATCTGTATATCCAGCGCTTATCAAAAAATCTTCTTTTGTGAGTCATGTGTATGCTTTTGGCAATGTCAATTCGATTTGGACATTATCAATGGAATTTGATCGTCAATATCAGATAACATTTCGATATAATTCAGCATATCACATACCTGAAAAATTTCTGATTAATCAATAGATATCATAATCTACTTCATACGATTTATCTCAATCGACATAAATATCTGCATCTCAAATTCTGATATTTTTTTGATAGTATTCATCGATTATTTTATAATTGTAATCTGGTACAGAAATATTGTCTACAACTGTTGCAAATTCTATATCTTCTACTGTATAACTATTGTTGAACTTTCTCTCAATTCCATGCATTTGGTTGAAAAAATGAACATCAATATTTTCTCTGACTTTTATTGTTCAATCGTTTTGAATATCTCACAGAACTTTGTAATTGGTAAATTCTAAATTTGCAAAAGTAATTCCAAAAAATCAAATTAAGATTGAAAAAATTGTGAATATTGTTTTTTTCATAGTATAAAAAACAAATAAATTATGCAATTCTTATATTTTTATATGCTAAAAACTCAAATGATTATTACGCTTAATAAAAAAAGGCTAGAGAAACAATTTTTCTCTAACCACCATTGTGAATAAGAAAATGAATACCTAAATAGATAAGATAACCAATAGTAAACAGGGCTCCGAGAAAGAAAATAATTACTAACGCCAAAGCGACACATTCTTTGAATGATAATTTGTAGTCATAGTTATCATACATTATTTTTGCGTTCTGTTTTCTTCGTTTTTCATATTGCTTTCTTTCTTTTGGAGTCATTTTTTGGAGATACTCACGTCTTTTTCGTCTAGCTGATCTAATCAGATTTTTCCCACGTTTTTTATTCTTTTTTGACATATATTTTTGTTTTAATTTTTTGTTTATTTATTTTTGAACTATTGTGCGCATAATGCTTTATTGTCTTTTGTTCAGTATAATTTAGCTCTATAATAGCTAGCTAAATACATACCAAATAATGCTGTAAATGGATAAACTATCATCCTATCTACAAAACTATGTAAGACTAATCATTCAATACTCAATCCTATCATTCATAATGAAAATGCAAATATGATTAATGAAAGATGCTTCATCTCTTTTGATGATCTTTCATCTTGATAATCTTTTTTGAATACTTTGAATCATACGAAATTCATGTACAAGTACAAAGCCATCCAACCAATGAAAGCTATCAATCAGTATTCTATCCGAATTTGAAGATATTGATTTTCTGGATTGTATTCTTGTCATTCTCAAAGATGATGAGATGCTGGTCCAGCACTAGCTGCTCATTGTCAAAGGAATGGTTTTTCTTTTATTTTTCCAACTGCTACAACAAGCTCTTTGATGTGTCATGTATTTGAATAGTCTCTATATATTATCTGATCTCTTCAATAATATGTAACAACTCATAGTAAGCAGACAATTGGAATCAGAAATGTGAGAAATAACTTCTTATTTTGCTTCCAGTAAAGCGCAAAGAATAGTATTACTGTCTGTGCAAACCAAGCTCACCAAGCTGCACGAGAAAACGTTGATAACAAAATTATTCCATATAATCATCATCGGATAATCCAATTCTTTGTCCCTTTTTTGTACAAAACTAACATAAAGAATAATGGCCGAAAAGCTACTAAGAAAAATCAAAGGCTAATTGGTCTCTCAAACAAAAATTGGTTACGAACATATCCGTCTTTATATTGTGTGTAATATGCTACAGGAGGTTGTTCTCATACTTTTCATTCATAGTTCCATTGATTATATCCAAACAATTCTATAAATGCTGGACAAAGCCGAATTATTGCCCATCGTATCAATGCTCCACACAAAATCCATTTCATTATTTTTGTGTACCATTCTCCTAATTTTTCAGCTCTGATATTGAAGAATAGATATGAAATAACATAGAATAAAACAAAAATAAAATATCAAAACATACTATATCTGGCTGATAATACGAAGTTTGAAATCGATGAATTAAATAGTGATATCACGAATGCTACTAGAAGTATAAGACAAAATACTATTACGAATCGTTTGAGTGGAAATTCTTCCCACATTTTCTTTATTTTTTCTTTTTCAATTTTTCTGGCTAAGATATAAACCACGAATATAGTCAAAGTTACAATCAAAAATTCTTTCCACATCCAAACTAATTTCCAAAACGTTCAATCTCGTCCAAGTCTAAATGTCACAAATGTTTGCAAGAAAAATTGTAGCAATAATACTCCAAGGAATACTTTGGTTATCACAACAAGATTTTTTTTGATTCGATTTAGCATTTCGTGATTTTAAGGATAAATTAATATTAGATTTATATAAAAAAATATAAGATATTCAAGATTAAAGAAAATATTGTTTTTATATTGACAACATAATACATTTTACTATAATATTATCAAATAATAAAATCAAATAATAAATAAAAGTTTTTAAGTATGGAAAAGAAGTATGAAGTAATTAAAAGCGACGAAATTATTCATAATGGAATAACGCTTTTTAGGATTAGAGCATTACGTGACATCATCGGTAATGTTGGCGAAATAATTGCTGAAAAAGGAGAATTCGGCGGTTACATCGAAAAGGAAGAGAATTTGGATCAAAACTGTGAGGCTTGGATTTTTGATGATGCCAAAGTTTATGGCAACGCCAAAATCTGTGAAAATGCAAAAGTCTGTGACAATGCTGAAGTCTACGGTGATGCCAAAGTTTATGGTAATGCTAGTATCTTTGATGATGCAAAAATTTATGGTAAAGCTAAGGTATATGGCAATGCTGGTATCTTTGATGATGCCAAAGTTTATGGTGATGCTGAGGTCTATGATGATGCAAATGTCTCAGAGTTTGCAAAAATCTATCACAAGGCTAAGGTCCACGGTAATTGTTCCATTTTTGGCCACGCTGAAATTTCTGGTAAGGTAAATATTACCAACCAAGCAAATGTGTACGGTAAGGCTAAAGTATACGGACAAGCCCAAATCTTTGGGTGTGCTCAGGTTTATGGTAATGCACGAGTTCTTGGAACTACCAAAGTTTATGGTGAAATTCGCATTAACTTCAACCAGGTACTTTGTAACGGAGATTTTTTCTCTTAAGGTACAATCAACTCTAATTAAGTATGTGCTTCAAAAAAATCTATTAGTATTCTGCTAATAGATTTTTTAAATATATTTTTTATTAATAAAAATTTTTAAATCAACTCTCCTCAAATCTGATAAAACATCATTATTGCAAAAACAGCGGCCAATAGTGCTTGGATCATCCAAAATTTCATTACTATCGTAGATTCATGTATTCATCTTTTCTCAAACAAATGGTGTAATGGTGCTACTTCAAATAATTTTTTATGAAATACTTTTTTCCAAAAAATTTGCAAAAAGCTCGTGCATAAATCAACAATGAATGGCAAAAATAGTATCAAAAATGGTATAATTATTCAAATTCTCATATTTAATAGATATATCAGTGTCGCAAATAATCATCCCATAGCAAATGCTCCGCTATCTCACATAAAAATTTTTGCTGGGAATATATTGAAAAACATAAATGATGCTAAAACTGCTCAAACTATGGTAACAAATGTCGTAGCAATATAAGTCTGATTCGTGTAAGTTATCACTAGCAATGCTAAAAGTTCAAGTCACATAAGTCATCAAGCCAATCAATCAAGTCAGTCGGTGATATTGATGGCGTTAACGATTGCTATTGTGAATATGAATGTCAGAATTGGCCAAAATATTCACAAGTGAATTTTTCATGCTATAGGTCGTAAATTTATATAATCAATTCATAATTTAGCATAGAACCATCGAGAAATTAATCCAGAGAAAACAAACATCATAATCAATTTGGCCTTAGCACTAAGTCACTTTTTTGCTCAATATCACCTGATATTTAGGAAATCATCGAGTAATCAAATCAATCACATTCCAAAAAATCCTGCCAAAAGCACATATGTCTCTTGTCTGTTTATCAGGCTATTGTTTGTCCATCATAGTTTTTGAACTAATAATGATAGTAGTATCATTATCAAAACAATCAAAATCAAAAGTCATCATCACATTGTAGGAGTTCATGCTTTATGTTTGTGCATTTCTGAGAAAATCACTGATTTTTCTCCTGTAACTGCTTCTTCACGGATAGTCTTTCATGCATGAATTTTTTTCAAAAATTTAATATATAATGGATATAATAATCGCCCTAATCAAAATGCTACAAGAGCGAATAATATGATACTATTTAGTTTGGTAAACATGGAAAGTTTTTATTTCGTAAAAATTTTTTTCGCTAGAGACAAGCAACTACAGGCTATTTATCTCATATCCTCATGGAATATCTTTGATAGTGAATCACATTTCTGTGATTTTATTTCTTAATTCATCTGCTAATGCATAATTTTTTTCTGCTTTTGCTTGTAAGCGCTGCTCTGCTAATTCTTTTACTTCAGCTGGAATTTCTACTGTTTCCTCCTCTACTTTTTCAAATAAGTCTAATTTCAAAAATACTTTATCCAATCGATTTATTACTCAAATGATTTCAGATGTAGGTGTGCGAAGTCATGTATTGATTTCAGCCAAAAGTTTTGGAGTATTTAAGTCATCGCAGATTGCTGATACACATTTATCCAAAAATTCCTTTCACTCTTGTGTCTTCAACTGATCTTTTACTTGATTATAGTCTCAATTTAATTCTGTATACTCCAATTCACTTAATTTTTTGTTCAAATTTTTTCTTTGAGTTTGTGCTTGTTTCAATAAATCCATATTGAAATCCAAAAAGCTCCTATAATGTGCTGTCATATATAGTAATCTCAAATCTAATGCACTAAATCATTCGTTTTCAAGTCAATCTACTGTAATGAGTCCACCTGTAGATTTTGATAATTTCTTTCATCATAAATTCAAAAACTGATTATGCATTCGATATTTTACTCGTGGTTTTTCTCCAAATGTACATTCACTTTGAGCAATTTCATTTGTATGATGGATAGGAATATGATCTACTCATCATGTGTGGATATCAAATTGATGTCACAAATATTTGCTAGACATTGCACTACATTCTATATGCCATCCAGGGAATCAAATTCATCGTGGGCTATCTCGTTCCATTTGCCTTTTTTGTCATTTTGGAGAGAATTTCCATAGTGCAAAATCTGTGATATTCTTCTTGTTATCATTTTGAATTCTAGCTCCAGCTTTCAAATTTTGATTATCTAAATTTGCTAGTTTACCATAATCTGAAACTTTGCTTGTATCCATATAAATTCCATCATCTGGAATTACGTAAGTATAACCTTTTTCTTCCAAAGTTTTTATCATATCAATTTGATCTTGGATATGGTCAGTAGCTCTACACATCACATCTGGTTTATGAATGTGTAAAGCTTCCATGTATTCATAGAATTTTGCAATGTACATATCTGCTAATTCTCGTACAGTTTTATTTTCTCTCTTTGCTCATTTTTCCATCTTGTCTTCTCACTCATCACCATCATCTGTCAAATGTCAGACATCGGTCAAATTCATGACGTGTTTTGTAGGATATCACAAAACATTTCTGATTGTACGTCCCAAAGTATCTGCAAAGACATATGCTCTCATATTTCAGATATGTGGATTTCGGTAAACTGTAGGTCAACAAGTGTAAATTCAAACAAAATCTTTTTTTCATTCATCCATCAATGGCACAAAAGTCTCTTTTTGATGTGTCATTGAGTTGTAAATTTTGAATTCCATATCAATTTTATGTAATATTAAAATAACAGTTATAATTGATATCTATTTATAAATATTTTTCAACAATAATTATTTTTTAAAATGTAAAGTACTATTTATGAACAACTCAACAAATAATTTGCTTTTTTTATTTTTACGAATATAATTAATTGTTATAAAATTTTATCTTATAAAAAAACAAAAATGAGTTTATTAAGTCATGAAACAATGGAAATGTTGGTAGAAGTTATTGGTGCCGTATTTGGTTATATTGGAATTGTTATTATGGTAGTTTGATGAGCAAAATCTCTTTTCCTTTTGGTAAAAAGATGGATAATTGATCGCAACATTCCTATGTGAACAATCCGTATTAAATTAGGTCATTATTTAGTTTTAGCTTTGGAATTCTTGGTAGCAAAAGACATCTTGGAATCAATTGTAAATCCATCTTATCAATGATTGATTACATTGTGAGCTATCGTAACAATTAGGACAGTTCTTTCTTACTTTACAAACAAAGAAATTGCTGAAGTAAAAGAAGAAATGAAAGCTGATGAAGAAGCTAAAGAAGCAGAAGAAAAAAGACGAGAAGAAAAAATTAAAAATGTAAAAACTAAAAAATTTGCTAAAAAATAAATTAGTTATTATAATAGGAAGTCCTCTTTCATTTTTGTGAAGGAGGATTTTTTTATAAAAATAAAAAAAACTGCATGAATCAGATCATACAGCTTTAAGCCGTTTTTCAAATTAGGCGTGGAGGGATTCGAACCCTCGACCTCATCCTTAAGAGGGATTTGCTCTAGCCAACTGAGCTACACACCCTTCTTATAATTCAAAAGTTCGGCGAGAGTTATAATACACAAATTCATGCAAAAATCAACAGCAAAAATTTGACAAATAAAATATTTTTATGTATAATTAAACTGTATTTTATTATTAACTGACAAGATTATGTCTATTGAATCATGAGATAATAGTTCTCGTTTACCTGAAGGTCTCGAATGAATTAAAAATGAAAGGGATTTTATGGATGTTTATGAAAATATAAAATCTTGGTATGGTGAAAGTTTTTCTAGCAGTGAACAGGCACTAATTAAAGATTCTCGAAATTCTTCCAGTGCAGAATATGGATGAGTATTTAATGATACAAAAAAAGTTATTGCAAGTAATAGAATTGATTCTATTTTATTTAGATTAAGATATGTAAAATTTTCCAATCTTGATAAGAATCATATAATGAAAACTCTTTCAAACGCAAATACACAAAGGAAATTTAGAGAGATAATTACAAAATTATGAAATAGATTTGGTGAATTATATAATAGTGAAATAGATAAAATTGAAAAAAGATTACAAGATGAAATAAAAAAAGCACCAAGATCTGATAGTGCAATTTTTGACACTATATATGAAGATTTATATACGGATATTGAATGAAATAGAAATACATCAACGGAACAGCCAGAATGACAACCAGATCAGAATCAAGACTGATGAGAAGAGTGATATAATAATTGAATAAATGAGAACATCAACAATACACCTGAGATTTCGGATAATAACGAATCGATTGCATGGAATACTTGGATAAATCAACCATGACGTATTCCAAAAAGCGAAATAGAGTTAATGGACCAAATTCAAATCCCAGAAGGATTCAAAAAATTGAAGGATTGTATTCTTTCTAGTATTTCATTTTCTGAGTTTAGTTACCATGATAAAGATTGAAATATAAAAACAATGAGTGAAGATAATATTAACTATATAAAAAAATATACAAGTGCAGTTTTTAATGATTTTGTTAAGACATTTCTTGATTCTTGAGATATACCTGCAAGTTTTCTTCTTAATACAGATGAAAACGTATTAGGGATAGTAATAGCATATATGCAAGACGTTGCAGATGGGAAAGAAACGTGAGCTGAAAATTTAATAACAAAAATATGTGATGCTTATTATAGTGATGATGATAGAGTATCAAATCACATTAATAAAATGACTGAGGAGATAAACCAGTCTGATGCTATGAAGAAAATAGACCCTGAAGAGTTAGAAAAAGTTGAGATAACAGACAAAGAATTGGATGATATAAAGATAAATCTTGGTGATAAAGATTCAGAAGACACAATGGAAAACCTTAAACAATTATACAAGACATATAAATATTTAAGTAAAAGAAAAAACGATTTATGAGAGCTTGAACCAGAGCTAGAGACATTGTTACAAAAATTAGATAAGATGTTTATGTATATTAAAAGAAGAGTTTTACGCGAAATATCATCACAAAATATACGTGAATCAGGTAACTTCTGACTTAGACAAAAATCACTTAGTTTTTCTCCTGAACAAGCTACTTGAAATATAAAAGACATTGAGCCAATTGCTATTGTTGAAACTAACCAACAAATTCGTCGTTTTGTATATTGAAATATAGAACAATGAAATGATAGTGAAGATATGAACATCTCTCTATCGCCAACCGAAAGAGAGCAATTATTCAATAAACTAAAAGTTCAAAAAGCATGAGATCCAGATTTCAATGACAGTATCATATATTTAGATAGATATTGAAATATTGATAGGGATAAGGCTATGGCAGATAATATTGATCCAGAAAGCCTTGAGAACAATAAAAGGAAAATTGATGAAATGATAAGAAATTTAGCAATAGAAGAAAAAAGAAACAGATTATGAAAAGACAAGATTAAAGAAGTCTCAAGAAGAAGATCTATTATGACTACTTGTTTTCGTGCAATTTCAAGCTTTTTTGATACTGTTAATAATAATTCCGAAAATTTTGCTAGTGAGTTTGAGATAGAAAATGTAAACGAAAATATAGAATTTGATGAAAGAACATGAATAATTAAGGTTAAATGAACTATTTGAGAAAACAAAAACCATATATGATTATATTATAATACACATACATGAGAGTTGTCTTTTGATAATTTCTTGGCATTTAACCCTGATGTCGGATATAAAATATGAAAATGAAACTGAGAAAGAGAACCACTAAAAATTCAACTACCTACTATGGATAAAATGGAAGCTATTGCAAATTCCATAAATTTCGATTTAATTGATAGTTTACCACTAAATATGAGACAATATGATCGTATGGTTTGACTAGCTATGAGTGAATCAATTTGGTTCAATTGTTTCAAAGGATTTATGGGAGCGGATATGGAAGTTAATAGACAATTCGTAGCACAATTTACTGAAAAAAATATTTTGAAACAGGATATAATAAAAACCATATACAAAAAATTTTATAATGAGAGAGATCTTGATGATATTTTTAATAATGAAAATAAATACTTAACCATAGGCGAGGGAAACGAACCTGAACAATTTAAGCTGATAAAACTTATATCTGACAGTATCGATCATTATGAAAGTGCTGATCAATTATTGAATTTCAGATTGTATGTAAATCAACTTGATGGATTCTTGGCATCTAAAGAGACTATACAAAAAGATAAATTATTAAGGGCTTTGTTTGCAGACAATTTATCAAGCAATAACGATAATTATGATGTAAGTAGACAAGTTATGCAAAGAGAAAATGAAAATTTAAATGTATCAGAAGATAATACAACAAATACTTATACCAGCCAGGAACAATCTTCAATCATGTGAAATAATGGAGAATTGTGAGACTATATTCTGTTAGATTTGTTCTCTGAAGATAAATGATGAAAAAGAATTATTAATTTAGATTGGCTTAATAATGCATTAACTATTATGGCAAGGACAGATGATTGATCAAGCATATTGGATATGGCAGAAGAATATGCATGATTTGAAAGGAATTTACAGGCACACGCAGAAGATTTACCAGACTTCCAAACACAGATATTGCAAGAAAACATCGATCAAATAGCTTAGAATATATAATTTTTCTAATATGAACATCTTGCAAAACAAAAGATTTTTTATATCTTTATTGTGGATTTATTTACAGTAAAAACGTTATGCAATTTTATGATGAAGTACAAATACACATAGAATCCGGAAGAGGTTGAGATTGATTGGCTTCTGGTAGAAGAGAAGCTAAAATGGCTTTTGGATGACCAAATGGTTGAGACTGATGAAAATGATGAGACCTTGTTTTTTTGGCCACAAAAGATGAAGATACACTTTTACCTTATAAGTACAAAAAAACTTTTAAAGCACAATCTGGAGAACCAGGAAGAACAAAAGATCAGTACTGAGCAAATTGAGAAAGTTTAGTTTTGAATGTGCCTGTTTGAACAATTATAAAAGATGAAGATTGAAATATTATAAAGCAACTCTCAAAGGATTGAGAAAGATGGGTTGCTTTAAAATGATGAGAATGATGAATGTGAAATATTCATTTCAAAGATTCTGTAAATCAATACCCTACTTTTGCACTACTTGGAGAGCCTGCAAGGAAAAAGAATGTAACGTTGGAATTACAGCTTTTGGCTGATGTGGCATTGATTGGAAGTCCAAGTGTAGGAAAGTCTAGTCTGATAAATTCTGTGTCAAACACGAAAGCCAAGATTTGAGACTACCCTTTCACCACTATTGTACCGAATCTTTGAAGTATCTCTGTATGAGATTTTCATTTCAATATGATTGATATTCCTGGACTAATAAAATGAGCAGCTGAATGAAAATGACTTGGAAATGATTTCTTGAGACATATTTTGAAATCTAGGATCTTCTGTTTCATTGGAGATTTGGAAAAATTGGATAATTGATTAAATGAAATACCTGATTTATTGGATGAAATTGTAAAATATATCCATGAAAAAGTGGATGATGAAGCTGAAATATCCTTGGAGCAAAGAGATGATTGAATTGTTTTGATTGCGAGAAAATTTGATGAAGTGATTCTTTTCAAAAAAATTATTTTTGCATTGAATAAATATGATTTGATAAATGATGATGAAATAGTTTGAGAATACAAAAAACAATTTTTGGTAAATTTGAATAAATTTACAAATAAAGAATTGGATTTTGAGATTACTGCAAACATGCTCGAAAAAAATTGTTTTGTTGTATCTGCTGCGACTCATTATTGATTAGATAAATGGATAAACAAAATTGCTGAAATATTGAAGAAATCCCCTGCTGTTGAACATATTTTCGATGATGACATTCAAGAATGAGAATTTAGAGATGAGTATAATATTTTGGTAAAAGATATCACAAACACTGAGAAACAAAAACTTTTGGATGAATGATATATCGATGAAATCGATTCAAAGTACAATAAAGTTTGGGAAGTCAGGGATCCAGAATTCTGCAAACGAGTTTTCATCACTCAATGGTGAAATGAAGAATGAGAGATGTATTTCTGGAAAATGATGAATGAAATATGATTTATGGAAGAATTTGAAAGTGCATGAATCAAAAAGTGAGATGTAATTAAGGTAAAAAGTTACTATGATTGAGAGGAAGATAAATATATTTTGTTTTAGCTAAAGATTTTCATGACTTATGTAATTTTAAATATCTCAGATTCGGATAAACACTGGGCAAGTGCAATTTGAGAATACACAAAAAGACTCTGAAAGTCAGTAATTTTGGATGATATGAAACCATGTAAAAATGGAACAAGAGAACAAATTATTGAAAAAGAGACTTGAGGAATTTTGGAAAAATTAAATAAAAAATACAAAGATTGGAATTATATTTTGATGAGCAAAGATTGAGATTTAGTTAGCACGGAAAAACTTTTAGATATTTGTAAAAATAAAAATATCGTTTTCGTAATATGATGACCATATGGCTTAAATGAAGATGAACTTGTAAAAATTTGAGCAAAAAAGGTAGCGTTTTGAAAGATTACACTACCTCATTGACTTGCTAAGCTGACTTTATTGGAACAGATTTATAGGATTTGAACCATTGAAACTGGAAAATCTTACCATTATTAGCATTAATATTCTATTTAATGTTTTCGTGTTATTTTGTTATTAAATAAATTTTATTTTCTCTATATTTTTCTCGTGCTTTTTGCACATAGCTATTAAAATTTAAAAAGCTATTAATATTCCATATCTATTTTTCATTTATTATATCTTTCAAATGCTCTACATTTGTTTTCATTCTTTTTGTTACATTATTTAATGAAAGAGTTAATCTACTCATTTCCTCATATTTTTTATCATATTCTCATCATTTCATAGCTGTTTTTGTATTAGGATCTATCACATCTTCAACTATATCATTCAATTTCATAGTTATGTGTTCTATCTCATTTAAGTCGGAATTTACAGCTCAAACGTAATATTGATTATCAAGTGTCACATTTTTATTTGCTTCATTTAAAAGTCTCCATCACTCCCATTTAATAGTTCACGCTGCTTCTTTTGTAATTTCTACTTGTTTTAATTGTTCATCTCTATCTTTCCTTACTTCTGCATTTTTTATTGCTTTTTCTCTTTCTTCAAATTCATCATCGTCTAATGTTTTTTCTGTTCAGTCACTTATAAAATTTTTAGAAACAGCATCAAAATCCTCTTGATTAAATTCTAAATCAATAGATTCTTTTTTACTTTCAATTGTCATTTTTGTTTTTTGTTAATATATAAAAGTATGTTCATATTATACATAAATTTTTTAATTTGTCAAATATTACAACACTTTTTAAATCACTTTCATACCGCTTATCTAATTGTTTATTTTTTTGAAAAATATTTTAATTTTGATAATTATTTTAGTTTCAGAAAAAACCCACCCAGCGATGGTGGATTTTTTCAAGGATACTTGAACTTAGCCTTTGACTTTGACGAAATTCTTGAGCCGAATTACACAAGCTGATGTAAGCTTGCAATAATA
>Ga0310786_10007335_pt1 | contig 14404 bp, 15 predicted proteins | sample AusTroGonzalo_MG_FD_203881 | JGI IMG/M metagenome (GOLD analysis project Ga0310786, IMG submission 203881) | Bovine rumen microbial communities from tropical cattle in Woodstock, Queensland, Australia - Gonzalo_03 (v2) (version 2) | ecosystem: Host-associated > Mammals > Digestive system >... | reverse complement strand
TTTCCTATCTCCTCTCGCTCATCCGTTCGCAGCCGCGCCCTTTACTCCGTACCCATCCGTACCTATCCGTAAAAACCCGCGCCGCTTATTTCCTGTAGTAATTCATCGCTGTCCCGGCAATGTTCCCCATCCCGGAATTGACCTGACCGACAATATTCAGCCCCAGCGCATGTCCGCTCGGACTCTTCGCCTTCGCCACCCCGGCCTGATAATCGTACATCTTCGCCTGTTCCCTCATACGGTTCTCCTCCTGGACTCCGCCCGCATGGATGTCCCGGATCTTCCGTTCCTCCTCCGCCGCGGACGCACCCAGGATCGCCAGCGGACTCCCGCTGTCCATCGCCGCGCCGCTCTTCCCCAGCAATGCCCTCTGCGCCGCCTTCAGCCGTTCCGCCTGCTCACGCTGCCTCTTGACGTTTTCCGCCGTCTCCGCTTCCTTCCGTTCCGCTTCCCGTTCCGCCAGACGCTGATTGTACCGCGCCTGATCCGCTTCCATCTCCGCGTTCGCCTGCGCCTGCTTGTGCTGCTGAACGGAGCCGACGACCCCCAGCGTCGTCCCCACCGTCGTAGCTACAACACTCGTGATCGCCGATGCTATCGCTGCCCATTCCGCCATCTCACACCTCCTTGCTGTCCTTATCTCTCATTTCCCTGTCCTCCGCCTCTCGCCGGAAGTCTTCGGCTCCCGCGCCTTTTACTCCGTACCCATCCGTACCCATCCGTAAAAACCCGCGCCGCTATCATCTCGCGCCCTGCGTCTCATCTCTCCTACCTCATCTCTCATACCTCATACCTCACAACATCATGTATTTCTGTTCCACTTCCGGATCCCCGGTAATGTATCCAAGCTCGTCGCAGATCCGGTTCACGCTCCGCCGCCCGAACATCGTCAGCAGATGTTTCGCCCCGTGCACCCTGGCATAGTTCGGCATCCCGCCCAGCAGAAGACGAACCGCCTGATCGCTTTCCTTCGCCCCGTTCCCCGGATTCCCGATGCACCATCCGCACACCGCCACCGGCGAACTCTTTTCCAGATACAGCATCGCCACCGCCAGCAGCCGTTCACTCGTTTCCCCGTGTTCACGTCCGAACGCCGAAAGCCCCGTTTCCGGCAGCCAGTCCACCGGAAATTCCAGCTCCGCCCGTCCCGTCGTCTCACGGATCCGTTCCGTCAGCCACTCCCGCGCCAGAAGCGCATCTTCCCGATCCATCTCATCCACTCGCATCATCATCTTCATTCCTCCGCCTCGTATACCGTCGATATGCTCGTCACGTTGAAGGGCAGGGGAGCCGTCTGTCGCAGTTCCACCACCGCTTCCTTCCCGTATCCCCCCGAGACCGGCAGCACCGCCACTTCTTCCTTCTCCTTGATCGCCTCGTCAAGATTGTCTTCCAGCACGTCCCGGCTGATGATCTTCTGCCACCGGTCTTCTCCGGCTCGCACTTCGCCTCCCACCGTCCCGTACACACGCACCCGCACTTCTCCCACCGTCTTGTTCCGCAGAAGCGTCAGACCGTCCCGCATCTCCGTTTCCAGCGGCATCGGCGAAAGCTCGCTCGCATACCCAAGCCCGACCACCGCCTTGTTCACCTTGCTTTCCAGCTGGATCTTCCCGTTTTCGTCCACCTCCCGCGTCAGCATCTCCGCTCCGTCTCCCAGCACCTGCACATCCAGCCCTTCCAGATGTCCCAGACCCGATACCTCGTTGAACGCCGTCTCCGATTCCCTTATCACCGCCCCGTCAACATAGATCTCTTCGCCCGGATTCAGCACTTCGATCATCCGCTTCCCGGCCCGTTCCACCGCCAGATACAGCATGTCCCTGTCTCCGGCCGGTACGCAGCAGATCGAGCGCACCGTCCCCGCCGTGTCATGCCTGGACCACCCGATCACTTCCTGCTCCCGCTCGTACGTCAGCGATGCCAGCGTCCCGTTCCCCAGCAGACACCACAAGATCGTGTCCGGCTGCTGCTGCAGCGCGATCTCCGCAATCCCGCTTTCCGTGATATGTTCCGCCAGGATCGTCATGTCCGGACTCGCATACCCGTCCTTCTCCCACCGGAATACGAACTCCCGCACCTTCCGGCCGCCCCGCTGTACGAAAAGCGCCGTCTCCCCCGCCATCGCCGCACCCGCCTTCGCAGACCCGTACACGCTTTGCCGCTTGATCTTCACGTTCGATGCCGTAAGCGCCTCGTCCGCCGCCGATGCCGAAAGCGTCCACTCCGAATCGCTCGTCCCGATGATCAGCGCATCATGCTGCAGGATCCACCGGATGTCGTTCACCGTGTCGCTCGCCAGAGTGAATTCGATCGCCTGATCGTCTTTTTCCCCCAGCAGAAAATTGTCCCAGTCTCCCGTCTTGCTCCCCCAGATCGTCTGCCCCTGCGTCTTCGTCCCCGCAAATATCATCCGCTCTTCATAGAATGCCACCGCCCGCGGATATCCTCGCCGCGCCGACCACGCCCCTTCGCTCCATTCCGCCGTCGCGCCAGTCCCGCCCAGCTTCCGGATCACCGTCCCCTCGGCATGCGTCCCGTCCGTGACGCTCGTGATCTTCACCACGCCAGGCACCGCGTAGTCCGGATTCGACAGCAGACACCGGCACATCTTCAGCGTGCCCGTCGCCGACTGCTCGTAATCCTCCATCTTGATCCGGTACAGCACACCCTCTTCTTCTTCCTTCCCGTCCCACACGATATTCTGATCCGCCGAACTCGAATCCGTCTTGTGGTCCTTCCAGGTCGTTCCCCCGTCCGTGCTCCGCTGGATCTTCACCACACCCGTCCACGTCCCGTGAGACGTGAAACTCCAGTTCCCGAATACTTCCAGCGTGTCGCTCGTTTCGTTCCCCGTGAAATCCTTCTTCACTTCGTTCACGGCACGCACATGCACCAGCTCGAAGTACCCGCCCACGTTGCCTTCCTCGAAAACCGCTTTGCTCGCCGTCAGACTGATCTCTCCCGTCACCCCGCTCGCCGTGATCGTCGCGTCGTCGTCCGTGTTCGGATCCCGCATCGGCGGATACTCGTACTCCTTCTCCACCAGCTCGAAACTCGTCTCCGTCAGCCTCCGCAGTTCCATGACCGGATGTTCCGGATGCACCAGCGTCATCACGTCCGCGCTCTGCACTCCCTGGATCTCCGCCAGCTCGTCCGCTCCGTACGGCGTCGACAGCTCAACGACCGTGCCCCCGTTCTTCACCGCTTCCCCATCCCGGAAAAACCGCACATACTGGTCTCCGAACTCCAGCAGATACGCCTGTTCCGCCGATGCCGCAAACCGCATCAGCCTCACCGACCCGCTCGCACTCTTCGTCTGCCCGATGTACTTCATCCCCTTCCGCCGTTCCGCCGCACCGTACGGCGTCACCAGCATGTTCCGCATGCACCGGCATCCCTTCGCATACTGGCTCACGTCCATCCGCCCCCGCATCTTCGGCGACAGTTCCCCGCTCACAAAACTCGTTACAACCGCAAATCCGCCCATCTCTCACCTCAGCTTCACAGGTTCATCACCGCCGCCAGCGGACTCCCGTCCTCCGGCTTCTTTCCCAGATTCTGCCCCAGTGCTCCGGCCCCTTCCAGCATCTCCTGCGCCGCCATCTGCGCCTGCGCCGCTTCCGCCGCCGCCTGCCTCTTCGCGTCCCGGTCCTTCGCAGGTACCAGCCACTTCGGATTCGCTCCGTTGGCCGACGCGATATCCCGCACCACCAGATCCAGATCGAAGTTGTCCAGCAGCTCCGGTTTCGCCGCCGCAAGATTCGCCACCGTCGCTTCCGTCTGCAGCCACGCCGCCGATTCCAGGTTCCGGATCGACAGCGCGATCTTGCTCACGAATTCCACTTTGTAGTCCGGCTTCGCCGCCAGCGCCGCGGGCGGTTCCGGCAGCATCCCCTTCCGCTGCAGGATCCCGTACACACGATGGATCACCACCCGGAACAATTCGCTGTGCAGATTCCCCGCGATCGGCGCAAACGGGATCATCTTCCCCTGATTCCGGATCTCCGCCTCCGTCGCCGTGATCTGCTTCAGGTCCCCCAGCGGATCGAAAATATCCCAGAAAAATCCCCGCTTGATCTCATCGTCCACCTCTTTGATGTCCTGGAACAATGTATTCAGATTCGCCACGTTCTGCAATACTTCAGGCTTCTGCCCGTTGATGTCCGGTTTGTACGGGATCACCGCACCCGGATCCTTGTCGAAATCCTTCTCCACCAGGCTCCCGTCCGGGATCAGCCACGAGGGATCCGCCTGATGTTCACGGCCCAGGATATACGCCTGCTGCATCCGGTTCGCCATCTTGATCGTCGGCAGCATGTTCAGCCCCGGACCCCGTCCGTACACCTCGTTGTCCGACTTTTCAAACCGGCAAACCGCAAAAGGATTCTCCTCGTATCCGCCTTCTTCCAGCACCACCTTCGTTTCCAGGTCGATATACACATCGCAGAACGGCATGTTCTTCTTGTCCAGACACCCTTTCTGCCTCTCCTTCCTCGGAAATACCGCATGCAGGATCCGGTGCTTCTTCTCCTTCGTCTTGTCCCCGTCCGCTTCTCTCTTCACCGTATCCGGGATCCCCTCCCGGAACTCCTGCGCCATCTGCCGCGCGGTCATCTCGAATTCCCGGTACACCGTGTCGATCTCTCCGCGCCAGTCCGCCGCATAGCACACCGTCTCCACCGGGAAACTCCGGAAGTTCAGCAGCGTCCCGTCTCCCTCTTCGCAGTACACGATCCCGTCAAGTCCGCACGCCAGATTGTTCAAAGCCTGGATCAGCACGCTCGCCCAGTTGCTGTTCGCCATCGCGAACGCGATCTCCTTCGTTACCTCCCCGAAATAGTCCTTCACCTCTTCGTCTTTGGAGAGCTCCTCGTCCTGCGGCACCAGATCGAACCACCGCTTGTCTGGCGGCGCCATCCAGTTGTACATCCCCGACGCCAGACGCTGCCTCGCCTCGATCGCCGTCGTGTCGTATATGTTCTGCCCTCGCGCTCCTCCCTCCGTCAGAAAGTCCGAATACGTCGGCATCACATACTGCCTCACTTCTCGCCACACCGACAGCCAGTACCCGTCCCGCGACGCCTTCAAACTCGAATACCTCTCAATGATCCCCTTCACATCCATCTTTCCACCTCGCTCATCCCTTCATCCTCCCGCTTTGCGTCCCCCCATTTCATCTCTCATCTCTCATCTCTCATACCTGTTTTCCTTCGGTCCCTTCCGTCCATTTCACCGGCCGGTTTTCCAGTCGCCCGATCCCGCTGTCATGCCGCGCACGGATCCAGTTGCTCCGCTTCCCCGTCCCCTGCAGACTGTACCGGTTCTCCTGACTGTCCACGCTCCGCGCCTGCTGCAGCCGCCTCTCGTATTCCTGACGGTACATCCCGATCAGATTCGTATTCCGCGTGTTCGCCATCCCAAGTTCCGCCGCCAGACTGTATTGCAGCGCCTCCACGAAAAGCACGTCGAACTTGTTCGGATCCTCCTCCCTCCGCGTGTACACCGCTTCCTCCGGATACTCCGTAACAAGGATCTTGCCCGCGTGCATCCGGAACGGCCTCCCGCTGGTCAGACGCCGCACACGGATCACGTCTCCCGGCAGTGCGCACATGTACGGATACGCCGGATCCGGACTCCCCTCCGCCAGCACCTCCAGCTTCGAAACCGCCTCCGCAAAACTCCACGGATGATCCCGCAGCACCCTGTCCCGCAGCACCGGATAAAACAACCGGCACAGCCGCGCGTTATTGTTCGTCTCCTCCATGTTCGTGATCGTCGGGATCCCGACCATCTGCAGCGCCAGATTGCATATCGTCACACTGTCCATTTCTTACCTCATACCTCATCTCTCATACCTCATACCTGAAAAAAAGGGGGAGCAAGACCCCTCACCGGATCATGCCCCCCCAGCCGCGCCGCCCGCGCTTAATCGGTAACGTACTCGAGATGCACGCCGATCACCGTACCGCTGGCAATGGCCGCTCCGCCCACGGTCGCCGAAATCACGTCTTCGGCAGGCAGAACATAGCCGCCCGTCAGCTTCAGGGCGTCCAGCTGCTTCACCACCGCCGCCGACCCCGGAGCCACGGCCGCAAGATAACGGTCGTCGTCTCCGCTGTCCCCGACTTTGATCGTGGTTGCGCTGTTCAGCCCGTCCGCAAAACGCAGTTCCGACGTATCCAGAAGTTTCGCTCCCTTCGGAAGACGGATCAGGGCGATGGTGTCCCCGACGCCCGCGCTGCTTGCCAGCGTGATCCCGTCTTTTACGATCCGGATACGGCCCCCGCAATCGGTCGGCAGCATCTTGCCGCCCTGCTGCGCCGTCTGCTTCGTGTACAGATTGCTCTTGATTTCGCTCATATCGCACCTCCTTAGCCTTCCTGACAGAAGATCTGCATCACCTTGGCGTCTTCGATGCGCGTCGCGCCGCATTTCAGTTTCGCCAGGGCCTGCCAGTTGTCGTTTTTGTCCGGACGCTGCTTCACCGACATCGTGATCTCCTGCGGAACGCACAGCACCACGCCCGACTTGCACCACGCCGCACACTTACGGCTGAAGCCGCCCCCGGATACCGCCTTCGTCAGACGGTTGCACTTCACGAACGTGAATCCGAGGAACTTGTTCGTCCGCCCCGTGTACAGGTCCTTCATCGCCTCGTACAGACTGTTCCGCACATCGATGTCCTTCAGCAGATCGTCCATCTGCGTCTGCGTGACGGCGATGATCAGTTCGTTCTCCGGATCGTCCAGATCGATGTCCGCTTTCCCGAACGTCGAACGCGCCAGGATCAGCTTGTCCACATTCAGACCCACGTTCGCTCCCCCCTGGCCGCCCGTGGTGATCGCCACCTTCTGCGTCTCCGGGAAAGCAACTTGCGTCAGTCCTTCCTTGCCCTCGTAGGCCACGCCGTCCAGACCGTTCGCAATGATGACGTCGTCGATGATCCGCCCCATTGCGTAACCGCCCATCCGGACAATGTTCGAAGTCGGATCGATGAACAGATTCAGGTCATCCTGCCAGTCCACCATGTCCGCCCACACATATTCCTGCCCGTGGATGGTTCTCCGGTCGAATTCCGTGGGGATCAGCGGAGTATCCCCGTACTTGCTGTCGATCCGCACTGCCGCGGTCGGTTTCACACGGTCGAAATGCCGTTTCTCGCCCTTCATCTCTTCCACCGTCACATACGGACGGAGCAGAGATCCCTTCTGCTGCGCCAGCGAATACACGTTGGCGCCGTACTGCTTGGCGTATACGCCTTCCAGTTCTGCCATGATGCAATCTCCTTTTTCTTGCTTTGGCATGATCTCGCATGACTTCATGATTGCCCGGCACCTGCCGGATCACTCGCCGCCCGTGCCCGGATCGGCTGTACCCCATGAAGCTCCGGATCCGCTGAGGGATTGCCCATCGCCTGATGTTCTGTCTATACTGTAGCATAAACGGCTGCGAATTATTTCCGCAGCCGTTTCAAGTTCATTTCCTCTCGCCGGAAGCCTTCGGTTCCCGCGTTCATTGCCTATTCGGCCTATCCTGGCCTATCCGGCCTATTCCCCCGGTCGGCCTATCCGGCCTATTTTTTCGTCTTCGCCAGCGCCTGCAGCAGATTGTTCACCTCCTGCACACGCGCATGGTGCGCCGGATGCTCCCGCTTGAAATACGGATCGTCCGGATTCTGCGTGATCGCGTTCAGCCTCGATTGCGGATCGCTCACCGTCGCGGCCCCTTCGCCTCCCTTCAACCGGCTTTCTCCGATCCTCTCCCCGATCCCCGCCAGCGCCTTGATGATCGTGTAATTGCTCAGCAGCCCCTTCTCACGCAGCACGTCGGCAAGCCCGAACGTCTGCATGGCTTTGTTGCACTGGGCTACGACTTGCTCGAATTTATCGCCGTATTCCGACTGCAGCTTCGTCAGCGTCTCGTTGTACTCCGCCTGCCTCGCCTCTTCCCTGGCCGTCTGCATCCGCTTCACCCGCTCGATGTCATACGACAGCGCCTTCTCGAAAAGACCCTGACTGAACCCGTTCGCATACGCGAATTTCCGGAACGCCTTCACTTCGTTCTCGTCCAGCTCGATCCCTTCCGGAAGACTCACTTTCCCCGTCTCGTACTTCTCCTCCGTCTCCGGACGCCCGCACGCCTTGTAAAATGCCTCCCGCTCTTCCTGCGTCGCGTTCTCTCCCGGGATCGCCACCCGGTTCGCTCCGATGCTTTTCTGCGCATGAACATAACTCTGCGCCAGCGTCCCGATCGTCTTGATCGAATCCAGACACTTTTCCCCTCGAATGTTTTCCGGCAGTCCTTCACGCCAGTTCTCCGACAGCTCCCCGTTCGATCCGATCATCTTCCCGTAATCGAATGCCCCGCTCTGTGCCGGTGCACCCTCTGCCGGTGCGCCTCCCGTTACCGTCTGTTCCCCGGTCACGCCCGTTTCAACATTCTCGGCTCCTTCGCCGCCCAGAATCGTGTTCTCTTCTGCCATGTTCGATTTCCTTTCACTTCTCAAGTTGTTTGACCAGCGCCGCCACCTGCAGCGATGTCAGTTTATGACGCAGTACAAATTCCCGGAAACCCGGCGTGTTCACACCGTATTCCCTCGAAAACGGAGGAAGCTGGTCGGACGGGATCGTCGAGATGCTGTACTCTTCCACCGTCTCTTCCCCCCTCGGCTCTTCTTCCGGCTCTCCGCCTTCCGCCGCCGCGGCCGGGATCTGCCCCACATACACCGTCGTGTTTCCATCAGTTGTTAAATTTTCCTTGACAACTGGCCTCTCTTCCTCTCGCTCATCCGCTTCGGTTCCCGCGCCTTTCCCAGGAGTATTCCCAGTATTCCCAGTATTCCCAGAACCCGCGCCACTCATCCCATTCGCCTCGCGCTCTGCGTCCCCTCTCTCCTCTCTCATCTCTCCTCTCTCATACCTTTTTTCCCCCAGCCATTCCGCCAGCTTCTTGCTGTGCGCTCCGGCCATTCCCGGCGCCCAGACAGGATTCCCGTCCGCGTCCAGTGTCGCCACCAGTTTTCCGCGCGGAGAATAGATTTCCCGTCCCCGCATCGTGTATTGTTCCTCACTCATCGTCTTCTCCTTTCAAAAAATTCCGTATTTCCAGCACCACGCTCCGCCGTCCCTGCAGATACTCGCTCTTCCGCGCATCCTGACAGAAATCCGCATCGTCCGCATGAGCGAACCGCGCCAGCACCCGCAGCACGATCACGCCGTCATCGCTCGTGAACACCTTCAGAAAACTCTCCCGTATCCTCTTTTGTTCCTCCATACCTTCAGCCTCCTTGCCGCCGCGTCCCTCACTCTCCTCGGCAGCCTCCATCCTCTCGCGCTTTGCGCTATTTCATCTCTCATCTCTCATACCTCATACCTCTTTTTCATCCCCCCAGGATGTTCGGCTTCTGCCCGTTCGTCGTTTCCCCGGATGCAAGGATCGTCTTGCTTCGCCCGTAGGCTTTCGCTTCCTTCTTCCGCGCTTCCCGCGCCACTCCCTGCTGCTCCGCTGCCGTCGTCCTCATCACCGGACTCGGATCCGGATCCGGAGGGGTCGATGCCCTTGCTGTCGTTCCCATCTCGATCTCCTTTCTCTCTGGTTTTTTCCTGCGCCTCCCGGCGCTTCATGTCCCTTACTATATCTCCCGTTCCCCCGAAAAATTTCAGAACCTTCACCACCTCGCCGCCCTCCCGGACCATCTCCGCGCCCTCCAGCACGCGGAACCCGAGCCCCTCCGCCACCCGGATCAGTTTCCGCTCCGACGCCCGGATCGTGGTGTACAGCGTGAATCCCTTCTCGCACTGCAGGATCATCTCGATCGCCGCACGCATGCACGAAAGCAGCTCCGCGCCCGACACCCGAACTCCCTTCCCGGCGAGGAAATGCAGCACCGCACCGTCCCCGCACAGCAGCGTGCAGAAAAACACCCCCAGCGGACTGAACCCGGCGTCCAGAACATTGTACGCCCAGCCATGCTTCACATGCCATCTCGTGACCGCGTTCCGGATCACCAGTCTCCGCTGCATCTTCACCCGCTCAAAATATATCTTCCTCATCTCTCACCTCTCTCCTCTCACCTCATCTCATTCGCTTCCCGCGTTCATTGCCTATCTGGCCTATTTTGGCCTATCCAGCCTATTTCCCGCGCCGCTACATCTTCTTCAGCCCGCCTGTAACCTTTATCCGGTCCGCCGCGGCCCGCACTTCTCCGCAGTATCCCAGCTTCCACGCCTGCGCCGCCGTCCGGAACGCGTCCGCTCCGTGACTGCTCCAGTCATGCAGCGGCTGACTCCGGAAGCATCCGTGCTTCTCGTCCCATTCCTTTTTGTAGGCTTCCAGACACTTCCGCCCCTTGTCCGTCTTCACCTCGTCGAACCAGCAGTACTGCAGCATCTCCCGGCTATTCTCGATCCCGCCCATCACATCCACATTCGTCGGGATTCGGTCGAACCGGATCCCCAGCTTCAGCGCCGTATCCATCCGCGACACCCCGCTCCCCAGCTCACGCACCGCGATGTCGTGCGGCGCAAAATGCCTCGCGTATTTGTATCCCTTCTCCCGCAGCACCGACGCATAGTGCCCCAGCCCCTCGCCGTGGTTCTCGTAGTAGTCGATCACCCGGATCTCCTTGCCGTAAAATTGAAGGAACCAGATTGCCGTCTCGTCCGACATCCCCAGGTCCCACGCCGTATACACCGGCAGATTTGTTTCGTACGGTACAGAACAGATCCGGTTGCTCCGGTAAATATCCTGGAACGCCCGCGAGTAGTAGCTCCCATCCTGGGCCACCTTGAACGCCTCGTCCACATAACTCGGGAATTCGCTCCACATGGCCTCGTGGTAATTCTCTTCCTGCAGCGCATACCAAGCCTGCTGCTCCTCGCTCAGACAGATCCCGTGCCGGTTGTACAGCTCATCGAAGTACGAGAGCAGCCGCGAAGGCACCACCACCTTCTCCGGATCGGCGACGTATTCCGGATTCTCGTGCCAGGGAAAGAAATGCAGCTTGTATTCCTGGGTCGAAAGCTTCCGCCCCGACAGCTTTTTCGACTTCGCCTGCATCACCATGTCGTAAAACGATCCGCTGTTCCCCATCGCCGTGGATTCGATGAAGATGTAGCTCCCCGCATGCACCGCGGGCAGCGATCCCGTCTTGATTTCCGACGCCTTCGCCGGTTGCCGCGCACACACCGGCCCGTATTCCGATACGTGCAGAAACTGGCACGTCCCCGACCGCGCACTCACCATCACCTTGATCGTGCTCCCGTTCGAAAAACTGATCTCCCCGTCCCGGCTCCGGTTCACGATCCGGCACCATGACCGGAACTCCTCCGGCAGATGCTCATACGGATACACCACCTTCCGGCTGAAGATGTCCGCCGCTTTCTCCTTCGTCTCCGCGATGATGACCGCCGTAAAATTCGGCGTCGTCAGCGTCATGTCCAGCCCGATCAGATCGATCAGCGTAGTAAACCCAAGCTGTCGCGCCTTCAAAACGATATTGTACGTCCACATCGCATCGAAGAACGCTTCCTGCGCCGGACGCATACGGAACACCACGTCCGCACCGTTCTCGTCAATGATATGGTACAGATTGTTCAGCCGCCATTTCGGCGATGCCAGACACTCTCTCACTCTTTCAGACCTGCGTTTTTCCATGATCCCACAACGCTTTCCAGTAGAGTTTTGACCTCATCGCCAACTGAATTCTCCACTTCGACTTTCTCCCGGTAATGCTCTGCGTCATTGTTCGCCAGCATGAACCGGGCGAAACTGGCATTCTGACGACCGTCCAGCGCGCCCTCCACACGGTTCGCCGTGATCCGCTGATGGATCATCCGCGCCCGCTCGCCAAGCGCATTCTCCAGCTTCCGCCATCCGTCGAAGGTCCACCGCGCAATGTCCAGATAGCAGCACAGACCCTCGATGCTGTATGGAGCCGGATCACTGATCCACACCGTCCCGTCCTTCACCGGAACTTCCTTCTGCCTCGAATCGCACTTGTCGAAGTATTCCCGGCTCCGCTCCTGAAGGATCGCTGCATCCCAGCTCGTGATCTTCCGCGGTCTCCCGCGTTTCTTTTTCCCCGTTTCCATCCCTTCCACCAACTTCTTTTGCAATATTTCAGCCCTTTTTTGCATTGATTTCATGCCGCTTTACAACTATTTTTCGCCTTTTTTCGGAATTTTATTTGACACCGCTTTTTCCCCCATCCGGAGCTGCCGGAAGCGCCCCTTCCACATACGCCCGGATCGCCCAGCCGGAGATCAGATACCCGCCCCGGTCGCACCGCGCCGCGATCAGCCCCCGCCGACAAAGGAACCGCACCGTGTTCGGATGCCGATGAAGAAACTTCGCCGCCATTTCAGTCGTGTACACCGCATTCTCGTAGAACGGCTCCACCGATGCCGTGATCTTGCCCATTTCGGACCCTCCTGATTTTCACGGGCCGTTAAATCCTATTGACACCACTGATTCACGGCCATTAACATCTATCGCACTTTATCGAAGAATATAGCACATTCGCACTTTCAAAAATTTCCTCCGAATTTGAGCGTGAGCCCTCTCTTTCCGCAAAAATTCACTATTTTGCTTCACGTTTATCGAAGGATAACAACGGCCGATACCGGATATCAACGACTATCAACGGATATTTCACCCAACGCGCGCGCGAGTTGTACAAATATCAACGCCTGACGCATTCTGTTTCAGATACAGTGATGTTTGCTGATTTTGTTACCAAATCCATCCCGCCCGACAAAAATCCGGAAATCCCGACCCCCAAAAACCGCCCCCGAAACCCCTTTAAAATCCGTCATACGATTTGACATACAAGATTAAAACCAAAATACCCCAACGAATCCAATCTTCACGCAGGAAAAAGACAAAAAAATGGCGGAGAGAGTGGGATTTGAACCCGCTAAACCGAGGTTATTTCTCTGTTTGACATACATTCTGTGTCATTATTTTGCGGTTTTCTCCATTTATTCCAATTTAACACCCGGAAGCAGCTGGACCTTCCGCGCCGATGTCAGATCGTGACTGTAGAGATCGGTCATGTTGTCATCGGTATGCCCGACAATTCCCCGGATCGCGTGCCGCGGGATCCCTGCCTCATCACACCGGGTGATAAAGCTGTCCCGGAAGGAATTGAAGACTACCATGCCCTGATCGTTGTCACAGATCCCCAGATCATTAAGCAGTTTCCCGAAGAAACGGCGGAACGATATTGCCTGCGGATCATATGGCCATGCCCCAAGGACACGCTCTCCGTTCCTGGGAAGTTTGGCCAGCGCCTCCATAAGCTGCGGATGGATCGGGATCTGGACCGCCCGCCCGAACCGTGCCGTCTTTGCCGGTGTAGTCGTCAGCACATCCCCATCGATCTGATCCCAGCGCAGCAAAAAGACATCTTTCTCGCGGAGGCCCGTGAACCAGGCGATCAGCGATGCCGATTTCCACGGCTCTGGCGCAGCCTGATAGATCCGCACAAATTCCTCTTCGGTGAAAGGCCTCTGATGCTTCGATGACAGCGTCCGATTCGGGATTTTCGCGAACGGCGATTCATCCAGTCCCGATTCAAGCAGCGTCAGACGGAAAACAGCATTCAAAGCGGATTTGATGTTATTGAAATTCTTTCCGCTGGATTCGTTCGGACACTTCCGGGAAAGATAATCGAAGGCGACCTCCGGCGTGACCTCGTCCATATAAGACAGCTTGATCGATTTCACAAAAGCGCGGAACCGCTTCTTCGCCGTCTCCCCGATTTCCCGATACTTCCCCGCGGTCTCCAGCGCGTCCGAGAGCGCCAGACGCTTCCGCCGATGCACCTTCTTCGGCTTTCCCGGATCATCGGACGCCGGACGCAGCCCCGCCGCCACGTCCAGCCGGATCATGTGCGCTTCCGCCCTCTGATGCAGCCGCGCCGCCCGGTTCTTCGCCATCAGCTCGGATTCCATCGCCCGCGCCGTCGCCAGATCGGACGTCCCCAGATTCACCGTCCTCATCGCATAACGCAGCGTCCCGTCCGGATTCGACATCACCGTCCGGAAATACGCGTGCCAGTACCCCCTTTTACCTCTCTTCCGCAGTGCCATTATAAACGCCCCAATTTCTTCCAGAGATAGCCCCAAGGAATCAGGAGAACTGGAATGGTGAGAATGTTAAAAAATGCCCAAACATCCCGATCGCCAATATGAATCGGAATAACGGGATTGTACAGAATAGCCAACAACAGAAAAACGAACTTCAACCACATCGGGAATTTTTCCAGCATAAGTCCGATCAGTGCGCCAAAGGTCACGATGCGTAAGAACACAAAAAAGCCGTATGGTAACTTCGCATTAAAGATGGTCGTAGCAAAAGCAACGATCAGAAGCAGCGCCGCAGTTCCGGCCAAACCAAG
>Ga0310786_10007334_pt1 | contig 14405 bp, 11 predicted proteins | sample AusTroGonzalo_MG_FD_203881 | JGI IMG/M metagenome (GOLD analysis project Ga0310786, IMG submission 203881) | Bovine rumen microbial communities from tropical cattle in Woodstock, Queensland, Australia - Gonzalo_03 (v2) (version 2) | ecosystem: Host-associated > Mammals > Digestive system >... | reverse complement strand
ATTTAAACGGAAATAATATCAATACTGATTCTATTCAAAATGCTGCTGAATCAATATTTGATTTCAATTTGGATAATCCAAATGCAATCCAAGTAACATTTTTTGGTTCAATTGTTTTAGTATATGTTGTAAATTATTTAGCAACTCAAATACCAAACATAACTAATGAAATTATGGCTACGTTTAATATACAACAAAAAAGCGATGCTTCAGAGGCTATGGGTAAGGATATGTGGGCTTTGACTAATACTGTTGCAAGCCAAGCGAAACAATTAATTAAAAATGTTGTAAACCCAGATGAAAAATTAAACGAAGGAAAATCCGGTAAAACAGATACAAATAAATGATACAAAAATGGTTAATATCTTTTTTAGTAAAGTTTTTAACTGGTGCAACCATATTGGGTGTCGGTATCTGGTATTTAAGTTCTTCACTTGATGGTTCATCTTTATCGTATACTAGCTTGAATAATTTCATGCAACAAATCGGTGTACAAAATGGTGATATTGCTTCCGCTAATGGATGCTTTTTATGCAAGTATATAACACAATTATTTGATGTTATTGGGCACGCAACAGAATTATTCTGGACAAATATAGTCCAACACCTTTGGATATTGATGGCCATCGGTTTTGGTATTTTTATTGTATTACAATTGGTATTAGAAATTAAAAACCAAGCAACATCATCTTATATAAAAAACCTTAGCGGAGAAAGGCCTTCTTTGGATTTTGGAAAATGGTTTGAAAAAATTTGGAAAACAGGTATTCGGGTTCTTGTTGTTGGGGCGTTAATTGGAGCGCTGAATTGGTCAGGAACGACAGCTTTAAAAACTATAACTACTGTGACGGTTGCACCTGTTATGTATGTTGGATCTGCTTTGTCTATTGCAACAACAAATGTTATCAATGATGCAAAATGTAGTATAACTTTGGACAAACAATCCGAAGACAATATATTGACCCCAATATTAAAACCATTTATGTGTGTTATGGGCAATTTAAACACAATTATGCTGGCCGGTGCAGGCGGTGGTTTTGCATTGATGAATTATTCTTGGTTGGGACTTGGTGGTGGATTATTCACCTGGCTGGCAGGATTAGCATTAGTCATAACATTTTTAATAATTGGTTTTGATTTAGTATTTCAAGTATTAAACGTGATTTTCAAATTGGTTTTTATAATTGTATTTATGCCATTTTTATTGGCAGCCACAGCATTTGAACAAGTTTGGGGACTTGCCAAAAATCTGACAAATAATGCTCTGTCCAAGATAATAGATTCTGCAATCAGTATAATAAGAATTAGTCTTAAAATATGTTTAATATATGCTGTTGTATATTTTTCAGCGGACAATTTTTATCCGGGCCCAGAAGATGGGTTTACTGCAATTATGCCACCGCTGTTTGGTGAAATAACAAAACAAAATCAAGATACAAAAACAATGTCTGTTATGGCAGTTTTTTCCGAGTGCGAACAAGTTTCTTTGATTGACGGTAAAATGGACAAAGATAAATTTGTTTCTTGTTTTAAAACACAACGTTCTTTGGTGACACGCAGATATCCTGATGCATTTGATTTTCTGGATGATGGATTTTATTTTGTGATATTTATGATGGGAATTGCATTTTTATATTTCTGGATTATATCACCGAAAATTGATGCTTTGATTGGTAGCCCTGCATCCGAATCAGTTAATTATGGTACATGGATTAAAGACTTTGGAAAAGCTGTTTATAATGCGCCATTGAATATATACAAACAAATAAGGGATAAATTAAAATAGGCAAGGATAAAAAATGCGAATTTTAAAAACATTTTTACGATTTATTATTTGCATTTGTTGCATATCTGTAATATTTACAGGTTCTTTTGCTGAAACTAATTTACCAAGTGGTGAAATCGGTGATTATGGAAATTGGCTAGCACCAGATAATGTTAATACATTTAAAGAAACTATTTCACATGATTTTGATAATTTTCAGCCAAATATTGATTTGAATTCAAAAACTTTTGTACCCATAGAAGCAAAATTGGGTTTGATATTAATGCGTGCATTATCTGCGATTGATTCTGTTTTACAATCTTCATTAGTGAACTTTACAGTTTTGTTCCTTTTAATTATGTACGTCTTTTGGGTGGGATTAGAAGCATACAAAACAATTCGCGATTCAACAGATTACAAAGATGTTATATTTTCTGTATTTAAGCAAGGAATTATCATTGTTTTATGGATTGCTGTTTTAAAATATGGGCCTGCTAAAATATTTTCTATGATTATGTCGCCAATCTTATCATTGGGAACTTATTTATCTAATTTTATATTGGCAACTGTGGCTGATACGTACAAAGTAAATCTTCCAGATACATGTGGAGCCATTCATAATTATGTAAGTGCTAATAATATGGCAAATTCTTTACTAATCGATCCAGACACAGCCGCAGATATTATGTGCTTGCCCGCACGTGTATCTGTGTTTTTTTATCATGCAATATCTACTGGATTTGGATGGATTAAAAGCGGAATTGGAAACAGTATAACGATGGTTATTGTTGGTATCTTTTCCGTTGGTATATTTATCAAATGTGTTTTCAAATATGCATTTATGACGCTGGGAATTGTTGCAGATTTATTTTTACGATTGTTGATGCTTCCTTTCACAGCTTTAGCTGAATCTATGCCATCAACAAGTGAAAGTAATTATGCAGGACAAGTATTTAAAGAATTATTATCAATATTCAAAGCAGATAAAATATCATCTGTGTTATCTGTTGTTATAAATGCAACATTGTACTTTATAAGTTTATCAATAATCATTGCGATATGTTCAATATTATTGTCTGGACTTGTATCTTTAGATTCTAACAATGAATATGCAGTTGGGTCTGCAATGATGATAATACTAACAGGATGTATTGTTTTATATTTCGCTGGTAAAGCAGAAGAATTAGCTGGGAGAATTGGTGGCAAAATCAATAACAGCTTTGGAAAGCAACTGGAATCTGATGTGAAAACTTTGTGGGGTCATACAAAAGCAATCACAAATAAATTATTCAAAGCTTGGTTAAACAGCTGAACTATACAAAACTTAAAAAATCACGCGCAACATTTTTGATACCTTTGCTTTTAAAAGCAACAGTCAAAACATTATCGTTTTCTGCGATAACCACCCCAAATCCCATTTCTTTATGTTTTACCATTTTGCCTATGACAGATTCTGATTTTGGTTGTTTTGGTTTAGCGGTTTCATAATGTGATTGCTTTTGCACAGAATAATTATGTCCTTGGATATTCATAAATTGTTTATCTATTTCATTTATAAATCTTGATTCTGATTGATATTGCCTTTGGCCAAAAACAGAACGAACCATGGCATTTGTGATTATAACACGCACACGTGCACGTGTAATCGCAACGTATGCCAAACGCCGTTCTTCTTCTAAATCACCTTCTTTGGTTGTCTTGTCATTTGGGAAAATACCTTCTTCCCAAGCAGGCAAAAATACAGTATTAAATTCCAGACCTTTAGCTGCATGAATTGTCATAATACTGACTACGTTTTTATCATCATTTTCATTATCATTATCGTCTGTCATCATCAATGCAGCGTGTTCCAAAAAAGCCGGCAAAGTATCATATTTAGAAACAACCCCATCAATCAATTCACGAATATGTTCAATACGTTCTTCGGCATCATTATCTTTGGATTGTCGCCACATATTCATGTACCCAGACGTTTCCAACAAATATGTCACAGCTTCTTTTGGTGGCATATTTTGCCAATCAAAATTAAATGTGTTTATAAAATCCGTGGCTGTTATATTTTGTTTTGCAGATAATGTTGCCGTTTTCAGTCCAACCATTAAACTGGTGCCACATGCGCGCAATTTAGCAATTGCTCCTTCACCAAAACCACGCCGTGGTTTAGATATAATTCGTTCAAAAGAAATATCATCAAAAGGATAAACTAATAACCTGATATATGCAATTGCATCTCGTATTTCTGCACGATCATAAAACTTGGTTGCACCAATCAATTTATATGGCAGACCACGTGAAGCAAACTCTTCTTCAAACGTTCGCGACAAAGAACCCGCACGAATCAATATTGCAAAATCAGAAAAATTATTGTTTCCGTTTCTTATAATTGTATCTGTGACAAAGCGAGCTTCGTCCCATTCATTTGGTAAAGACAAGACATATACTGGTTCACCCATATCTGTATTTGGTGCACACCTTAAATCTTTGCCTAATCTACCTGTATTATTTTTTATAAGAGAATTAGCTGCACCCAATATATTACCTGTACTGCGATAATTAGTTTCTAATCTAATTATTTTGGCGCCGGGGTATGTTTTTTCAAATTCAAGAATATTTTTTATTTCTGCACCACGCCAAGAATATATGGATTGGTCATCATCACCCACACAACAAATATTTGGACACTCAATATCTTGAGTTAATATTTTTAATAACTTCATTTGTGCCACATTAGTATCTTGAAATTCATCAACCAAAATATATTTAAATTGGCGTTGATATTTATGCAATATTTCAGGCTGTGATGAGAACAAACGCAAAACACACAAGATTATATCGCCAAAATCAATCGCGTTTAAGCGGGCTAATTCTGCATTATAAGCAGACAATATTGCACGTTCCATTTTGCCCAGCAACATTTTTTCAAAATCAAATATACCTTTATCCTTGATAGACGATATTTTTTCGACCCAATCCGCAGGGTTAAACTCTTTTGTATCCAACCCCAACTCATTTATAACGCGTTTTAAAACAGCCTTTTGATCATCTTCACCATAAATTAAAAAATCACGTTGCAATCCAGATTCCAGATAATTCGAACGCAATATACGCAAACACACAGAATGAAATGTTCCCATCCATAAATCACGACACAAATGTGCAATTTCGCCATATTGAGCAATTCTGAATCGCATTTCGTTTGCAGCTTTGTTAGTGAACGTCAAAGACAATATTTGCCATGGCATAGCCATATTTTCACTTAAAATATGTGCAATTCTTGATGTTAAGACACGTGTTTTACCGGTTCCTGCACCAGACAATACCAATAACGGACCATCTGTCGTGGTCACAGCCAATTTCTGTTCATCATTAAGATTATCCATATAATGCATGATACCTTTCCAATTTTCTGTATTGTAATTTATAAAAGATTTCTATACAATCATTTTGTTAAATAATTTAGGGATTACATTATGACGCGAATAATTTGCTTTGATATTGAAACAACAGGTTTTGAATATATGCGCGGAGACCGGTGTATTGAAATTGGCGCAGTTGAATTAGTTGACGGCAAATTGACAGATAATACATTTCATGAATATATAAATCCAGAAGGTAAAATAATTCCCCCAGAAACATATATGGTTCACAAAATATCAAATGCTTTTTTGGAAGACAAACCAACAATGTCTGTGGTTGCCCCAAAGTTCTTGGATTTTATTGGTGATTCGCAAATTGTTGCACATAACGGGTTAGATTTCGACTTCCCATTTATAAATTATGAACTGGAAAAACTACATTTGAAAACAATCCCCAGAAATCAAATGCTGGATTCCATTGTTATTGCAAGAAACCGTGTCTTTGGGCCAAAGGCATATACTTTGGATGCATTGGCAAAATGGTTTGGTGTGTCGTTGACTGCACGTGCAGATGCACATGGTGCTTTGATTGATGCTGAAATACTTGCACACGTATATCTGGAATTGGAAAACACAGCCCCAGCGCAAGATATAAATGAATTTATAAACGAACAACATGCTGCTTTTTTGAAACATCCAAAAATCGGTAACGACTTTCCAAAACGCAGTTTTCCAATACCAGAAGAAGAATTAAGAACACATGAAGAATTTATGGATAAATTATTAAATCCAAAAAAATAAAAACTGGCAAATACCAGTTTTTACATATATCATAATATTAACTTCCAGTTTCTGCATTACACGAATTAGCTTCTATGTTATTACCGCCACCCCCAACTTCACCAGAACAAGCTGTACATGCACCCAACGTATTACGATATTCGGTGTCTGCACAGGTCACATAACATCCATTACCCCAAACAGTATAACCCGTATCACATAGACATCTTTTGTTTACCCAACCGTTTTTGGTTCTGTTGACTCCAACATTTGCAACTTCATCCTCTGGTACCCCATCTATCTTAAACGTTGAATTTGCAGGGCAAAGTAATGATTGATAAAACACGTCAGATATTTCTTTGACATAAACTAACCTGCTTGCAGAATCTTGCTTTTTATTTTTTTCTGCCTCAGTAATACCATCACATGCATTGTTAGCACAAACTTTGGTCTTTTCTTCGCTAACCTTATTATCTATTTTTGAATCATATGCAAATACCGCATAACCACATGTCAATGCAACATTATAACACGCACCTGTCATAACACTGTAAATATTTTCTATATTTGCAGTTTCAGTCAAAGACGTTATTTGTGATATTTGTTGGTTATAACATTCGGACATACTTGACAAACATGATGACGCATAATCGGATATAATTTTTGATTGAGCTGCTTTGATATTCACCATTGCGCGCTGGATATAATTCACAACAACATCATTATATGGATTATAAACCGATGATGCATTATTCGTCACATACGTGTACATTTGACATTTATCTAATACAGCACGACATAAACCACCGTTTTTAATTGTTGCGCCAGTACCAATCTTTGACATTAAATAATTTACAATACAACCACCATCTTGATTACCACAGTTTATATCCGCAGAAGCGTTTCTTATAAAATTGCTGTTTATATTCGCATTGTTATAATTTTCCATAAAGGCAACAATACTTGTGATTTGCTGACCCAATACAACATTTCCATTTTCATCTATATATTTTTTCGTTGGATCCAGACATTTAAGATAACCTTCGCCACAAACCATATCGTCTAACATACATTTTTCCAAAGCCCCTATGCAGCCACGTATATCATATTCATTTTTATTTTGCATAACAGCCAAGCGCGCTTTCTGCAACATTAAATTTGCACTGCGCACGTTAGAAACCAATGTTTTATTCAGTTTTTCTAGACCTTGTTCATATGCAATACAGTCTTTATCAATTGCTAAATCGTAATTACCAGTAATTTGTGATTCTGTTCCACCAGCTTCTTTACAGTTTGCCAAAACAGATTTACACCGCTTAGTAGCTTCTTTGTACAGCGAAGAACCACGTTTTTTGGATATATCACTAGATGAATCACCAAAATTTAAATCCAAACCAAAAACATCAGCCGAATCTTCTGAAAAATCCATATCTATATCTAATATAGAACTGATATCATCAGAAGAAGAGGTCTTACTGGACGATGGGTCTTTAATCATATCCGCAATATCATCTAACAAAGAACGATTTTCTGTTTTGTCTTTGTTTTTTTCCATCGCCTCTTCTGCTTCTGTTGCAGACATAATTGCACGAATTTCATCTGCAGATAAACCAACATAACGAATACGCTGGGCAACATCATTTAATTCAACATTTGCCTTTTCTACTGCCTTTTGTGCTTCAACGTATCGCGATAAATTAGCAGAACAACTGCAACGTTTTTGATTTGTATCAACAACAGCGCAAAATTGGTCCATACATTCATTGTACTGTTGTTGACAAGTATTGTTTAAATCAGCGGTCTTTTCCAAAATATCTTTTGCTTTACTTATTGATTCTGCTGTCACAACAGGCGTTGTATTTTTCTTTTTAACGACACCAGACAACACAGAACGCCCTTGGATATTACGCACTTGTTCGTCTATATTAGAACCAGTTTGTCTGTCTGTCCCAATAATCTTAGCACGCCCCCCGACTTCTGCAGTTGTAGTACGCAAAGTTAAACCAGCGCGTCTTACCGCCCCAGTACTGTTTATACTGGCTGCATTGACGCGTGCGTTTCTTCCAACTGTGTTCGCGGCACTTTCCGCAGTTGAACGTGTAGAATTTGATTTTTTAGCATTTACAGAACGGGATACCACCCCAGATGATGTTTTAGCCCGAACTGTGCCATCAGATTCAGGATTTCTGGTTCGTGTTGTACTGCGTGTTGCAACAGATTTATTGTCATTTGTATTTGCAATATTTACACGACGACCAACCCGACTTACTACTGGCTTTTCAGTACGATTTGAATCAGTATTTTCTGTTTGATTTATATTTTTACCAGGAATTGCACGAGATATAACAACATCACCCGCTGAAAACGCATCAGCGGCACACAGAACAATTGCGAAAAAAAACAACGCAAATTTCTTCATTTCCTTGTCATGTATTATACCACAAAAAAACGCTAAAAAAAAGGATATTTACAAAAAACCGCCGATATAAATCGGCGGTCACACAAATAAACATTACCCAAAGGTATTTGTTATTTTGATTCGTCTGGTAAAACAGAAACAGTCTTTCTGTCACCGTTTCCACGTTTAAAAGAAACGATACCAGCAATTTTAGCGAACAAAGTATGATCTTTGCCCATACCAACATTCAAACCAGGATGAACAGATGTTCCACGTTGGCGAATAATGATATTTCCAGGTATGACGCGGCTGCCACCACTTTTTTTCACACCCAATCTGCGTCCGGCTGAATCACGTCCGTTAGAGGTTGCAGAACCAGCTTTCTTATGTGCCATGATTAAACTCCTTACTCTTTATTGGTCTGTGATTAGGCCTTGATTGATTTAATTTTCAAAACAGTGATAAACTGACGATGACCGGCAGTTCTGCGATAATTTTGGCGACGTTTTTTCTTGAACACCAAAACTTTGTCATCACGTTTTTGGTCGATAACTTCGGCAACAACAGATGCACCATCAATAAATGGCGTTCCAACTTTGTCACCAGCCATTAAAACTTGGTCAAATGTGACCGAACCAGTAGCATTCAGTTTTTCAACCTTTACAATATCACCTTCGGTCACACGATATTGTTTACCACCAGTTTGAAAGATTGCATACATAGACATATTTTTCTTTCTCTTGTTTTATTGTTGTTCTTGTATTAAAAATTTCGAATTGTCGAAATATTTATGCAAATTATAACTATAAAATATCAAAAGTCAACACTTTTGCATAAAAAATTATGCAAATATATACATTAAACAAATAAAAAACCCCAAAATTGGGGGATTTTTACAGATTTGATTGGATATAATCGGTTGTGGTTGTCGTTGTTGTACTTGTTGAAGTATTCGCTGAGGGTTTCTTCCAACCACGTAAACAATCATTATTATTTTTAGTACAATTTTCCTCACTTTCCGACATTAAAGCTCTTTGTAAGCACGCTTCACGTATTGCGGCAGACTTTCTACCAGTAACCTTACTTCCACCATTTAAAGCCGATAATATATCACCCTCTTTGTCGTTTTCTGCGGGGGCTACACTTGTACCATATAATATTTCGCTTAATGTCACAACATTACGACAATTATTGTCCTTATATTCTGTAGAGAATGTACAACTTGTAGAATCTGGTTCATCTATAACCGCTGTCAATGAAGTATCTAACGGCGAACAAATCATAGTTTCATAACAGTGTGGAACCTGGGAAACTTGACTGCAATACGTTTTTATTCTGGCAGTTGTCCAAGTATCTTCGTCTTGATATTGTTCATAACAATCCCAAATTTCTGATAAACATTCATTGAAATTATCGATTGCGGTTTTTGCCTCAGCCAAAACTGCATTTTCCTCTTCTGTCTTAAATTCTAAACGTTTTTGCTGTAATGATTGTTGGGCCGCAATTTTTTGATAATTTATATTTTGTGCGGTCTTCTTTAATGCGGCCCCATACGTATCACAAGCAGCATTTGCGTCCAACAAATATTTCTGCATTATTGAACGACGTGCATCTGCCACAGGGCCACGTAAACTGTAATACGGGTCAGACGAAGCAGATGTTGAACGTCCCGTTGTTGTTGTGGTTGTTGAATAACCAAAACACGATGCAGATTTTTCCAAGGTAGCATTATTACTGGTACCACTGCCACGTTCATTTAAAACAATATCACCTTCTTCTGAAACATGGATATAACTGTTAAAATTATATGGACAATTCGACGTTGCACCACTCATACATTTTGAATGTATCGTTTCACCATCAGATTCTGTCACAGTTGGTGGTGTACCGCATGCTTCATATATACCATTAAAACACGAATCCAGCACACGTCCACAAACGTTATTGTGCGCATATTCAAACAATACATATCCCCACTTGTTTGCCAGCTTATCCAATGATTCTTTGCTGGTATCCGTTGTTATATCCGCCAAACCATTTACATAACGAGTCATAACTTGGGAAATATTTGCCAAATTATTCGTATCATCATCTGTATATTGTTTTGCCAAATCTTTTGCATCAGCCCATGCTTTCAATTGCGCCAATATATCAGATGACGAACCATCAATAGACGAAATATCAAACCCAAAATCATTACCATTTTCACCACTTTTGCAATAATATGGCATTGTGTAAGACGAAGACGAACACGAACCAGTTATTAAATCCGCATTACTATTTGATGCATTAGCATATGTTGGATGTTCATTATACCATTTGGTCATAATATCCGTACCATCTTCTGCCTTTATTTCACCACTTTTACACTTTGCCAAGGCATCACGCCAAGACACACAGTTCATAACTTTTTCAGCATCTGTCAAAGAAAACGCAGCAGCCAAATTATCACCTTTGCCCTTGGTCGCAATCAACAAAGACAATTGTCCAGACAACACTATTAATTCTTCATTTGCGCGTTCCAAAGCTTCTTCGGCAGCCATGAAATTAGTTGCACGTCCAGCGCAAGAACAACGACCCTTGGTTGTATTACGTGCAGTACATATTTCATCCATACATGAATAATATGCATCCATACACGTTGAATATGTATCTGCGGCAATCAAACCAGTTGTTGAATCAACTATATTAGAATAATTACCTGTATTTAATCTGCTGTTTAAATAGGAATACGAACCACCTACACCACGGATACCGGCACGATTTGATGCAGAAATAACATTACCAGATGCAGCAACCCGCGATGTATTTGTTCCAGACCTTGCACGAATTGCACGATTTGTTGTGGTTTCACGTGTCGACACTTGCGAACGAGAAACCACACCGCGCGTTGCACCACCTGCAACATTTGCATTTGAACGTGCGGATGTTTTAGAACGCGTTGATACTGTTCTACCTTCTTCACCACCACGAGCCACGGTTTTACGTGTTGGTGTCGCAGTTCTATTATCTGTTTCACGAGAAACTGTCTTACGCGTTGCTGTTGCTGATTTGCCAGTTGTTCCACGCGATACCGTTGAACGAGAAATTGTTCGATTAGATGTTCGCGATGTTGAACGCGGACTTTGCCGTCCAGACTGTGTAGTACTTGCATTCATGGGTGCAATTGGGTCTGCAAACACAGAACGCATCGAAATAAATGTCGAACAAACAAAAAATGCGGTTGCCAACAGAAACACTGTTCCCAGCGCATTTTTACATGAATTTACATTTATACGAAATCTCATAAAAATCTCCTGCAATTTGTTATACACCAAAAATCCCAGATTTACGGGTAATACAGCATATAACCTTCCTTCACTTATAAAAATTATAACATTTTTCTATAACTGTGTAAATAACAAAAATCACATCAAAGGCATAAAATCAACTTTATTTTTATTGTTCGAATCGTTTTTTAGAATTAATATTTTTTATCATGAGAAAAATTTTATTATCTTTGTTGATTATGTGTTTTGCTTGTCCTGTATTTGCAGACAAAAACGTTATGTTTGGCGATAATAAAATCAATGCTTTTACACTTTACACAGCGCAAAGCGTTGGTTCTGGTTCTTTGTTAAAACTTGTTCAACCGGGGATTTGGGACTTTTCGCCCCAGACTTTTGTAATGTTGCAATACAGCCAACCAATCCAATTCTTTCGTCTGGACAGCAGATTAAATCTTAACATCGGTCAAAACTTTGCATATCAATCCAGTAGGGGTTTGTCTTTTACGGGAATTGGTATTTCTGTTGATACGGCTTTATTACAATATGATGGTTGGTATATGGGAATTGGAATTGGGCCATTTATGCGCAACAACATGGATTACTGGGTAGAAAGCAGACTCGTTTTTGGTGAAAAGTTTTTTATCGGCAAAAACATATCGAATAACTGGCACGCAGAAATATTTACTATCCATTTTTCCAATGGTAATTTTACCCCGAAAAACGAAGGCTTTAATTTCGCAGGCCTGTCAATTGGATACAGTTTTTAATTTAAGAAATCATACCCATAGCAAATACACAAAAAATAATAAATAATATGGTTGTCTATGACACGGCAACCCCAAAGAACATATTTCAACGGCGGGTTGAGTTGTAGGCCAGCAATGTCCCACTACCGTGGTTTGGGGCGTTGCAAAAACCCCGTCATCATGACGGGGTTTTAATTTATTGCTTAATAAAAAACTTAGCAACCATGATTGCATGTTGGTTTTACACGTGTATATGTACCAGATGGAACATATGTCACAACAGGCTTATATTGTTGCACTGTTTCACGAACAAAATATTCACGTTTAACAACTTCTTCTTTTGCACGACCACACGTACAAGAATCACATTTTGGCTGTGGTTTTGGTTGTGTTGTTGTTCTCACAACACCATTATCACACTCAATTATTGTGATTACAGAACGATTCATATATGCAGCCCTGTCCAATGCAGCACGCATTTCATTTTCATCACAAGTATTAATTGTTTCCTTGTAATAATCAGATGCAGATGCAGACAAAGATGCCAAAGCCACAAACACAGACATCAAAACAAGTTTTTTCATCATATCGCTTACCTTTTTTTGTTTATTCTCTCTTGCGTTTGATTCTAGAACATATTTTCTTACTTGCAAGAAAAAAAGAAATATAAAGATTGACAAAATCCAAACCAAGTATTACCATAAATGTGAAATAAAGGTTTTTTATGCAATTAAATCAACAACAAGTACAAGAAATAATAAGCTATAATCCAAATCGTATGTATTTCGGTAATTGGTCAGAAAATGTTTTGAACAACGTTCAGCAACAGGCTTTGCGTAATACCAAATCACAAAAGTTTTATATTGGCGATTTAACAAACGATATTATATGTAATGCATTGTGGTATGAAATGTCTTACAATCCTGCATATGGAAATATTTCACCATTTATATACAACGACAAAAATGATATTATTCATTTTGATAATACTTATAAACAAAAAATGTCACATCAAACAAAAGATTTTTTACGTGATGAAATTGTAAACTTGACTTGGAACATAAGTGTTTTTATAGAACAGCTGAAAAAAACAGGTTTATATGACAATTTTATAAAAACCGGGGAATTGCCAAAGTTTATTGATATTTCTGGGGGTAAAACCTTAACTTATAACATTTTATGTCTTGATAAAAAACACAGAATATTGGATTCATTAAATAAAGCAATAAAAGCTATTGCAAACCAAAATTGTTGCGATTTTCGTGATTCTCGATACAAAGAGCAAATTGAAAAAATTGTTATGCAACGTCATCCGTTGGGACGTCGTTCTGATATCAGCTATATGATGGCAGCAACATTTAATCAAAAATAATATTATCATAATTCCAGAAAACAGGTTCTTTTATTTAAAAAACATTTACAAATACTTGGAAACAATATTGGTAAGGCAAAATTATAAAAAAACAAAAAACCGCCAAAACGGCGGTTTAAATTTCGGTTTTTATATCTATTTCTGGATTTAATTCTGGCGACGACCTACTCTTCCGTGGCTTAAGCCAAAGTACCATCGGCGATACGGCTTTTCCCTGTCTGGTTCGGAATGGAACAGAGGGTTGCATCCGCTCTATAATCACCAGAATTAAATCCAGCGAACATATCGTAAATCAAAATCAAAGATTGTCAAGAATCTTTTTCAACGTTCTCTTCAAGCATTTCGTTTGAAAGTCAAACGAAAAGATAAAAAGTCAATGGTTCGATTAGTAATGGTAAGCTAAACCCCTCACAGGGCTTACACCGCCATCCTATCAATGTCCTAGTCTAGAACTGAACTCATAGGGATATCTTATCTTACGACCAGCTTCCCGCTTAGATGCTTTCAGCGGTTATCTGTTCCGAACATAGCTACCCTGCGGTGCCGCTGGCGCGACAACAGGTACACCAGAGGTTCGTTCGACCCGGTCCTTTCGTACTAAGGTCAAGTTCGCTCAAATATCCAACGCCCACAGTAGATAGGGACCTAACTGTCTCACGACGTTATTAACCCAACTCACGTACCGCTTTAAATGGCGAACAGCCATACCCTTGGGACCT